>Ga0163146_10002119_pt1 | contig 27401 bp, 21 predicted proteins | sample OliLakLV19MP7G1_FD_148648 | JGI IMG/M metagenome (GOLD analysis project Ga0163146, IMG submission 148648) | Freshwater microbial mat bacterial communities from Lake Vanda, McMurdo Dry Valleys, Antarctica - Oligotrophic Lake LV.19.MP7.G1 | ecosystem: Environmental > Aquatic > Freshwater > Lake >...
GGATTTTCGTTGGGGTGGGGGCAGAAAATTTCCTGCCCCTATTGTAAAACCAACCCTTCCCCCTGCCGGAACGCCTTATACCGTCCTTTGCTGAAATGGGTACCGTTAAACACCATCGTTTTGCGCAACTCCTGGCGTTCTGATTCCGGTAATAGATTGAAATCGCTGCAATGCTGCGAACAACAATGCTGGTATTTTTCGGCGCAACCCGGGCATTGAATGAACAGGATATGGCAGGCGTCGTTGGCGCAGTTGACGTGTGTATCGCAGGGCGCCCCGCATTGGTGGCAATGGGCAATCACATCAGGGCTGATGCGTTCGCCCATGCGTTCGTCGAAAACAAAATTTTTGCCGATAAACTTGTTCGGCAGCCCCTGCTCCTGGCATTGGCGGGTATACTCGATGATGCCGCCATCCACCATGAAGACATTGTGAAAGCCCTTGTGCAGGAAGTACGCGCTGGCTTTTTCGCAGCGAATGCCGCCGGTGCAGTACATGACGATGTTGGCGTCTTTTTGCGGCAACAGCAGGTCTTCCACGACTGGCAACGCTTCCCGGAAGGTTTCCACATCGGGGCAGATGGCGTTTTCAAAATAGCCGACTTCGCTTTCGTAGTGGTTGCGCATGTCCACCACAATGGTTTCGGGCGCATCGGTCAGGCGGTTGAACTCGGCAGCGCGCAGGTGTTTGCCCCGCTTGGTGACGTCGAATGAAGCGTCGTCCAAACCATCGGCCACGATCTTGTCACGCACTTTGATTTTGAGTTTAAAAAACGATTTTCCGTCGTCGTCTACCGCAATATTGAGCCGGATGCCTTCCAGAAAAGGGATGGCGCAGAGGTCTTTTTTGAACGCTTCGAATTGCGCGGTGGGCACCGAAATCTGGCCGTTGATGCCTTCTTTGGCGACATAAATACGCCCCATGACGCCGAGTTGGCTCCAGCGCAAATACAAGTCGTCGCGAAAGCGCTGCGGGTCTTCGATGTTCCAATACTGGTAAAAAGAAAGGGTGGTGCGCGCCTCCGTGCTTTGTTGCAGGCGCGCTTTCAACTCCTCGCCGTTGAAGATGTTGTAAAGCCGTGACATGTGTTTTGACAGATACGTTAACAAATGAGGCAAGGTGTAAAGTTGCCCGCTGATCGCTGGTACATTCGTAACCAAATCGGGGCAAAAGTAATGCTTCCGGGGCTGCCTTTGGCCTTTTGGAGGAAAAAACTTATTCTGGCTCTGGATGAATTGGGATGAATCCGTGGAACTCCTTGAGGGCATTCAGGTCAATATCGGCGCATACCTCAAAGAAGAAGGCATTGATCCGAAAGCAATAAACGAATAACGCAATTAGCCTTTCATCTCGTCAGTTTCAAACTTAACCTGCCGGTAAATGTCTTTCAGCGACAATTTGCAGCCAATAGATGGCAAATCAATTGAAGCTTCGAGGCCTGTTGATATTATTATTTTCCAAAGCTCCTGTTCCGGATCCTGAAGAAAAAAGGATTCAACCAACGGCTTTTCGTGGGAAACGATCACATACTCGCGCAAAGAAGGCAAGCTTCGGTATTCCGAAAACTTCCCGCTGCGGTCATAATCGGCAGTTGACGCGGACAGTACCTCTATAATCAAGCAAGGATTGAGCAACAGGTGTCTTTTGCCGGCATGAAAAACTGGCGCGCCTGACACCACGGAAAGATCGGGGTAAACGGCCTTGTTTAGTAAAGGAATAAACACCTTCAAATCGCTGTTGTAAACATGCCATTCTGCTTCCTGCTGAAAAAAATACAGATTCAGTAAGGTTGCAAGATTGGTGCAAATTTCGCTGTGCGCGTCCGTCCCGCCTGCCATCTCCAAGATTTTTCCATTGTGAAACTCATGCCGATACAATGCTTTTTCCTCCAAAGCCAAATAAGCTTCGAGCGAAAAGAGCTGCTCCTTCCCGGCTGCTTTTGTTGTCATAATGGCTACGTTTCCAACAAAATTAAGCGAAAATTTTTTAAAATTCAAACGGGTTATTCATCCTTGTAATTCGGATTCGGCATCCGCAACGTTACCAACCGCGTAATCCAGTCCTGCGTGTCGCCCGGCTCTTTCCGCCCGGCGCTTCTTAACCTGCCCGCACTTCTTACCGTAGGCGGTGGCAGGTCGTTCAACAACAGGGGCGTTACATCGAAAAATTCCGTATTGACAATGAGTTTGAGGCGGGTCAGGCTTTCCCGGAGGTTAAATTCCTTCACCTGTGCTTCATAAGTGAGGGGAATGACTTTTCCTTCAAAAGTCCAGATACTTTCGCCAGGTTTCAGCTTGTACACCGACGGTTTTAGCAAGGCGCCGTCGGATCCGAAATTCATGGACAAATACAGCAACGCGACGTGAAGGTCGCGGGAAAAACGGTTGGTCAGCCGGATTTTGATGCGCCCGCCCAAGCTTCCGTCTGTCTGTTGTTCGTAGGCCAATGAGACTTCATCGCCTTCAAGCGGTAACAATTGCTCCTCTTTTGCCACCACTTTAAAAACCTCCAATTCAATGGAATTTGGTTTGAGCAGCCGTTCTGTACCGGTCGGATACTCATTGCGCAGGTCTTTTACAAATTCCCAGCGCGAAATATGCTGCAACCAATCCAATGCTAATCCGGCCTGGTTAGGATCAAACCCCGTTAACACCGGCGTTAACGGTCGGCGTTGCCGGTCTTCCGGTTTCGTGAGGGTGTAAGCCTTGTCGGAAATTACCAGCGTATAATCGGCGTCTTTTTCGGCAGTTGCGCGCACTAAACCAGATCCCGCTTCTTTCCAGGCTTGTTCCGCGAATTGCAGGCCAACACTTTCAGGGGTTTTTACCTCAAAATAAACGGCCAACTGAGCGGAAAGCAAACCGGCCAAAGGAGCTTTATACAAGCCTTGTTCATCTGGGGCATCGCCGTCAAAAACCAGTTCGATCCGGCCACCCGCTGTTTTTCCAATGCGGGCATTGAATTTTTGCTGCCCGTCCTGACTCAAAACGGGCAAGGTCTTTGCAAAAGGCGCAATGGCCGCGCTGTATCCCAACTCTAAGTACCACCCTATTCCCGGGCGGTGCAGGACGTTGCCGTAAAGGGAGCCGCCAACTTCGCCTTTACGGTCCAAAAAATTATGGAACAATTCATCGGGATGACCTGCTGAAGCATAAATGCGGGGTGTTTGCCGGAAGTTGTTTTTGAGCAGGCTGCGCACGCGGCTTTCTAAATTGTAATAACTGACCTTGCTTTCCGAGCGCTCCAGTACGTCAAGCAAGGTGCGCGTGAACATGCCGCTGCCATCCTGCTCGAAAGCGCTTTCATCGGGCGCGCAGGCGGCAATCTGGATATGCCGGCCTTCGGGCATCAGGTCAGCGACAGATTGTTTGGCGAAAGCCTCCCTCGACAGCTTGTCTGAAAAAATGAACTGATTCCAGTTTCGCTGCGGTACAGCGAAAGTCAGCCGGTTTTGGGGCGCATAACGGCGCGCCGCCACTTTGGGTTGCTGGCTTCGGGTATTATCACCCGAGTGGCAGCAATCAAACACGGTGAGGATATGGGCGCTATTTTTCGACAATTCGTGCAGCAGATAGCGCAGTTCTTTATCGGCCAGCAGGTTGAATGCCTGCTGGCCGTTCTTTTCAACGATGCCATCGTAACACACCAAAGCCTGAAGGCAGTGGGAAGGTTCGGATCGCCAGAAGACTTCGTCGGCGTCTTCCTGTGTGCCGTGGCCCGAGAAGTAGAAAAAAGCGACGTCGTCGGTTTTGGCTTTTGACAAGTGATCACGAAATCCGCTAACGATCTTGTTTTTGGTGGCCGCTTTGTCTGTCAGGATCATGAACTCAACCGGAGTATCGGGAAGCCCGCGCAGGTAAGCTTCCACGGCTTTTACGTCGGGTACGCAGCCGCTGAGCTTTGGCACGGGTGCCTGGTAGTCGTTGATGCCCACGAGCAGGGCGTAAATGGTTTTTGGCATGGGTGCTGCAGGTTTTGATCAGGCAAGATAGGGAGTTGGTGGCCAGCTCGCTCGCATTTTTGATAGAAAAAGATGGCCTGTTCTGAAAAATTTCAAATGAGTAGTGAACTTAGCGTCTTTCTTTGTTTTCTTTGTAGCAAAACAAGATAAGAAAAAACAAAATGCATAACACCCAGTTTACTCCTAATTTACTGATCATCTTGCTGTTGCTTGTTGCAAATGCCCTTGCAGGGCAGGTCATTTACGGAACCAACAACTACATTGAATACCACACGGGAACGCTGCCAATCGTGATTTCTGTGCCCCACGGCGGGCTATTGGCACCGGCAGGCATTCCTAACCGAACCTGCAATAATCCCACGACAGGCACGGACACGAACACCATCGAACTGGCAAAGCAGATTGATTCCAGTTTTTTAAGAATGACCGGCTGCCGCCCGCACATCATTTATTGCAACCTTAAGCGCACAAAAATTGATTGCAACAGGAATCTTGCCGACGGCACCTGTGGGAACGCTGAAGCAGAAACTGCCTGGATCGAGTTCCACCAATTCATTGAAACAGCGCAACAAACCGCACAGGCAGCGTACGACAACAAAGCAATCTATTTCGATTTACACGGCCACGGTCACATCATGCAGCGGCTCGAACTGGGCTACGTGCTCACCGGCACCCAATTGGCTTTATCCGACAACGTCCTGAATACGCCTGAGTACATTGGCCAAAGCTCCATCCAAAATTTAGTCAGCCAGAATGTCAACGGCTACACCCATGCCCAGTTGTTACGGGGCGATTTTGCATTGGGCACCTTGTTGGCACAGTCTGGTTATCCGTCAGTTCCCAGCCAGCAAACCCCCAATCCGGGGCCACTCAACCCTTATTTCAACGGCGGCTACAATACGGCCAACTACACCTGCTATACTCCTGGAAACACCATCAACGGTTTTCAGCTTGAATGCAATTTTATGAATGTTCGGGATACGCCCAGTCACCGCAAAGCTTTTGCCGATACACTTGTTTCCGTGTTGTTAACTTTTTTGGATCACCACCACGAACTCCCGGAGGCCTACTGCGGAATCTCAGGCCAGGAAAGCGCGTCGGAAACAAAAGCCCCTTTCGTCTATCCTACTTTTTTGGACGCCAGTGCGCCGATTCAAATCAGTGGAGCAGACCTTTCGGGGAATGTTTTCCGCATTTTTTCCATAACCGGTCAGTTGGTTGTTTCTGGAAAAGTAAAGCCCGATAATACGATTGTTGCCAATGGTGTTTTTAGTCGGGGAATGTATGTGCTGGTGGTGGATGATGCGCAACGCCGGCACGCCTGGAAGCTGTTCAAAGGGTCTTAAATACTGTCTGTCTTTAGAGTCCGATAACTGCGTTACACGAAGGCCAGAAAAGCGTCATTTACGCAAGTAAACTCCGATTTTCTGGCCTTCGCATGCCTTGTTCTCGAACGCTAAAGAACAGACACCGACTAAATGGACAGACACTAAATACTGTCTGTCTTTATAGTCCGATAGCTGCGTTATACGCTTTCCAAACTTGCCACGATCGGCTATCTTTGCAAAATGAAAAAAATTGCCCTGCTGTTCTTTTTGCTACCGAGTTTTGCTGCGACAACTTTTAGCCAGTCCACCGCGCTTTTCGATGACAACGCCGTATCAGAAATCCACCTCCAACTGCCAGCCGATTCGCTGGCGTATATCCTCGATGAATTGGTCAATGACCGCTACCTCCGGGCTTCCTTTGTTTTGACGACGGAAACTCCCGCGATTCAGTAGCGAATGTCGGGTTGCGCTATTCGATTTTCCTGCGCATTGACGAATTGCACAACCTGATTACCCCCACTGCTGAGGCTGATTTATTCCGCACACTCGACTACGGCTACACCATTCAGGATTTCTACGGTGGTTTTGATCAGACCATTGATTTTCACACCCCTTACGGCATCAAACCATTCCTCGGGCTTCGTGCCGACAGCACATTGCAACAAATTGCCGGGATTTTGACGGGAACGACTGACCCTGACCTAGCGGCTTCTGTTATTGATGTTTACCCCAATCCCGCATGCGATCAACTGTACATCCGGACAAATTCGGCCTTTTTCTCTGGCCAGGTGGTTAGTGCCACGCTAATTGATGCGGTCGGTCAGCTGATCTCGACGGCACAATGGACGGCTTCTACGGGGTCTTATGAATGAACCGTACGGAATTTGCCGGCGGGGTGGTATGTATTAAGGGTGACGAATGGCCGGGAAGTGCTTTGTGTCAAGGTTGCGAAAAAATAGCGAATCAGAATTTTACGTTTAGCCATTTTTCCTCCCCACATAGTTCACATGCCGGAATTTCTTCCTTTTTGTCAAAAGGGTTGGCGTTGCCGCAATTCATGCAACAGTAAATTCCTGCTTCTTTCACACGCGTCCGTTTTTTTAGGAAGGCAGCAGGAGGGATTTCATGTTCCGGGATCACTGAAAGCCCCGGTTTTATATTTTTAGGAGGGTGGAACATAACCGATACCTGGCCGGAGGTCTCCAGAAACGCTTTATAGATTTGCCCCAAATGCTCTACGTCTTTACCGCGCAGGCTCCTGAGCAAATCTTCTTTGGACATATTGTCTTTAACAAGGTTGTCCCACTTAATTATACCATCTTCCACAACCAGCGAAGGTGCGCCTTCCATAATGACTTCCGCCTTTTTACTTTTATTAATCAAATATTCCAGGGAAATCTGGAAAACAGTGACTACGGTAATTGCGGTCATGCCGTGCAAAATGGGCACTTCTGCCATAATCATAGGATCGCCTACCGCAGAACCAAAAGAGATGATAATTGCCAGTTCCAGTACCGAAAGCTGCCCCATTCCTCTTTTGCCTAAAATTCTGAGCAGGAAAACGGTATAACCGTACATTATGCACGTCCGGAAAATAATCTCTAATAAAAACGCGAGTGGGGCGTCGCCAATGAAAATTCTGTGGAAATCAAAAATTTCAAAACTTTTATCCATAAGAAAAAAATTTAAGCATGCCTTTTCCAAAAACGCATCTTAATGCCATACTTCGGCCGCAAAGTCACCAAAGCCTGCGGCTCAATGACCTGACCCGGCGCCAACTCAAAATTGTAAGCGCGGATGATGGCCGCTAAGGCCAATTGCATCTCCATCATGGCAAAACTATTGCCGATACACAACCTGGGACCGCCGCCGAAAGGTATGTAGGCATAAGGGTGCTGTAATTTCCGGCGCTCTTTACTGAAGCGGTCGGGATCGAAACGCTCGGGATCCGGCCAAAGGTCGGGTGCGTGGTGTACGCCGTAGAAATACGTGACCAGCATGACGCCTTTCGGGATTTTAATGCCTTCAAATTCATCATCTGCCAGCGCGACGCGGTCGGTGATCCAAGCCGGCGGGTAGAGGCGCATGGTTTCTTCAATGACCTGGGTGCAATAGCTCAGTTTGGGCAAATCTTCAAAAGCCGGTTTGCGATCCCCTAATATTTCGGCCAACTCCTGTCGGATGCGCGCCACCACTTCCGGGTGTTGACTGAGCAAATACCACATCCAGGCCATGGCGTTGGCGGAGGTTTCGTGGCCGGCTACAAAGAGAATGGCGCTTTCTTCAAACACCTGTCGGTCGTTCATGCCTTCCCCGGTATCTTCGTAGCGCGACTCCAACAGCATTTGCAGCAGGTCGTCGTGGTGCTGGCTCGAAGTTCGGCGGCGTTGGATAATGTCGGTCACGCGGCGTTCAAAATCTTCAGCGAGCAATTCGTGCTGCCGCAGTTTGCCGGAAAGGCGAAACCAGGGATTGAGGTAAGGCTGGCGAATTTGCCGGATGATGAACTGCTGCAAAACGGTGATGTCGTTCCCTATTTTTTGCAAATCCTTTTCGTCGAGATCCGTGCTGAACAACGCACGCGCAACAACCCGAAACGCCAGTTCCATCATTTTTTCAGACAGCTCTACCGGGTCTTCTTTTTTAAGAGCCTGGTCAAATTGCAGCATAAATGCATCCGTCACTTCCTGCATGATGTTCGTCAGCGCGGCCAGCCTCGAGCGGTGAAAGCCCGGCTGGATGAGCCTGCGTTGCCGAAGCCAGTAGTCGCCTTCGCTGGTGAGCAGGCCATTGCCTAAAAAATGCGCCAGCTTATCGAAGTGCATCGGCGATTTGCAGTAGTTGCGGTTGTTTTTTTGCAAAACATGCTGGATCAGCGCCGGATTGGTGGTGAGGATGCCGGGGTAAATTCCGCCGATGTAGGTTTTAAACGTATCACCAAACTTTTCAAGGCTCCCGTTGATCATGCCAAGGGGGTCGCGCAGGAAGCGGCGGGTGTTGAGGAGCGCCCGCAGGCGTGGGATAGCGGGGAGTGATTTCGGCATGATATTTATAGATTTTACATATTCCTCCGATACTGTCCCCCAACCTCATACAGCGCCTGCGTCACCTGCCCCAGCGAACAATGCTTCACCGTTTCCATCAGTTCCGCAAACGAATTGCCGTTTTGAATGGCGATTTTTTGGAGGCGATTCAGGGTAGCTGGCGCAGGCTCGTGCTGCGCTTCGTGCAGTTGGTTGCGCGTTGCGATCTGGGCTTCTTTTTCGTCGTTGGTGGAGCGGATGACTTCTTTTGGGATGATGGTCGGCGAGCCGTCTTTGCTCAGGTAGGTGTTCACGCCGATGAGCGGTAGTTCGCCCGTGTGTTTCAGCGTTTCGTAATACAGGCTTTCTTCCTGGATTTTCCCGCGCTGGTACATCGTTTCCATGGCACCCAAAACGCCGCCGCGCTCTGTAATGCGGTCGAATTCGAGCAACACGGCTTCTTCCACCAATTCCGTCAGTTCCTCAATAATGAACGCGCCCTGCAACGGGTTTTCATTTTTAGCCAGCCCCAATTCGTGGTTGATGATCATCTGGATGGCCACGGCACGGCGCACGCTTTCTTCGGTAGGCGTCGTAATGGCTTCGTCGTAGGCATTGGTATGCAACGAGTTGCAGTTGTCGTAGATGGCATAAAGTGCTTGCAGGGTTGTGCGGATGTCGTTGAACGCAATTTCCTGCGCGTGCAACGACCGACCCGATGTCTGGATATGGTATTTCAACATCTGCGAACGTTCGTTGGCACCATATTTGTGCTTCATGGCTTTCGCCCATATCCGCCGCGCCACACGCCCGATGACCGCGTATTCGGGATCTACGCCGTTGGAAAAGAAGAACGACAGGTTCGGCGCAAAGTCGTCAATTTTCATGCCGCGCGAAAGGTAGTATTCCACGAAAGTGAAGCCATTCGACAACGTGAAGGCCAACTGACTGATCGGATTGGCCCCCGCTTCGGCGATGTGGTAGCCCGAAATGGAGACCGAATAAAAATTGCGCACCTGGTGCTGAATGAAATATTCCTGCACATCGCCCATGAGCCGCAGCGAAAACTCGGCGCTAAAAATGCAGGTATTTTGTGCCTGGTCTTCTTTCAAAATATCGGCCTGCACTGTGCCGCGCACAGACGACAAAGCTTTTGCTTTCAGGGTATTGTACACTTCCGGTTCCAGTACCTGATCGCCGGTAAGGCCCAACAACATCAGGCCCAAGCCTGTGTTACCGTCTGGCAGTTCGCCACCATAAACCGGACGGGGCAAACCCCGATCGTCGTACAAGACCTTCAATTTGGCTTCCACCAAATGCTCCAGTCCGTTTTCACGGATGTATTTTTCGCATTGCTGGTCAATGGCCGCATTCATAAAAAACGCGCAGATGGTGGCTGCCGGACCATTGATCGTCATCGAAACCGAAGTCCTCGGGTCGCACAAATCGAAACCGGAATACAGCTTTTTGGCGTCGTCCAGACAGCAAATGCTCACGCCCGAATTGCCAATTTTGCCATAAATATCAGGGCGGTGATCGGGGTCTTCGCCATACAACGTCACGCTGTCGAACGCCGTGGACAAACGCGCAGCGGGCATGCCTTGCGACAGGTAGTGGAAGCGCCAGTTGGTGCGTTCCGGCCCACCCTCACCGGCAAACATGCGCGTCGGGTCTTCTTCTTTTCTTTTGAACGGGAAAACGCCAGCGGTGTAGGGAAACTCGCCGGGCACGTTCTCCTGCAAACACCAGCGCAGGATATCGCCCCAGTCTTTGAACTTCGGTAACGACACCCGCGGAATGCGCGTATGCGACAGCGATTTGGTATACGTTTTTACGAGAATATCTTTGCCACGCACCTGATAAACGTAGTCATCGGCAGCGTAAGCCGCTTTTTTCGCTTCCCACGATTCGAGGACGCGCAGGCAGCCGCCGTCTAAGTCTTTTTCAAGTTCTGCATAAGCTTTTTGCAGGGCTGCGCGTGTTTCGGGCTGATCTTCGCCAATGGTTTCCAAAGCGCGTTTCAGGCCGAACAGCTTCCCCGCAATGGCGCACTGCGTTTCTACCCAATGGTCGTAGCGGCGGTTGTTTTCGGTGATTTCCGACAGGTAGCGGATGCGCGCAGGCGGAATGATGTAAATTTTTTCACTCATTTCCGGACTGCTCACGAAGCTGGAAGGCAGGTCGGCACCCGTGCGGGCGGTCAGCACGTCAATCACCCTGCGGTAAAGGGTGTTCATGCCGGGGTCGTTGAATTGGGAAGCGATGGTGCCGATCACCGGCATCTCATCAAGGGGTTTGTCCCAAAGTTGGTGGTTGCGCTGGTACTGTTTGCGCACATCGCGCAGGGCGTCAAGGGCACCGCGTTTGTCAAATTTATTTATCGCAATCACGTCGGCGAAGTCGAGCATGTCAATTTTTTCCAACTGAGTGGCTGCGCCGTATTCGGGCGTCATGACGTAGAGGCTGACGTTGCTGTGGTCAATGATTTCGGTATCAGATTGGCCGATGCCGGAAGTTTCTAAGATAATGAGGTCGAATTGAGCCGCTTTTAGGATGTCAATCGCGCTTTGTACGTGCCGCGACAGGGCCAAATTGCTCTGGCGTGTGGCCAAAGAGCGCATGTATACGCGGGGATTGTTGACTGAATTCATCCGGATGCGGTCGCCGAGCAGGGCACCGCCGGTTTTGCGTTTGGATGGATCTACCGAAACGACGGCTATGGTTTTTTTAGAAAAATCCGTCAGGAACCGCCGCACCAACTCATCCACCAAACTCGATTTTCCTGCGCCGCCCGTGCCCGTGATGCCCAGTACCGGCACTGGCTTGGTGGCTGCCGCAATCATGGGCCGGACTTCCTTATCGAAATAATCGGGGTTGTTTTCCGCAACGGAAATCAGTCGGGCAACGTCTTTGAAATCCACCTTTTGTTCTGCTGTGGACGGAGTCGTTTTTGAAAAATTGACAAACCTCGACACCTCGCCGTTTACCGAAAACCCGATGGGGTAGTCGCACTGTTGCAGCACGTCGTTGATCATGCCCTGAAGGCCCATGTGGCGGCCATCGTCGGGGCTGTAAATCCGCGAAATGCCGTATTCATGCAGTTCGGCGATTTCTGTGGGCAAAATGGTGCCGCCGCCGCCGCCGAATATTTTGATGTGCCCGGCACCTTTTTCGCGCAACAGGTCGTACATGTATTTGAAAAACTCGTTATGCCCGCCCTGGTAAGAGGTGATGGCAATGCCCTGCGCGTCCTCCTGGATGGCGGTGTTGACGATCTCCTGCACGGAGCGGTTGTGGCCAAGGTGGATGATTTCTGCGCCGCTGCTCTGCATGATGCGCCGCATGATGTTGATGGCTGCGTCGTGCCCGTCGAACAGCGAAGCCGCCGTGACGATGCGGACTTTGTTGGTGGGCTGGTAGGGTGTGAGTTGTTGCATAATTTGAGTCGTATGGTTAGCGCAGGTACAAAGTTACAAAACTTTGCTCCTCCTCCCAAATACAAACGGCTGCCGCAAATACCTGTTTGCGGCAGCCGTTGATTGTGGCATAAAACAAACGCTAAGGTTCGTCAAGCACCGAAGGATCGGATGTCTTTTTATTTTGACTCGTCCAATACATATAAAATGGCGTTCCAAGCAGTACCAGACCCAATCCCAAACCGGCGTTGCGTGGATCGGTGACGAGGGTATTGATGACCAAATACGCGCAGAACAAGATGTAAAGCGCCGGAATCACCGGATAACCCACCGCTTTGTAAGGGCGCGGGGTATTTGGCTCCCGCTTGCGCAGGATGAATACCCCCACGGCCACGGCCCCGTAGAAAATGAACTGCACGAAAACGAGCATGTCGGTCAATTGATCGAAGCTGCCCGAAAAAACCAGTGTGCAGGAAACAATGGCCTGATAAATGAGTGCGTTGCCCGGCGTGTGATAGCGCGGGTGAATGTGCGCCGCTTTTTTGAAAAACACGCCTTCCTTTGCCATAGCGTAATAAATGCGCGCCGCCGCCATGATGGTGGTGTTGGTGCAGCCGGCGGTGGTAACGACAATAAGTACCGACAGCAGCAAAACGCCCGTTTCGCCAAACATCCTTCGAATGACTTCTATGGCGGCAATTTTGTTGGTGTCTTTAGCTACCGCAATCATTTCGTCCATCGGCAGCACGTATAGGTAGACAAAGTTGATGAGCAAATAAATGGTGATCACAATGAGGGTGCCTAAGATCAGCGAGCGCGGGATGTTTCGGGTTGGGTCTTTGATTTCACCGGCCATGAAACCCAGGGTAATCCAGCCTTCATACGCCCAGAAAGCACTCAGCATGGCGGCAAAAAGCGCGGTGATAAAACCAAAATTCCCGGCACTAAAACTCTCCGGCGGGTAGGTGGAAGCCACCGTTTGAAAGTTCTCCACGCTACCCGTGCCCATGGTAAGCCCCAAAATGATAATGACGAGGATACTGGCAATAACGGCATTGGTAATGATCCGACTTACGCCGCCACCTTGCCGAACGCCCCGGTAGTTGATGGCACCCAGCAACAGGATCAGCAAAACCGCCGCTAATTTGACCCCGAGGTTTTCAAGCGGATAAAAAATGCCAAGTACCCGGATCTTTTCCGTTGCCGCATCTAAGCGGGGCAAGGGCATAACGGCATTCAAAGAATGCGCAAAAACGTAGGAAATAGAAGCAATAGACGCCGATTGGATGGCCGTGAAACTGCCCCAACCATAAAAAAAGGCAAATCTTCGCCCGTAAATCCGATTGAAATAAGCGAATGGCCCACCACTTCCGGAAACCATGCCCGCAATTTCAGCGGTGGTAAGCACCCCCAGCATCGTGACGAGACCCGCCAATAACCAGGCTAACAGCACCAGACTGGGCGATTGGAGAGCCTCCGACATCGGGGCTACTTTTTTATAAACCCCCGATCCAATAATAGAGCTGACGACCAGTAGAATGGCGGCCTGCAATCCAAAGGCCTGGATCAACTGCCCTTGCTTTTTTTCCTGCTCTGGCATTTACGTTCGTTTTGCAACAAATGTACACTTGCATCCCGGACTGCCAACCATCAGTGCCAGATATTTAATCCAACTTAAATTTTATCGGCAGGTTGAATTGTACCCTAATCGGCTTGCCATCTTGTTTGCCTGGCGTCCATTTGATTTTTTCTTTATTCATCAATTTGACGACGCGTAATGATTCCTGGCCACAGCCTGCGCCGATGTCGCGTACAATGATTTCTTCGCTGATTGTTCCATCTTTTTCTACAACAAAGGTGAGTACAACCATACCTTCAACGCCGTTCTGCCTTGCCTTTTTCGGGTATTTGATCCGGGAATAAATGAACTCCAGCATCTTGTAGTCTGAACATTGTTTTTTAGTGGGTCGGATCCATCTAATTCTTCGCAACCGGGAAAACCGGGCATAATCTCTACTACCTTGGCATTGGAAAACAAGGGAGGAGTTGCCCGGTTTATGGCGTCATCCTGCCTCGACGGATTATTGGCATCGGCTTCGATGTAGCTCATCAGCCTGGGACTGTATTCGCCTCTAATTTGAGGAGCGAGGCCTGGAACAGCATCGGGGCAGGATTGATAAGCGTCGGCGCACATTGCTTTTAATGCATCGTCTTGATTGACGAATTCTCCACGGTCACCAAATTGATTCGTGATCAAAAAATAGGTAGAATCGCAGGCCGGCAAACTAATTTTGTGTATTGTCCAGGCTTCTACAAGTGTTCCGGTACAATAAAAAGCAATTTTTTTTGCATTTCTGTTTTGTCGCTGACCTGATCCCTGCAAGGCTGGCATTGTTTGCACGTATTCGATTCGATCCAGGTGTATTCTTTAAATCCGAAATAATCTTGTGCTTTACCGGAAAGGGAAAGCAGTAGGCTCATGGCTACTGTGAGAAACAGGGTTTTCATAAGTTTGAATGTTAAGTAACGTGTCGTTAATGAAACAATGTATTGCTAAGCATAGGGTGTTTAGAACAAGTGAAAAGTTGCAGTACTGAAAGTTTATATGGATAGGCATACAAACGTTACCAAACAATAAATTATTTTTTTTTCGTTATGACTTGCAATCTACCATCAATCATTCTATATTTATCCCGGAAATAAGACAAAACAAAGCTATTCCTCTATTCAACACAACTTATTATTTGGCTTGTTTTCCCTTTTTACCAAACTTTGTATTTCACGCTTTTACAACACACACACACTACGACAATCACACAATAACCTGCTGTTTTTCGGCAAGGTTCAATTTGTGGGTGCTTAAGCATACACGCAAAGTGGTAATTCTTATTGGTTCATATATTAAAAATTTTAGCCATGAGATCCTATTTCTCTTTTGCAGTATTCACAATCATCGCAGCAGCGCTGTTGAGCGCATGTAGCAACTCAAAAATGTCCGAAGTACTGGACGAAACCGCCCTTGTTCAGCCCCAAAGCGAAGAAGGTGCCATTATTGACGGGCAGTATATCCTTATTTTTAAGGGGGATAAAATTGCGCCGGCCATTACCTACCTGACCCAACCCGTTCGCACCCGCGTGAAAAAAGCGCGCTGATGGCGGAATATGGCAAACAGGTTGAAAACCAGATCAATGCCTGGCTCGCTGCTGAAGGGATTGGCCAGGATGCGGTGCTGGCGTACTACACCGCTGTCCAAAGCGGGGTCGCTGTTCGCCTGAGTCCTGACGCTTTTGAACGCGTGAAAAAAAGCGATGCTTTGGAATTGGTTGAATTCGACCGCGTAGTAGAATTGCCTCCGTTTACCGTTGAAGAGGTGGTTCAGGATGCCGGTCGCGCGCAAACCACGCCCTGCGGGATTACCAATGCAGGCGGTGCCGCTACGGCTGGTGCGGATCGCTGGATCTGGGTAATTGATTCGGGCATTGACACCGACCACCCTGACCTGAGCGTGGTGACCAACACTGCCTACGCAAAATCTTTCGTTCCCGGCAGCAGCAGCATTGAAGATTGCAACGGCCATGGCACCCATGTGGCAGGAACTGCGGCCGCGTTAAACAACACCATCGGCGTGATCGGCGTCGCAGCCGGCGCTCCGGTTGTGCCGGTTCGCGTATTCCCGTGCAGCGGCGGCAGCTCGACTTCTACCATCTTGTCCGGTGTTAACCACGTGGCTGCCAACGACTTTGCCGGCGATGTTGTCAATATGAGCCTCGGAGGCTACTATGGAACCAGCGGCTGTTCCACCGGCTCCAGCTAACGCACCGCTTTGCAGGCGATGGGTAACGCCGGAACGCGCATTGCCCTGGCATCGGGCAATAATTATGCCAATGCGGCAAACTATCAGCCTGCCTGCGTCAATGGCACCAATATTGTTACAGTGACCAATATGCGCTGCGATAAAACGTATTACAACGATCCGACTTACGGTGGCAATTACAACACCAGTAGCAGCGGTCCGGTAGACTGGATCGCGACGGGTACCAGCGTGTACAGCACATACCTCAATGGCGGCTACGCTACGCTGACGGGAACCTCAATGGCCACCCCACACGTTGCCGGGATTATGCAGATTCGCAATGCCCTCCCTGTGCAAAACGGAAGCGTGAGCAATGCCGGGCAGACTTACAAAATTGCGGTGCGGTAAGTTGATTTATCAAATCTGAATACAGTCTTGGTATTAGGGCTGTTAGTTTTTCAAAAACTAACAGCCCTTTCCTTTTTATTGCAATGGAACGCCCTTATTATCCGTTAGTACAAAAATTCCCGTTTTAAGCTATTGAACCAGCACAAAACAGGGAAATCGTTGTTCTAATTTTGGCAGTCAGCATCACGCGAGACTGATTTTTTGTAAGCAAGGACTATGACAAATATGAAGCGACTACCTCTACTTTTGTTTTTTGCAGGACTCACCCACTTTTTGAGTGCGCAAGTAGCTGCACCCAACCTGATTTGTGTGAGCAACGATACGTTGATTTGGGAAACGCCCGTCAACACTTGTGGCTCCTTTGTGGGATACGAAATTTACGCAAGCCAAAATCTGAACGGCCCGTATCAGTTGCTGGAAACCATTACCAATGCAACTCAAACCCGTTATTACCACGCTTTAGTGAGCGGGATGCTTTGGTATTATTATATGGAAAGCAATTTTAACTGCCCCGGACAACTGGCTTTGTCGTCGGATACCTTAGACAACCGCATCCCTGAATCGGGGTCTTTGCAATTGGTTACCGTTAGCGGAAATAACGTGGAAGTTACGTGGAATCCCAGCCCTTCGCCGGAAACGGTTATGTATGTCGTTTCAAGAAATACCGCTTCGGGTACGACGGTACTTGACACGATTTTTAATGGAAATACGCTCTTTTTTACAGACCCGACAGCCGATCCAAACGCCAAAGCGGAAACCTATTTTGTCGTCGCCTTAGACGCCTGTGGCAATAAAAGTTTGGTGACACCGCCACACAACACCATTTTCCTGACTGCAACGCCGGGCAACGGTTGCGATGCGCGGATTACGCTGTCGTGGAATGCTTACCAGAACTGGACCGGCGGGGTAAGCGCTTACGAAATCTGGGTCAGTATCAACGGCTCGGCGTCATCGCGGGTTGCCGAAACGTCGGGGAACTCGACTTCTTTTAATTACGAAGGGGTCAATGACCGGGATAACTATTGCTTTTTTGTGCGCGCCCGTCAAACGGGTACGGCGGTGGTTTCCAACTCAAATACGGCTTGTCAGACCCCAAGTGTGGTGCAGGCGGTCAGGAACCTGTTGATGGAAAATGCAAGCTATACCCCCGACGGCAATGTGGAATGGCAATGGAGTTGGAATACGACCGCAGACCTTGAATCGGCTGCCGTACAACGTGCAACGACGCCCGTGGGCAATTTTGGTGATACAGGCGTTTTTCCAGTGCCCGCAGTACTGGCGGAAACGAACACGCTGCTTTCTTCTGATATGCCTGCAATGCCGGACTACTACCGAGTTCGGACAGTAGATAGTTGCGACCGGACTACTTTTTCCAATATGGTGCGCCCGCCCGGCCTCATGGGCGTTGGTGGGGAAAACGGCATGAACAACCTCATTTGGACAGCCTATACCAATGATTCTGCAACGGTATTGTCTTATGAAGTGTACCATTTATCAGCGAGCGGCGAATCCCTGCTGGTTACTTTGCAGGGTACTGCACTTCAATACGGCGATGCCGTTGATTTTTCGGAGCCTGAATCAGGCAGGCAGTGTTATTTTGTCGTCGCAGTAGCCGAATTGCGGTTGCCGGACGGAACAACAAAAACAGTACGTTCCCGTTCCAATACGACCTGTGTGGAACAAATCCCGAAAATTTTCATCCCAAATGTCTTCGCACCGGAAGGCATCAACCGGACGTTCGAACCGATTTTGCAATTTGGAACAACGATGGAATACCAGATGGTCATCTATGACCGCTGGGGCGGCCAGGTTTTCGCTTCCAACGACGTTTCGGTTGGATGGAATGGCGAAAAAGATGGACGCCCCATGCCACAGGGTGCTTACGTTTATTTTATCCGGCTGAAGCAGACCTCCGGAACGGCGATCGAAAGAACAGGCAGCGTATTGCTGCTGCGTTGAGGCCGTCTTTTTAAAACCAGCTTATTTTTTCTTTTCCTCGTTCAGGTTCCAGTCGTAGTCAAGATAAGTAATTTCGGCTTTGGCGTCTAACTTGAGCGGTGCGTATTTATTGATGAAATCCACCAGCGCTTGGTCTTTTTCTGTAAAATCGCCTTTGTACCAGGAGAAGATTTTGGACAATTGAGCTTTTGAAGCAGAAGCAATTTTGTTTTTGGACTTATCCGCTAAAAAACTGCGGGCAACTTTATCCAATTGCTCATCAAGGCGTTTGGCTGTGAACGCTTCATTCAGCAGGTTGGGGCAGGAAACGGATGCACAATTCACCGCAAAGTGGATGCGCGGATCTTTGAACATCGGGCGAATGATGCTGTGTTCGATGTTGTTCAAATCGTAAGTAGCACCTTCAATTTTGATGAATTTGATGTCCCACACCGTGTTCACAAAAGGAATCCCTTTTTTGATGTCCTTGATGCTTTTTACCGGGTAGTGTTTCGTGACCAATTTAACGGTGAATGCATTGTAAGCATTGATCCAGTAAGCAAACTGCTCGTTGCGGCTCCAGCCTTTGGCGTTCGGGTGGTTGTCGCTCAGAAGTTTCAGGTAGTTGTTCAGCTTTATGCTGTCGAGGATAAATCCCTGGTAATCAACCCCGCCCTTTGCGGAGACGTGCTTTTTCAATAAAGCGTCCCAGATCTCGTGGGTCACGGGTTTGGAGTTGGAGGCAACATCATAGGTTTGACCTATACACGCGTTGGCGGTGAGCAGTAAAAAAACACCGGCAACGAACAAGGGGATGGAATGAAATATTTTTTGCATGACTTTTATTGTGTTTGATGTATATACGACCAAAAGGTCAATCCGGATTGCCTTACCGCAACGAAAAGTCGCCTTAATGTCCGCGCGGCGATAGTATCCGTCCATTTAGGAACATCGCAATAATAAGTTCGCGTTTTCGGCGTGGGGATTTTTCCAGCGGACAAGGCGCAAGAAGGGAGCGTAGCCAAAGCTACGTGACCGACGAAGGCAATTGCGCCGACTGAAAGCAATTGCGGGAAGTCCGGTGGGAAACGCAAGTTCGGCGTAGCCAAAAGCCACCGCCCAAATCGGGAAGTTATTATTTCGGCGTTCCTTAGTCTCGTGTCCGTCCATTTAGTCGGTGTCTGTTCTTTAGCGTTCGAGAACAAGGCGTGTTTTGCCCCAAAAATGGGAGTTTACTCGCGTAAATGACGCTTTTTGTGCCTTCGCATAACGCAGCTATCGGACTCTAAAGACAGACACTAAATAGTGTCCGTCCATTTAGTCGGTGTCTGTTCTTTAGCGTTCGAGAACAAGGCGTGTTTTGCCCCAAAAATGGGAGTTTACTCGCGTAAATGACGCTTTTTGTGCCTTCGCATAACGCAGCTATCGGACTCTAAAGACAGACACTAAATAGTGTCCGTCCATTTAGTCGGTGTCTGTTCTTTAGCGTTCGAGAACAAGGCGTGTTTTGCCCCAAAAATGGGAGTTTACTCGCGTAAATGACGCTTTTTGTGCCTTCACATAACGCAGCTATCGGACTCTAAAGACAGACACTAAATAGTGTCCGTCCATTTAGTCGGTGTCTGTCCTTTAGCGTTCGAGAACAAGGCGTGTTTTGCCCCAAAAATGGGAGTTTACTCGCGTAAATGACCAGTTTTGGGGCAAAATACAACGCAGTTATCGGACTCTAAAGACAGACACTAAATAAAATCAACCAGCTCAATATCAAAAACCAGCACAGCATTGCGTGGAATGCCCGGTGGCGGATTGCTGCCGTAGCCCAGCGCAGAAGGAATCAGGAATTTACCTTTACCCCCTTTTTGAAGGAGCGGAATGGCAATTTGCCAGCCTTGAATCAGGTTTTGGAGCGGGAATTCGATCGTGTTGTTACCGGTTGTTTCGTCGAAGGTGACATTGTCCGTTAAATACCCTTTGTATTTGACCTTAACGTTTGAGGATAACGTTGGGCTTCCGCCGGAACCGGGCACGGTAATGACGTGGAAAATACCCGATTCGTGTTCGACTGCCGTCAGGTTGTTGTCGGCAATGTAGTTCAGAATGATGGCCCGGTCTATTTCACCCTGGTCTTCGTCTTTGCAGCCGGCAGCCATCAGCAAAGAACCTGCCATCAGGCAGCAAAAGAAAAAACGTGTCATGTTTTGTCAGGTTTAAATTTTTAGATAAACGCCTGCAAAGGTAATTGGATTTTATAAGATTCGCATCATGATAGTGGCCGGGTGACTCGGAGTCACCCGGCTGCTTTTGACAAAAAAAAAGGGCAGCCGCATCGGCGACCACCCCTTTTTTGTTTATTGGTTGAAGTTGTTGAATTGGTTGAAGTTGTTAAATTCAGCTTCCCACAATGATTGTCGCTTACCGAACAAACAACGGACAACCAACAACCAACAACCTTACGGCCTCTGGCTTCCCACCATAAACTGCTTGCTCACCGGCGCTTGTCCGGCAGTGCGCAGTGTAAGGATATAGATACCTGAAGGCAGATTCGTCAGTTCAATGCGTTCGGTTGCGTCCTGTACGTCGTCAATATCGCGCTGGAGCATCACTTGGCCCAATTGGTTTTGCATAGAGATCGTGACATTTTTGCCGTAGAAGGCTTCCATTTTCACGTTGATCTCGTCGGTAGCCGGGTTCGGGAAGATGCTCAGCACTTCCTGTGTTTCCACGTTGCCGTTGCTGCCATCCACCAAAGAATTAACCGGCGTGGAGGTCGGTACGCCCATGATGTTGCTAAAGATGGCAGTTGAGGTCGTGTTGACGTTGATGCTTTGCGAGAACAAACCTACTTGAATGCAGTTTGGCAAAACTAAGGTCACTGCGAAGGTGAAATTCCAGTTCACGCCGTCAACAGAAGTTTCGCCCAAGAAAACGTTGCCATTGCGCGTCAAACGCAGCCACTGTGGCGTGTTGGGTCTGGGGAAATTCTGCTGCTGCATCACGCCATTGGTCGTTGCCCGAAGGTCGCGAACAACCGTTGTGGCCAACTGGCTGCGAATCGCGATCTTTTTGGAACCGCCCGCACTGTTTTCGCGGAACATCAAACCACCCCAGCCGCCATTGGTCACATTTTCCAATTTCGCTTTGATGAAGCCGTTGCCGCACATTTGCTGCCAGGCATACGTCTGAACATCGTTCGTTGGCGAGCCGTAGTTGGTCGCTTTGATGTCAGTGGTACCGTCGCACACGTTTTCAATGGCACCGCCGTTGCTGGCGCCGATGTTCGTCACCGTCCACGGAGCGCCGAGTGCCGGGCCGCAGAGGCAGGTGAGGCTCATGCTGAAGGCACCGGTACTGGAGCCGAAGCCACTCACAAGAATGTAGTAATCAGTTCCTACGTTTGCGTTGAAGACCACTTGTGAGCGGGTCGTTGCGCTCGGGCAAGCTACTGCATTATCATCGTTGCTGACCAGGCAAGACAAAGTACCACAGGTACCTGTATAAACGTGTACTTTAGTGTCATAAGCCGAACCGCAAAGGCTAAGCGTCACTTGGGCACCGTTGCCTACCAGTTTGTACCAGACACCGTTGCCTGGCGTGCCGGCACCACTACAAGAACCAACCGCCGCATCAGAAGCAGCGCCTACGGTGCTGCCATTGGTTGTGGTACCACAAGTGACGGTTTGAGCGCCTGCGCAGTTGTCATTAGGCAGAGGTGCCGTAGTGAAGGTCGTAGATACATAGCTGCTGGCACTTCCGCCGCCGCAAGTACTGGTGCGCACGCAGAACGTGTAGGTTGTATTGGGGATCAGGCTGGTTAAGCTGGCGCTGGTTGAAGCCGTATTCACTGAACCGGTGCCGCAAACATGACCGGCAGTGCCGAAAGAGTAGTCGTAGCTCAGCGCGCCAGCAGCAGCAGCCCAGCTCAGCAAAGCGCCGGTCGTTCCAATGCTGGAAGCCGATGGTGTGCCGGGAGCATTACAAGGTGGGGCAGGTGCCCACACGCAAATACTGAACGAGCCCGGGTTATCGTTAAGAAATTCCCAGAAGCGGATGTAAATAGTGGAGCCAGGCGTCAGGCCGCTGCGGTCAATAAAGGGCATTAAGCCGTTGACACTGTCATCATCATCGCATTCGATGAGCGTGAGTACACCACAATTACCGGAGTAAATGGCCATGCCACCATCGGTGATAGAGCCTGTGTTGGAGTCAATAACGAGGCGTCCTGTAGCAGGTACAATGGCTGAGAACCAGACATCGCCGCCTGAGTAGCTGGCGCAGCCTGGTGCAGGAGGCCCTACAGAGCCAGTTGCTCCGGCGGTGGTATATGGCGAAAAGCTGCAAGATATGCCTACTGTAAGCGGAATGGCACTGGCACATTCGTCGTTGGCCGGTGGTGGCGGCACGGTACCTATACAAACGTTGAAGGTAGTCGTCTGACCCGTCGTGCCAGTCCAGCTATATACCCTAAGTATGTATTGACTCCCAATAGTCAGTCCGGAAACTGTACTGGTATTGGGGTCGCTACAAAGCAGATTGGTGCCTCCACAAGCGCTAAGCACTTGGTGTACCAAGTCGGTTGTAGAGCCTGCCACATTGAGCAGATCTATCTTGTGGCTTGTAGCAGTAGCCGTAAACTTAAACCACACATCATCATCTTCTGTGCCTGTACAAGTAGCATCGGCAGTACCGGTAGCGCTGGCAATAGTACCCGGAGTTACTGTTCCACAGTTCAAGTTAGGGTTTACCGTAAGTGTGATAGCATTGGCACATTCGTCGTTGGCTGGTGGTGGCGGCGGTACCTTCAGACACAAGTTGAATAAAGTGTTAGTACCAGTGCCATAAGTGTGCACACGGACGTAATAGGTTGCTCCAATGGTAAGCCCCGTTGTTGTACTTGTTTCAGGGTCGCTACATTTTACACTGACCAAGGAGCCGCAGGTACCTGAAAAAATCTGGTGTACGCGGTCAGTAGTACCACTGATGGCGGTCAATTCTGCAATAATTGAAGTAGCAGATGCAACAAAAGAGAACCACACATCGTCATCAGCGCCTGTGCCTATACAAGCTACCTGAGATTGTGTAGCCCCGTTCGTATTTCCTGCCAGCGTAGCACAAGTTCCATTGACTGGAATGGTGGGGAAAGCAATAGCGCCTGAGCAGTTGTCGTTAGCTGGTGGCGGCGGTGGCGTGCAGCTGGTGCAGTTAGCCGTAATAGTGTGGCAGACACCATCTGTAGTGCAGGTAGCATTGACATGAACAATCACCGCTAAAGTACCCGAAATAGGAGAAACCACACCCGTCAATGGAGACAAGCCGGAAGCGACAAGTGTTCCTGTACCATTAGTTTGTCTAACCGTGATGAAGTTGCCAGCCCCACCCGTAGCAGTAAAGGAGTATGTGTTACCCATTACGACAGCAGAGTAAGGTGAAAACTCCCCGCCAAAAGCACAAGTGGTAAGCGTTTGAATAACACCACTATTGTTGGCTGCGACTCCACCAAAGGAGGTGGGAGAGGTACACTGTGCAGCCAGGTCAGCTGCGAAAAACAGCCCTAACCAGGCTATTAATGTGAATCGAAAAAGTGCCTTCATGTTCAAAAATTTAAATGATAGAAAATATACAATTCCCATACATCCAATGTATTCGGATAAAGTCGCTGTTGTGAAAAGATGCCGGGCATTGGATTTTTCGGTACCAGGTGGCTTTAAAAACAGACTGGTCGTGAAAACGCGATGCTCAGACATCAAACCGTGATGTCAATCAAATATTGGTGTGTAGTATGCCTTAAAAATGGGAGGAACGGGTTTAAACTTCTTTAGATCGGCTTAGGGGCGCAGAATGAATAAGTGTCGCTTTCGACAGGTAAGTAATTTTGCTGCTAACCGAGGCGGAGGTTCCCGACCTTAGCCTTAGCTAAGGGAGGCGGTTCTCCAACGAAGGGTAGGAGGAAAATGACTCCTGGAAAAGTGACAGTTATTCATTCAGCGACCCTTAGGGAAGCATGCAACTAAAACTGTTACGGGCATAGTTAGCTTTAGTTTCCTAAAACTGTTTTTTTTTTTTGAAAAAAAATTAAGATGCCCTTAACAGTGAGTTGATAGCCACACAAAACAAGCTTCAAAGCCCAGAAAGCCCACAATGCCTCCTTACCATAATCAAGTCGTCATAGTTGTCCTGTAAAGAAATGGCTTTGCCGGTGTAAATTAAACATGAGGGGGAATACCCTAACAAATATAACAAGCATTTTCAAACAGGACAATTTTTTTTTTGGCAAAAAGATGGTTTGCCGTCTATCTTTGCATCTGTCACAATTAAAAATTCCATTCCATGATGACTGACTTTTGCGTATTGTTAGATCCCGGCCATGGCGCCGTTGATCCTTCCGGAAAATACACCACCGCGCCCAGCAAGCAATTTCAACATTCCAAAGGCACTTTTCACAAAGGCGGCTGGTTTTTTGAAGGCGTTTTTAACCGCGCCATCACGAGCCGCGTGTCTGATAAACTTGAGAATCTCAGCATTCCCCATGTTATCGTCGCACACGAATACTTAGATACCTCGCTGGAAGACCGGGTAAAAGCCGCCAATTGGTACTTCACACAATACAAAAACACACTCTATATTTCAACCCACGCCAACGCTTCCGGCTCAGGGGCGGCTCGTGGCTTTGAAGTGTATACCACGCCCGGCAAAACCAAGTCGGACGACGTAGCTACGTTGTTGTGGAACAATGCAAAAGCGTTGTTGGGAACTAAAATTTCCTACCGGCAAGATACCACAGATGGCGACCCCGACCGCGAAGCCAATTTCTACGTCATCAAAAACACGAAGATGCCGGCCATCCTGATCGAGCATTTGTTTTTTGACAACTTTGAAGACGCTTCTTTGCTCATGACCGATGAAATCCAGGATCTTTTTGCAGAAGCACAGGTTCGGACTTGCGTAGAGTGGATGAAGGTTTTGGGGGTGTGATTCAGTGGGCAGTTTTTGAGTTGGCAGGAGCCAGGCTTTCGTTCACCCGACTCTTCACCCCAACACGGCTTGTCACTCCCGCTACCGCAGAGCGTCTCCTCTGCTTATTTTGTCTGCGCATTTGCGTTACTGACTGTTATCCCTATTTTCGCGACCTACCTGGCTTTGTCACTCCCGTCAAGGAGTCTGCAAAAGCGCGCACAGGCTTGCTTCTGTTGCAGACACTCTGACGGGAGTGCCAACCGATGATGTGTTATGCACCGCCTAAGCTCGGAGGTACAGGGAGTCTGCAACACAAGAACAGTTGTTTATAGTTTTGCAGACTCCCTGCGGGAGTGACAACCAATAATGAGACGTGACAATACAACTGTAAACCTGGAAACTTTAAAATTAACACGATATCGGGCATTATTTAAGGGACGGAGAAGGATAAGGGCGGACTAAAGCCCGCCTTATTTCCTGCAAACTGCTAACTGATACAAATGAACGTCAAAAAATTGCTCCCGCTCGTTTTATTTTCCCTCTTAGCTTTAACCATTTGGTTGAGTTACGATGTCTGGCAATTAGCGGCGCGCCAGCAACTCTGGGGCTACCGGCCTTTAGTGCTGTTCGTTTCTGCGTGGGTGTTTTTGGTGTTGGGGGGCACTTTGCTTCGCGCAAAAATATACCGCCGCGAACCTGACTGGAGGCGTTTGGGCTTAGCCACAATGAGTGGGGTACTGCTGGGCTTGGGGTTTCCCGGAATTTTGCCGTTTCCGGTTTTGCTGTTCATCGGGTTTGTCCCCCTGCTGGTTTTAGAACATGAACTCAGCGGGCAAGCTAAAGCGGGTAGAAAAATTTTCACTTCCGCTTATCTGACTTTCGTTACCTGGAATATCCTCACCACCTGGTGGGTCGCCAATTCGGCCATGGCTGCCGGTATTTTCGCTATTGCAGCCAATTCCCTGTTCATGGCGGTTGTTTTTTGGTTGTTCCACCGCACACGGAAAGCCAAACCCAAATTAGGTTACCTGCCACTGATCGCCTACTGGTTAGCTTTTGAATACCTGCACCTCAATTGGGATCTCACGTGGCCGTGGCTCACGCTGGGCAATGGCTTTGCACAATTTCCAGCCTGGGTGCAGTGGTATGAATATACAGGCGTTTTTGGCGGCGGGTTGCTGATTCTGGTGATGAACGTGCTGCTGTTCCGCCAATGGCAGCGCTACCGCAACGGGGAAGCGACCAACCGCCGGCAATGGGTCATTGTAACTACTTTATTGGTTTTGCCGTCGCTGTGGTCATTGTGGCGCTATGCTACCTACGAAGACCAGGGAAAACCGGCCAATGTGGTCGTGGTGCAGCCCAACTACGAGCCACATTACGAAAAATTCAACATCCCGGAAGGCATCCAGGTTGACCATTTTCTGGAACTCAGCGCCCGCCTGACCGACTCGCTGACGGACTATATCGTGTATCCGGAAACCAGTTTTGGTTTTGTAGAAACTTCCCGCATTAATGAATACGGCCCAATTGAGCGCATGCGCCAATTCATGCGCCAGTTTCCGAACCTGAAAATCATCACCGGGCTGGAAGCTTATCACGATTTTCAACCCGGCGAACCGCATTCCGACGCCGTGCGCGTGCGCAACCGCGGTGCCTCAACGGTTTATTTTGAAACCCTGAACGCCGCCGTGCAATTGTCGAACGACACGCAGGAAGTGCCGGTGTACAAAAAATCGAAATTAGTGCCCGGCCCCGAAAAATTCCCGCTGAAAAAGATCCTGTTTTTCATGGAAGCTGCCGTGGATCACCTGGGTGGCACGACGGCGGGTTTGGGTACCCAGCCCGAGCGCGACGTTTTTTCCAGCAATTCCGGTCGCATCGGCCCGGCGATATGCTACGAATCGGTTTTTGGAGAATACTACACCGGTTATATCCGCAAAGGTGCCCAGGCCATTTTCATCATGACCAACGACGGCTGGTGGGATGACACGCCCGGCCATCGCCAACACCTGCAATTTGCCTCCCTGCGCGCCATCGAAACGCGCCGCAGCATCGCCCGCTCAGCCAATACCGGCATTTCGGCATTCATCAACCAACGCGGGGATATCCTGCAACCCACCCGCTACGGTGAAGAGGCCGTCATTCGCGACACCATTTTGCTCAACGATGCCATTACCCGCTACGTGGTTTGGGGTGACCTCATTGCTCGCATTGCGGTGTTTACAACGGTATTGTTGTTGCTGAATTTGCTTGCATGGTCACCAGCTTTAGCTGGTAGCCCCAAACAATAGTGGTCATCAGCTTTAGCTGGTAGACCCAAACAATAGTGATCACCAGCTTTAGCTGGTAGACCCAAACAATAGTGGTCACCAGCTTTAGCTGGTAGCCCCAAACAATAGTGGTCACCAGCTTCAGCTGGTAGCCCCAAACAATAGTGGTCATCAGCTTTAGCTGGTAGCCCCAAACAATAGTGGTCATCAGCTTTAGCTGGTAGCCCCAAACAATAGTGGTCATCAGTTTTAGCTGGTAGGCCCAAACAATAGTGGTCATCAGCTTTAGCTGGTAGACCCAAACAATAG
>Ga0163146_10002123_pt1 | contig 27380 bp, 10 predicted proteins | sample OliLakLV19MP7G1_FD_148648 | JGI IMG/M metagenome (GOLD analysis project Ga0163146, IMG submission 148648) | Freshwater microbial mat bacterial communities from Lake Vanda, McMurdo Dry Valleys, Antarctica - Oligotrophic Lake LV.19.MP7.G1 | ecosystem: Environmental > Aquatic > Freshwater > Lake >...
GCAACGTGGTTTACACGATTACAGTGACGAACCAGGGCAGCCTGAACGCGGCAAACATCGAAGTAACGGATCGTCCGGAAACGGGCCTGACGTTCACCAGCGCCATCGTTCCTGCGGGTGTAACGAACAACAACGACGGCACCTTCACGATAGCAAGCCTTGCACAAGGTGCGAGCATCAGCTTCAATGTGACGTATACGATTGGCGCAACATTCCAGGGCACGAGCCTGACGAACGAAGCCGAAATCACGGAAGACAACGGCGACGATGTTGACTCGACACCGGACAACGACGTTCCGACGGAAGACGACCAGGACGATGTAACGGTACCGGTTCAACAGGCTTATGACCTTGCTTTGAGCAAGACACTTTCCAATGTTGGTCCATTCAGCCAGGGCAGCAACGTGGTTTACACGATTACAGTGACGAACCAGGGCAGCCTGAACGCGGCAAACATCGAAGTAACGGATCGTCCGGAAACGGGCCTGACGTTCACCAGCGCCATCGTTCCTGCGGGTGTAACGAATAACAACGACGGCACTTTCACGATAGCGAATCTGGCACAAGGTGCGAGCATCAGCTTCAATGTGACGTATACGATTGGCGCAACATTCCAGGGCTTTACCATCACAAACGAAGCCGAAATCACGCAAGATGACGGTAACGATGGCGACTCCACACCGGACAACGACATTCCGACGGAAGACGACCAGGACGACGTAACGGTACCGGTGGAGCAGACTGCATCGGTGGATCTTGAAAAAGCGACCAATGGACAGGATGCCGATACCTTTGCGGAATCAGTAATTATTTTGGTTCCAAATACAGCGCCAATTGTGACCTGGACGTATACCATCACGAACACGGGGACGCTGAATTTAAGCAACCTGATTGTGACCGATGACCAGGAAGGTCCTGTTTGTACGATTCCATTTTTGGCAGCGGGCGCTACTACGACCTGCACAGCTTCTGCACCGGCAATCCGGGGTGTATACTCCAATACGGGTACCGTAGTGGCTCAGCCGGTAGATGTCAACAACAATCCGGTCGGCAATCCGGTAACGGATGCTGACCCGTCGAACTACGTGGGCTTGTACATCAATATTGACAAAGAAGCCGACAAGACGGAGGTTTGCGCAGGCGAAACGGTGACCTTCGGCCTCACCATGCGTATGTTGGGTGGCGCACCCGGCTTGCAGTTCCGCGACATTTCGGTGGACGACAGTAACCTACCCATGCAGTTAGTACCGTATAGTACCTACTGGGTTGGCGGCGATACCAACGGCAACGGATTCCTTGACTTTGGGGAAGAGTTTGTTTGGGGATACTCGCTGGTTTATAATGCGACGGCCACAAACTTTGCTATGGATCATGCTGAGGTTTGGTTCCTTGGCAATAATACCGGCCTTGAACCCATGGGTATGGATCAATGGACGATTACCGTAGATCCTTCCCGTTGTGCAAGTCTGGGTGATTTTGTATGGCTCGATACCAATGGCGACGGTCTTCAGAACGATGGCCCAACCGGCATAGATAATGTCACAGTGAACCTGTTGGATGGCAATGGCAACTTCATTACCAGCACCACTACGGATGCTACCGGTTTCTATCAATTTACCGGCCTGATCCCTGGAAGCTACCTGGTTGAGTTTGTCGAGCCTGCCGGCATGTTGTTTACACCTGCAAACCAAGGTGCAAACGATATTGACAGCGATGCCGATCAGACGACAGGACGTTCAGATGTGATCGTTTTGGCCAACGGTGATAACATCAATACAATAGATGCAGGTTTGTACCCGCCGACAGACGTTACTTTGGATAAGACATTCGTCAGTGCAACGCTTCAGGGCAACGGCACCTACAATGTGACTTATACGGTTACGGTAACGAACCTTGGCGGTCCGGGTCAATACGACCTCAACGACACGCCTGCATTCGATAACGATATCACGATCAACAGTGCATCGTACACGAGTACGGCACCGGGCAATGGCGGCAGCGCACTTGCAGGGGCAGGTCCGTGGACATTAGCCAACGACCAGGCTATTGTTGCATTCGCAACACATACTTATACCCTGGTTGTGAATGTAGGTATGAACCTGAACGGGGGCGTTGGCGATGACATCTACACATCTTGCGGCGAAGGCAACGGCACACCGCAACCGGGTCAAGGCTTGTTCAACCGTGCGAGTGTGGATACAAACAACGACGGAGAACCGGAAGATGAAGCAGAGGACTGTGGCGACCTACCGGCATTGGAGCTTGACAAGGCGTTCGTCAGTGCAGTGTTGCAGCCGAACGGTACGTACAACGTGACGTACACCATCACGGTAGACAACGAAGGCGGCGCAGGTCAGTACGACCTTCGCGATGCGGCTGGTTTTGACAACGATATTACGATCAACAGCGCCAGCTACACGAGTACGGCGCCCGGCAACGGCGGCAACGCTTTGGCAGGTACAGGTCCGTGGACATTGGCGAACGATCAGGCTATTGCGGCCAACGCAACGCATACCTATACCCTGGTTGTGAATGTGAGCATCAATCTGAATGGTGGCACCGGCGATGACATTTACACTTCTTGTGGTGAGAACAACGGCACGCCTCAATCGGGTGAAGGCTTGTTCAACCGCGCAAGCGTGGATACAAACAACGATGGCATACCGGAAGACGAAGCGGATGCTTGCGGCGACCTGCCTTCTCTGGAGGTTGTAAAAACCTTCATATCGGCAACGCCACAGACGCCGGGAGTTTACACGGTAACGTATACCATCACCGTAACGAATGACGGCGGTGTTGGCCAATACGACCTGCTTGATACGCCTGACTTTGATGACGACATCGCAGCACAAGGCGGCGCTTATACAAGCAATGCACCGGGTAACGCCGGAGGTACACTTGCAGGTGCCGGCCCCTGGGTTTTGGCAAATGATCAGGCCATTGCAGCCAATGCAACACATACTTACACCCTTACGCTGACGGTGAATTACAACATCAGCGATAACGTAGGTGATGATACTTACACGGCTTGCGGCGAAGGCAACGGCACACCTCAACCAGGTGAAGGCTTGTTCAACCGTGCAGCAGTAGATACAAATAACGACGGCATTCCGGAAGATCAGGACGATGCTTGTGGCGACCTGCCGCTGATTGACCTTGCGCTTGAGAAGAGCGTGAACATCAGCACACCGCCGGTAGGCACGAATGTGATCTTCACCGTAGTCGTGACCAACGAGAGCAACGTCAATGCTACCGGTGTTGAAGTAACCGATCAGTTGCCTTCCGGCTACACGTATGTGAGCCACACTGGCAGTACTTATGTACCAGGTACGGGCGTATGGACGGTCGGTAACCTCGCAGCGGGTCAAAGCCGCACGCTGACCATCACAGCAACCGTATTGGCCACAGGCAACTACCTGAACCTTGCGGAAGTGTCCGATGCCAACGAAGACGATGTAGACTCTACACCGGACAATGGCGTGGATACCGATGATGATGGCAACACCATAGACGACGACGGCGATGAAGATGATGGCGATGCCGCCACGATCAACCCGATTCCGGTCATTGACCTCGAACTCGAGAAGAGCGTGAACAACTTTACACCGAACGTGGGTGAAGTCATCAATTTCACGGTATCCGTATTCAACCGCGGGCCAAGCACAGCAACGGGTGTGATTGTCACCGATCAACTGCCTTCCGGCTACAACTATGTAAGCCACGCAGGCGGTTCTTACAACCCGGTCAACGGACAATGGAATATCGGTACGCTGGCAGTGAACCAGACCGTGACACTGACCATTGCAGTAAGCGTGAACGCTACCGGTGTCTTCCTCAACCTTGCGGAAGTAACCAATGCCAACGAAGACGACATTGACTCTACACCAGACAATGGCGTGGATACCGATGGCGACATGCAGTACATAGATGACTCGGGCGACGAAGATGATGGCGACGGCGCGATCATTACCCCGAACGCGGTCATTGACCTCGAATTGGAGAAGAGCGTAAACGTAACCACTGCAACCGTAGGAGATCAAGTGATCTTTACGGTGGAAGTAGCGAACCGTGGCCCAAGTACGGCAACCGGTGTGGTTGTAACGGACAAACTGCCAACCGGCTACACCTACTTCTCGCATAGCTTTACGCAAGGTACAGGCTATGGTGCAGGTACGGGCGAATGGCTCGTGGGCACACTGGCGGCCAATCAGGTGGAAACCCTGACCTTGACCGCAACGGTGTTGGCCACAGGTAACTACCTGAACCTCGCCGAGGTAACCAATGCCAACGAAGACGACGTTGATTCTACACCGGACAATGGGGTAGATACGGACAACGACGGCAATACCATAGACGACAACGGCGATGAAGACGACGGCGATGGTGCAACCATTACACCGGAAGCCTTGATTGACCTGGAACTCGAAAAGAGCGTCAACAATACGCTCGTTAACCCGGGCGATCAGGTCATCTTCACCGTGACTGTTACCAATAAAGGTCCAAGCACCGCAACCGCTGTGGAAGTGACAGACGAATTGCCTTCCGGTTACACGTATGTCAGCCATGCCGGCGGTACTTACAACCCGGCAAACGGCCTCTGGCAGATTGGAACGCTGGCGCTGAATCAGACGGCAACGCTGACTGTTACAGCGACCGTACTGGAGAATGGCGACCACCTGAACCTGGCAGAAGTCACCAATGCCAACGAGGACGATGTTGATTCTACACCGGACAATGGGGTAGATACCGACGACGACGGCAATACCATAGACGACAACGGCGATGAAGACGATGGAGATGGCGCCGAAGTAGGTGTAATCTGCGACATCGAGGCACAAGTGAGTAATGTTGAGTGCGATGACCAGGGCACGAGCGATCCGTCTGACGACACCTACTCCTTCACGGTAGTGGTGACCGGCGTTGCGACAAGCGGTTCCTGGATAGCGAATGATCCGAATAACACGGTCGGTTTCTATGGCGTGCCGAAAACTTTCGGACCATACAACATCCAGCAGATTGGTAACCTTGACTTCTTCGTCAATGATGCAGCCAATGGTGCCACCTGCCGCGATGCGGTGACGGTAATTGCTCCGTCAACTTGCTCGTTCACTTGCGAAATTGCAGGTTCTGCAACCAATGCAACGTGCAACGACAACGGTACGCCGAGCGATCCGACCGACGACTTCTATACAGTTGATATCACGGCAACCAACGGTGGCCAGGCTGGCAACTGGGAAGCTTACGTCAACGGAGCGCTGGTTGCTACGGAAGAGTATGGCAGAACGGCTGTTGCAGGATCGTTCCCGATCGGTACAAACATCACGGTCGTCATTGAGGACAGCAACAACCCGAATTGCAATACCAGCGCAATTGTGGTATCGCCGCCATCTTGTTCTAACCTGTGTGCAATTCAGGTGACACCGGGCAATCCGATTTGCAACAACAACGGCACCGGTGGCAACCCGAACGACGACACGTTCACCATTTCGGTAACGCTGACCGGATTCAATACAGGTACAGGCTGGACGGCTACTGCAAACGGGGTAACCATCCCGGGTGGCGTACGGCCTTACAATACAGCGGTTGTACTGGGACCTTTCCCAACCAACACAGCTATTCAAATCGCATTCGAGGACAATGGCCCGTCGAACTGTTCGACAACGTTCAACATTCCGGCAGTAGCGCCATGCTCCAACAACTGCGAAATCAATGCAACACTCGTAAATGGGCCAGTTTGTAACAACAACGGCACACCGAGCAACCCGAACGACGATACGTACACGTTCAGTGTGAATGTTAGCGGGTTCAACACGGGCGGCACCTGGACAGCCACCTGGAACGCGACGGGCACCCTGATTGGCTCTTACGGGGTAAATACGCCTTTCCCGGCGTTCAACATCGTCAACGGCCCGGTCATGATCACCTTTACCGACGTGAACGACCCGACCTGCCAGGACATTCTGATGATTGTTCCGCCGCCTACGTGTTCGAATGTTTGCGAAATTGTTGCGACGCTTCCTCAGACACCGGTGTGTAACAACAGCGGCACCCCTGCAGACGCGAGCGATGATACGTACACCTTTACCTTAGTGGTTAATGGGTTCAACACAGGCAGCACCTGGGAAGCCAGACGCCTCAATGGCCAGTTGGTTGCTTCGGGCAGCTACGGCGCGCCAGGTATATCTGTTGGGCCACTTCTGATAGGCAACGGTGCGCCGTACGTCCTGAATATTCAGGATATGGCGAACCCAGGCTGCAACACGCAGATTACGATAATACCGCCGACCACTTGCTCGGATCAGTGTCTTGTTCAGATAGAGTACGTGTATTCTTCTTGCTACGACAATGAGACGCCTTACGACCCAAGCGACGACCAGTTCTACGTAGGGGTTCGGGTAACCGGCTTCAATGCCAACGGCTTCTGGACAACGGATGACCCAACACTGGGCGGAACGAGCTTCAGTGGAACGTATGGCGCCATCGTGGCCTTCGGTCCTTACCCAATCAGCGCAGGCAACAGAACGATCAATATTTGGGCAGTGGGCAATGAAGATTGCAGTGCAAGCCTGACTGCGCAGCCTACAGCGACTTGTTCAGATCTGTGCCTCATCGAAGAAGCGGTGACCAATATTCGCTGCGACGATAATGGCACGCCGACGAATCCGAGCGATGACGTCTTCTACTTTGACGTGACGATGACGGGTGTCTATAACTTCAGCCCGCTTGGCTGGCAGCAGGTATTCCCGAATGGCACGTTTGGTCTGTCGGGCCAGTATGGCGTAACAACGACATTCGGACCTTACCCGATTAGCGGTGGTCCGAGGGCTATCCGTATCCGTGACCGCGGAGATCACGCCTGCCGCGTGGACTTCATGGTGAATCCGCCAACAGAAACTTGCTCCGATGCTTGCCAGATTACGGCAACAGCAGGAACGCCGGTTTGTGACGACAATGGTACGCCGACGGTTCCAAACGACGACACCTTTACTTTTACACTGATGGTAACGGGTATAAACACAAGCAGTTCCTGGATTGCAACGGTCAATGGCACAACCGTAACAGGTGCTTATGGCACAATGGTTCAGTTGGGGCCATTCCCAATCGGTACAAACGTAACCATAGATCCGATCCGTGACGCAGACGACGAAAACTGCGCCATAGCAGATGCGCTGGTGGTGAATTCACCCGCAGCGTGCTCAGACGATTGTACGATTGCAGCGACTACAAGCGCCCCGGTTTGCAACGACAACGGCACGCCGGATAACCCGAACGACGATACCTACACCTTCACCCTGACGGTGACGGGTGTCAATTCGGGCAACAACGGCTGGCAGGCAGTAGTGAACGGCCAACCGGTTACAGGCACCTACGGCAATGCAGTAACCCTGGGTTCGTTCCCGATTGGAACAAACGTGACGATCACGGGCATCCGGGATGTGGTGAAAGGCTGTACAGCCGCTGCTATTGCGGTCACTTCGCCTGCGCCGTGTTCGGAAGTTTGCGACCTGGAGGCGACGTTCGCTTACGGGGATTGTAACGACAACGGCACAACGAATACCGGCGACGATACCTTCAGCTTTGAGGTCATCGTAACAGGTGGAAGCGGTACCTGGACGGCCAGCGATGGTACAACAGGGACTTATGGCGTGCCAGCGACCTTCCCGGCTTATCCGGCGAACGGCGCTACAATTACGCTGACCATTACGGATGACGACAACCCGAATTGCTCGACCCAGTTGACCATCATCGCGCCGAACAATTGCGACAACGATTGCAATGTGACGGCCACCTTGAGGGATGTCTTCTGCGATGACGATGGTACGCCGAACGATCCGATGGATGATACCTTTACTTTTGAACTCTTAGTGAACGGCGATAACCTGGGTACGACCTGGACGACGACGGTCAACGGAGTTACGATACATGGTGTTTTCGGCGAATGGATGCGTTTCGGACCGTTCGATATTGCGGTCGGCGACGTAACCTTCCAGGTCGTGGGCGACGTGAACGACAATTGTATTGTGGTGGTGTACGTTGTTGCACCTGAGCCATGTTCTGTGCCGGTTTGCACCATTACGCCGACCGTTACAAATATACTTTGCAATAATAACGGCACGCCGCTTAATACCGCTGATGATACTTACACCTTCACGGTAACGGTGACGGCTGAAAATCCGGGTGGTATCGGCTGGTACTCGGTTGATGAAAATGGACTCCTGCGCTCCGGTTTCTACGGTGTGCCGGTAACTTTCGGACCATACGATATACCCGACGATAAGGTGCTCACGTTCACCGATTTTGTGAATCCGACCTGTACGACGACCATCACGGTGGAATCGCCTGCTCCTTGCAGCGGTACGCCATGTGAAATCGTTGCGCAATTGGTAGAGAGAAACTGCTATACGGACAATACGCCTGCTGATCCGACCGATAATACGTTCTACTTCTCGATTCTCGTTACCGGCGGCACAGGAACCTGGACGGCAAATAACGGGATGAGCGGAGCGTACGGGGAAGAGGTGACTTCCGGAGTTTATCCGGCCAACGGCAGCATCATCACCCTGATCATTACGGACAACAATAATCCGAATTGTACGACGACCCTGAGCATTGAATCGCCAACCGGCGAACAGTGCGAAGCGCAGTGTACGATTGCAGCTCAGGTGACCAATGTAATCTGCCACGATAACGGTACGCCGAACAATTCGCAGGACGATTACTTCACTTTCGACTTGCTGATGACCGGCCAAATGGACGGATGGCATACCGATAATGGCGCAACCGGACAGTTTGGCGTGGTGCGGCCATTCGGACCATACCCGATCGTGCAAGGAACGGATACGGACGATGTCACCTTTACGGTCATCGGAAACATGAACCCGAACTGTATTGCTGTGATCTATGTCAACGCACCGGAACCTTGTTCTGTACCGGCTTGTGAAATAGAGGTAGTGGTTGTTGGAACGCCCTGCGATGACAATGGTACACCGAGTAATACGAACGACGACACCTTCTCTGCTGAATTGACCATTACGGCTCAAAACGGCAGTGTGGGTTGGTATGCGATGCAGAATGGCGACATGATTGCTTCCGGTTTCTATGGCGATGTCTTGATAGATGGGCCGTTCCCGGCAAGTGAAGGCGATGTAACGATCATCTTCTACGACTTCATGAACGATGAATGCTTCACAGAAGTAACCATAACAGCGCCGGATTGTACCGGGGTACCGGAGTGCGAAATCTCTGCAGAAGCGTCGAATATCGTTTGCCAGGACAACGGTACACCGAACAATCCGAACGACGATACCTTTACTTTCGATCTGACGGTAAATGGAATCAACGTTTCAAATTGTTGGACGACTGCCGGCGGCATCACGGGATCTTACGGCGTACCGGTGACGGCTGGTCCGTTCCCGCTCGGCCAAGTTACGCTCGACATCACGGATTGCACGGATGACCTCGATTGTTTCACTTCGGTCACGGTGTCTTCACCGGCACCGACAATCAACTGTCCGGCTGATGTAGCGGCCATTACGATTGAAGGCGAACTGCGTGACCTGATTTGCACCGATGTTGATTCCATGCTGAATAACCCGGCCAGCCTGCCTTACACAGGCGAACCGGAAGTGGATGGCTGCGGAGTGGTCAATGTCTGGTTTACAGACGAAATCGTATCGGATGGCGCTTGTGATACAACGGTGATCGAACGGCATTTCTATGCTTCTACGATTACAGGCGATACGATTGGCTGTACGCAGCAGATCCGCATTCGCAAAGCAAACTTTGACGATGTGATCTTCCCGGCAGACACGGTTCGCTTCTACTGCAACGATACGCTGCTGTCCGATGCACTCGGAAATCCGCATACCGATTTGACGGGGCTCCCGACGGTACAAACTGCCTTTGGAGTACACCTGCTCGATGACAGCTACTGCAACCTGAGCGCAAGCTACAGCGATGAAGTAATTACCATCTGTGACGGTACTTACGAAGTGCGCCGCACCTGGGCGTTGGAAGATGCCTGCAACCCTGCGTCGGACGAATTCTTCACCCAGATCATTCTGGTTGTGGATACGACCGGGCCAGTTGTCGAATGTGCAATTACGAACCACTTCTGCCCGATCATCGAACAAAACATCCTGCTCTTCCACACCGATCCGTTCGATTGTGTAGGCACGGTGGACGTTCCGATGCCGGAAGTAAGCGATTACTGCTCGAATACCATCACGGTACTGACGCAGATTGTGGATCTGAATGGCAACGTACTGCATACGATTCTGCCGGGTCAACCGCGTATCGTATTCGGAATAGCGATCGGCGATTACTACTTCCGCTACTTCGTCACAGACGGCTGCGGAAATGCAACTACCCTTGACTGCCGCTTCCGGGTGGCTGATCTGGAAGAACCGGTTGCCATTTGCTTCGGCAGCATCAATGTGTCGCTGGGTGGCTACGGTCTGGCAAGGCTGTACACACAGCACATCAACAACAACAGCTACGACAACTGTGGCGTCGCTTCGATTCAGGTACGCCGCTGGTTTACCCGCGACCCTGGAACCTGCGAACCATTAGATTTGACTTATGCTTCAGCATGGGGGCCGTATGTACAGTTTGGCTGCTGTGACGCTGGTCAGTATGTGATGGTGGAAATGCTGGTGACAGACATCCACGGCAACACGAATACCTGCTGGCTGAACGTCTTGGTTGAAGACAAGACGCTGCCTTACTGCACTGGATTGGTGAACGAAACGGTGAGCTGCGATGACCTGCCGGATAATTTCAATGCCTACGACACGCTGCACCTGCAACAGGTATTCGGTGTGCCGACGGTGGTGGACAACTGCTCGGCTGAAGCCATCGAACTGGCACCGATTGTGAACCTGAGCGATTGCGGCTACGGCACGATTACCCGACGCTTTGTTGCGATTGATGCAGTGGGCAACCTGTCGCTGACTACCTTCCAGCAAGTCGTAACGATTGTGAACAGCCTGAATTACGAAATCAGGTTCCCGAAAGATACGACGGTGACGTACTGTGAAGACCTTGATACGGTTTGGTTGCGCAAAACAGCCTGCGATTCGATTACGGTGACCCATGTGGATGAGCGCCTGAGCGCTAATGAAGACGAGTGTTACCGCATCAAGCGCACGTACCATGTGATCAACCATTGCGAATGGAACGGCATTTCGGCACCGGTGGTGGTCAGCCGCGATGAAGATTGCGACGGCATCGAAGGCGACGAAAACATTTGGGTACTGAGAAGGCCGAACAATGCTTACCTCGACCGCGACAGCGCTGAGTTGAACCTCATCCCGCTGGCTGGCACGAAAGGCACAAGCTGCGATGGCACAACCAACCCGAATGGTTTGTGGAAGGACACTACTTCGACGGGCTACTGGATCTACACGCAGTACATCTACGTGATTGACACGATCCTGCCAGAGATTACCTTCACAGCGCCTGCTCCGTTCTGCACCGACAGCGTACCTTGCGAAGGCTGGGTAAGCTATCCGGTCACGCTGAACGACAACTGTACGCTCGATAGCTTAGTGATCCGCATTCAGCTTGACGCCAATGCAAATGGCTCAATAGACGCTACCTTAGACAACGATGTTGTCCTGCGTGGCGCTTATCCGAACTACCGCATCGAAGGGTACTTCCCGATTGGAAACCACCGGTTCATTGTGCGGGTAGTAGATGGTTGCAACAACAGCGTAACCGCTACGCTGCCATTCGAGGTGGTAGATTGTTACATCCCGGATCCGGTTTGCTTTAGTGGTATGATTGTGAACCTGCAACCGGTAGCGCCCAATACGGACGCAGATGGCGATGGCGATATTGACGACGCAGCCGTGACGATCTATGCAGTTGACCTGGCTTCCTGCGAGGTGGAAGAGTGCTCCAACCCGATCCGGTTCTCACTCAACCTGGTAGGGGAGACGCCCGACATCAACCAGACAAGCTTGGTGTTGACTTGCGACGATCGCTACAGCGTGATCGTGGAAGTTTATGTCTGGGACAGCGCGTTCAACCCGTACAGCATTCAGCCGGACGGAACGGTTGGCGGACCGAACCACAAACATTGCGAGGCATTGGTACTGGTACAGGACTTTGCGGATCTGTGCCGCGACTGCGATGAAGTCGTGATGTTGGGCGGAACCATCCTGACCGAAACTGGTAAACCGATCGAAGATGTAGTGGTGGAACAAAGTGGTGATCCATACGAACTCACCAACACGGAGGAGGACGGACTGTATGGGTTCACTTCTGCACAACTGCATCGTGACTATACGATCATACCGAGTAAAGACGGAGATTACCTCAACGGCGTGACCACTTTGGATGCCGTGCTGATTCAGCGACACATTCTGGGAATACAGCCGTTGAACTCCCCGTACAAGCTGATTGCCGCCGACGTGAACAACTCCGGCACAATCACAACGATTGACATGATCCAATTGCGCAAGCTGGTTCTGGGTACGGACACTGAATTTGCCAACAACAGTAGCTGGAGGTTTGTGGACAGCGATTATGAGTTCCCGGTACCAACTAATCCGTGGTTCGAGGCATGGCCGGAGGTCATCCAACTCGAAGACCTGAGCGGTTGTCAGGAGGATCTCGACTTCATCGGTATCAAGATTGGTGATGTGAACAATACGGCGGTAATCACCGGCAACCTGCTAAATGTGCAGGAGCGGACGAATGGCCGCTCGTTCCTCATCGAAACGGAAGACCGCCTGCTGAAAAAAGGCGAAACCGTTGAAGTAACACTGACTACTGCGCAATTGGCCACGATATTCGGTTACCAGTTTACGCTGAATTTTGATGCGGATAAATTAGAGTGGGTCAGCTTTGGCGAGGGTCTAACCAAAGCGGAAAATGTGGGATTACACGCAGTGAGCGAGGGCGCTTTGACAACAAGTTGGCACTGGAATTCCGGTAGGCCAAATGAAGTTGGAAAAGTAAAGTTATTTTCCATAACTTTACGCGCTAAGGCCGATGGAAGGTTAAGCGAATGGCTCCACATCGGTTCAACACGAACAAACGCAGAAGCTTACAATCTCAATTTTGAACCACTCGGAATAATGATCCGCTTCAATGATAGCCGGGCGTTAACTGCCGGTTATGAACTGTACCAAAACAAACCCAACCCATTTGGTGAACGCACGGTGATCGGATTCGATTTACCGCAAGCTACCAATGTAACTCTGGTTATTCACGACATCAGCGGCAAAGTGCTGAGGACAGTACAAGGCGATTACGAAAGCGGCTACAACCAGGTAGTTCTGGACGCAGCCGGATTGCCCCTGGGAATCCTCTACTATACGCTGAAGGCTGATCAATTCAGGGCTACGCGCAAAATGGTGTTGCTGGATTAGATAAGAAATTTTAACGCGTAAATTTGTTTCATGTGAAGGGGTCGGAGTCAAGTGCTCTGGCCCACTTTTTTTTTGCCCTGTTTCAAGGGTTGCATTACTTTTGTGCGGAATTGCGTTCTCTTTGAATGAATCTGAAAAGTATTTAACTGCATTACCATGAAACGAATAGCATCTGCTGCTTTTTTGCTTTTTGCGATAAGCCATACCCCCATTTTTGCCCAATACCAGGGCGCATTCGAGGAAAACTTAGCAAAAACCATTACCGCCTCCGAACTGGAACAACACGCCAGAACGCTCGCCTCTCCTGAATTTGAAGGCCGGGAAACCGGAACGGAAGGCCAGCGAAAAGCGGCAACCTACTTAGCCGGCGTCTTCGAATCTTATGGCTTACCCAAAATAGTAGAGGGCAGCTACACTCAAAAAATATCTTTCCTTGCCGAAAACTGGGAAAAGATCAACCTGGAACTCAACGGCACGCCCCTGAAGCATTTTCAGGATTTTTACGCATGGCCTTCTGCCAATACCGATGTGGAAATGAATGCCGCCAAAGAAATCCTTTTTCTCGGCTACGGTATTGACGATGAAAAATATAGCGATTACGCGAATGCCGAAGTTGCCGGAAAGGCTATTCTGATCTACTCCGGCGAACCCTTTCTCAAAGACAGCATCTCTGCCGTTACAGGTCTGCGCGGGCCTTCCGTTTGGTCAACCAACTGGCGACTGAAAGTGCGTGCTGCCAAAAAACGCGGCGCAACCGCCGTTTTCATCATTGACCCGGATTTTAAAGCCAACGTGATGGAAGTGCGCAAATCCGTGCTCAGCGCCCGCATGCTCCTCGGATGGGGCGAAGAGCCTGAAAAATGGCACACCAACAGCTATTTTGTCTCGTCAGAAACCGCCCGAAAAATGGTGGGAGACCAACTAAAGGATATTGCGAAAGCCCGGAAAAAAATGAATAAAAAAGGCAAGCCCCAGCCTCCGGTGGTCATCCCTTGTGATTTTCAGATCTCCCAGAAAAAGCGGGTGAAGCAGCTTACCGGGGAAAATGTGCTCGGATTTGTGGAAGGAACCGACCCGCAACTGAAAGGCGAGGTGCTGGTCGTCACGGCGCACTACGACCACCTTGGAAAACGCGGCGACGATATTTATTTTGGCGCCGACGACAATGCGTCTGGTACTTCTGCAGTGCTGGAAGTTGCCGAAGCTTTTGTGGAAGCGAAAAAACAGGGATCAGGGTCACGCCGTAGCGTGCTGTTTATGCTGGTTTCCGGCGAAGAAAAAGGCCTGCTCGGCTCGCAGTATTATGCCGAAAATCCGGTTTTCCCGTTAGCGAATACGATTGCCAACGTGAATGTGGACATGATTGGCCGGGTGGATGAAAAACACAAGGACAACCCGGATTATATCTATGTGATTGGCGCCGACCGCCTGAGTTCGGAACTGCACACCATCAACGAAGCGGCCAATACGGCTTACAGCAAATTAGAATTGGATTACACCTACAACGCCGAAGAAGATCCCAACCGCTACTACTACCGCTCCGATCACTACAACTTTGCGGCAAAAGGCATCCCCGCCATTTTTTACTTCAGCGGTACGCACGAGGATTACCACGGCACAGGCGACACCGCAGATAAATTGATGTTCGGGAAAATGGAAAAAATTGCCCGCTTGGTGTTTCATACCTCGTGGGAGTTGGCGAACCGGGATAAGCGGATTGTGGTGGATAAGAAGTAGGAAGATTTTAGATTTTAGATGTTAGATTTAAGACAATTACGTGAAAATGACAGGGTCTAAAATCTAAAATCTAATGTCTGACATCTAACATCTAACAAAAAATAAAAGAGCCGGAAAGTTGACCCCTCCAGCTCCTTCGTGAATTCGAATGAGTCTGTAACCGGCTCTACCCCCCAAAAAATTCGAACCGATCCGACTCACTCTTTGGGGATACAATCCCCAAACTCTTTATATGCGACTGATGCAAATTTGTTTTATGCTTGAACAGACTGTTTCTACTTCTAAGTTTTGCAGTTGTTATGAAGGGGTTTACGGAGGCGGTTTCTAAAAGTTACACAAAACGCATTTTTTTTTATATAAATAGTCAACATGACGTTTACTAAACTTTTAAAGTTTAGTAAACGTTGCTCCATTTTCCTCTGATTCTTGAAAATGGCCAGTAGTGTGGTGGCCATTACACACGCTCCTAAGGTCAGGGAGTAAAAGATGGTAGACAAATTTGTATATAGACAGATTTGTCTACTTACCCGCTTCCTTTTCGCCCTTAGCGGGAAAAAACCACCTTGCCAAAATGTCAGTCCTTCATCCTTGGCACAACCTTTGACCACCAAACTTTGATTTCAACCAAAAAAAACAGCATGACTATGCAAAAAGGTACGATATCGGTACAGACCGAGAACATTTTTCCCATCATCAAACAGTTTTTGTACTCCGACCAGGAAATTTTCCTGCGCGAGTTGATCTCCAACGCCGTAGATGCCACCAATAAGTTGAAAACCCTGGCTTTGCGCGGCGAAGTGAAAGGCGAGATCGGCGACACGACCATCGAAATTATATTAGACAAAGAAGCCAAAACCCTCACCATCCGCGACAAAGGCGTGGGCATGACGGAAGAGGAAGTGAACAAATACCTGAACCAGGTGGCTTTTTCCAGCGCACAGGAGTTTTTGGAAAAATATAAAAACGACGCCAACCTGATCGGACATTTTGGCTTGGGATTCTACTCGGCCTTTATGGTGGCCAAACAGGTGGATGTCCTCACTAAATCCTGGCAGAAAGGGGCCAAAGGCGTGCTCTGGACCTGCGAAGGCAACCCGGAATACAGCATTGGCGCACACAAAAAAGCCGATCGCGGTACCGACATTGTGCTGCACATCAGCGACGACGCCGTGGAATACCTGGAAGACAACCGCATCGAAGGGCTGTTGGAAAAATACTGCAAGTTCCTGCCCGTGCCCATCAAATTCGGAACGCGCAAAGAATACGTGGACGAAGCAGGCGAAACACCCGAAGGTGAAGAAAAGAAACAGGTGGAAGTGGAGGTGGACAACATCATCAACAACCCTTCGCCGATATGGAAAAAGCAACCCGCTGAGCTGACGGACGAAGACTACCGCAATTTCTACAACGAATTGCACCCCTACAGCCAGCCGCCAATGTTCTGGATTCACCTCAACATTGACCACCCCTTCAACCTGACGGGCATTCTGTATTTCCCCAAGCTGAACAACGCCATTGAGGCGCAGCGCAACAAAATTCAACTCTACTCTAACCAGGTCTACGTCACCGACGATGTGAAAGAAATCGTACCGGAATTCCTGATGTTGCTGCACGGCATCATTGACTCGCCGGACATCCCGCTCAACGTGTCGCGCAGTTCGCTGCAGAGCGACCAGAATGTGAAAAAAATCACGGGCTACATCACCCGAAAGGTGGCCGAAAAGTTGCAGGAACTCTTCAACAAAGACCGCGAAGCGTACGAAAGCAAGTGGGCCGATCTCGGCGTTTTCGTGAAATACGGCATGATTTCAGACGAGAAATTTTATGAAAAAGCGCTGAAATTTGTGCTGCTCAAAAACACGGAAGGAAAGCACTTTACCATCGAGGAATACCGCGAAAAGGTAGCGCCGCTGCAAACCGACAAGCACGACAAAGTGGTGCTGCTGTATACCAACAACCCCGACGGGCACGACAGCTTCATCCGCGCTTGCCGCGAAAAGGAATACGATGTGCTGGTGATGGATACGATTATTGACAACCACTTCATCCAGCAATTGGAATACAAACTCGGCAACGTCGTTTTTGTGCGCGTGGATTCCGACACGGTGGACAACCTCGTGCAAAAAGACGAAAAACGCGAGTCGGTATTGAGCGAAAGCGAAGAAAAAACGGTGAAGGAAGTATTCGAATCCCTCGCAACCGAAGCCGGCGCTACGGTGACTACGCAAGCCCTGTCGCCCGACGCCTATCCGGTTGTCATCACTAAGCCCGAATTTATGCGCCGCATGAAAGAAATGCAGCAGTTTCAAGGTATGAATTTCGGGGCATTTCCGGATTCCTACAACGTGGTCGTGAATACCAACCACCCGGTCATCGCCACCAAACTTTTGGTCGAAGCCGACGCAGATAAGCAAAAAGACATGGCGCGCTACCTTTACGACATCGCGCTGCTGAACCAAAACATGCTGAAAGGCGCAGAGCTAACGGAGTTTGTGAAGAAGAGTATTGGGATGCTGTAGAGATGGGGATTGAAAACAAAAAGGGCAGTAATTCAAGTATGAGTACTGCCCTTTTTGTTTTCAAATATAAAAACCTGTTGACTTTCAAAGTGCCTGCAACTCAAAAGGATTAGTGATTGTAAATCGCCCGAATCGTTTGAGTAGTGCAGCCTCATTATGCTCATCAATGTTCTCTTCAGCAATAGCTTCCTTCACTTTAGTTTGACCAAGTCCGGGAATTCGCTGAACAAAAAAAGGATATAGTTCCTCTGAATTGTATATCTTCTCCACCTTTGGAAAATCAGGCAATCTAATGTGTACCCACTATGATTTTCAATGATTGCAGGCTTTAAAATCATATTTATCTGATTTTAGCATCTTTAGAGTAAGTTATCTATTCAAGTAAAGATAAATATACTTAAAAAATCAATAATTTTAGATTGCTCTTTTCGACAAGTACTATAAACCCGAGTTTTCTTCCTCATCTTATAAATGTTTAGGCCAGAATTCTATTATCTTTGTAAGCCCTCACAAAGGATTTTAAAAAACAAACGCTGGGTCACGTGCTAAACAAACCATTAACTCACAACGGTTAATTAGCACAACCTATGAAAGAAGACGTCTTGCACTACGTCTGGCGCACCCGCCGGTTCGAGTTTAAAAACCTGCTCACCACCGAAGGCGAAACGGTAGAAATTATTTTTCCGGGCACCCACAACACCCACGCTGGCCCTGATTTTTTTGACGCGCGCGTCCGCATTGGCGACACGCTTTGGGCGGGCAACGTGGAAATGCACTTAGTCGCTTCCGAATGGGAGACCCACCGCCACGGCGAAGACCGCGCCTACGACAATGTAGTGCTCCACATAGTGTGGGAGGAAGACCTGCCAATACGCAGAAGCAACGGCGAACGCATCCCCTGCATCGAACTCAAAAAGCGCATCCCGGCGGTTTTGATCAAAACCTACCGCGAGCTGCTCCACAACGAGCATTGGATTCCCTGCCAGCACCATTTTCACCGCGTGCCCGACATCACCCGCCAGCTCTGGCTCGATCGGCTGATGGTAGAGCGGCTGGAAGTCAAAACAGGCGCCATTGCCGCGAATCTGGAGCGCAACCACCAGCATTGGGAAGAGACGTTTTACCAAATGCTGGCCCGGAATTTTGGGGTGAAGGTCAACGCCGAACCATTTGAAGCGCTGGCTCGCTCGCTGCCCCTAAACCTCCTTTCCAAACACAAAAACAACCTGCTCCAGCTTGAAGCGCTGCTATTCGGGCAAGCCGGCTTGCTGGAAGGCTTGTTTGAAGACGACTACCCGCAGCGCCTGCAAAAGGAATACGCATTTTTGCAACACAAATACAGCCTGCACCCCATTGCGGGCAGCACCTGGAAATTTCTGCGCATGCGGCCCGCCAATTTCCCCAGCTTGCGCATCGCCCAGTTTGCCACCCTTATCCACCAGTCGGCACACCTGTTTAGCAAAATTTTAGTGGCCCCCAACGTGGAAGAAATCGAAAATATGTTCGAGGTACGCCTGTCTAACTACTGGCAAACCCACTACGTTTTTGACAAGGCTTCCGCCAAACGCGCCAAAACGCTGGGTCAAACGGCCATTCACCTGCTGGTGATCAACACCATCGCGCCTTTCCTGTTTGTGTACGGCAAACTGAAAGCCGAACCCGCGCTTTGCGACCGCGCCCTCTACTTGCTCGAATCCGTGCCGCCTGAATCGAATAGCATCATTGACAACTGGCAACGCCTGGGGATGGGGCCGGTTTCGGCTGGGCAAACACAAGCGTTGTTGCAATTGAAACATGAGTATTGCGATAAGAAGCAGTGTTTAAGGTGTGCGGTGGGGGGGGAGGTGATGCGGTAGGGGTTGAAGATCTTCAACCCGTATCGGGTGATGTTCAACCCGTACCGGATGATGTTCAACCCGTATCGGGTGATGTTCAACCCGTACCGGGTGAACATGTCAAATCAATTCCCTACCTTGCCCAACAAATCTCATCTCATGTTCATTCGCGGAATCAGGCAGCAGGCATTGAAAGACTGGACCGATGAGCGGCTGGTGGAAGCATTTTGTGAAACGGGCGACCAACAGTATTTTTCGGAGCTGTTCGGGCGCTACACTATGCAGGTCTACCTGATTTGCAAACAATACCTGGCCGAAAAGGAAGACAGCCGCGAAATGGTGATGCGCATTTTTTCCAAACTGCTGGAAACCCTGCCCGGCGCAGAAATCCGAAATTTCCGAAACTGGCTGCCGGTGGTGGTGCAGCGCGAATGCCTCAATCACTTGCGCAAACAGGGGCGCTATACGCCGCTCATCGAAATAGAAGTGGCCAGCCCGGAGGAAGAACTGGAAATCTATCCGGCAACGGAAATCCCTTTTGGCGAATCTGAAATTACAGCAGCGCTTTCGCAATTGGACGAAGCCCAGCGCGTCTGTTTGAATTTATTCTTTTTTAAAAAAATGAGCTACCAGGAAGTGAGCGGCCAAACGGGGTTTCCGCTCAATGAAGTGAAATCGTACTTGCAAAACGGCAAACGACAACTTAAAAAACAACTCCTAAACCTGATCGCAACAAAATGAAAGAACTCACTGCACATACCGCCTGTCTGAGTCTGGAAGAGATTCAAAACTATGCCAAAGGCCGCTTAGACGAGGTCGCGCGTTTTCGGGTGGAGAACCACCTGCTCGATTGCCCTTTGTGCCGCGCCGCATTAGACAGCTACATGGCCAACCCCGATGAAACACTGGGGGCGGATGTGGCGTTGTTGCAGCAGCAAATTCAAAACACTGCACACCCGAAAATGGTAACTATGCAAAAAAACAGATTCAACTACGTGGCCGCCGCGATTGTCCTGCTCGTTTTGGCAGGCGCCGCTACTGCTTATTGGAAATATACGCGCTACGACCGACTTTATGCATCATTTTTCAATGCGCCAAAAGCTGGCGACGCCATTGCTTTGCGAGGCGAAAATGGTACGCCCGATGTTGATCCGTCGCTCAATCAGGCTATAAGTTTTTACGATGCAGGCGATTACGCTGCTGCGATTCCATTTTTCGAGAACTACCTGCAACGGCACCCGGATGATTTTCAAGCGGGTTTGTACGCGGGTATCGCTGCCCTCAACGGCGGTTATCCTGAAAAAGCGGTCGAACAACTCACTGCCGTGAGCATCAACGATCCGAAATTGTTCGACGAAGCCAACTGGTACCTCGCCCTGGCGTTTTTAAAACAAAAAAAACCAGCGGATGCAAAAGCCATCCTTGAAAACCTGTCGCAGCAAGCGGAACCGGTTTTTGCGGAGAAGGCGAAGGGAGTGTTGGAAAGGCTGGAGTAATGGGGCACACAACGAAAAAAACAAAAAGCCTCTTAATTATGTGGGTATGAACATAGAAACCATAAAGCTCGAAATTATCGGATGGTTGATCAAACTGGAAGATCAGGCCATTTTACAAAAACTAATAGAACTGAAACAGGCCACAGAATTAAGCAATTACGAGGGAAATTTAAAGCCCATGTCAAAAGAGGAAATGCTTGCTCGGGCAGAAACCTCCAATCGCGATATTGAAGCCGGCGGGGTGTATACGATTGAAGAAGTGATGGAGGAAAATTGGGATGTATGAAGGTGCCGTTGTTTGCAATCGTACTACTATTCTTATTTACCCGATGCACCGCGCCGGAAACACAAATCTCGCCCGCCTTCTACCACTGGCGCACCCGCCTGGCCCTCTCCCAAACCGAACGCAATTACCTCCACGAGCTGAACATAAAAAAACTCTACGCCAAATTTTTCGATGTAGACTGGTCTGAAAGTTCGCAGCAAGCTCTGCCCCAGGCCCTCATCGAACTCGTTCCGGAAACCCTGCCCGACAGTGTAGCCCTCATCCCCACCATTTTCATCACCAACCGCACTTTTCTGAACCTGCCCGCGTCGGAAATCCTGCAATTGGCTGCCAGCATCTGCGATAAAATAAAGGCGTTGGCCAAAGCGCCGTTTGACGAAGTGCAATTGGATTGTGACTGGTCGGAAAAAACGCGCGCGCCTTATTTTCAACTGATCGAAACCATGCGTCAAAACCTCGGCCCGGATGTCAGGTTATCGGCTACCATTCGCCTGCACCAGGTAAAATATCCAAAACAAACTGGTGTGCCGCCCGTAGATCGCGGCATGCTGATGTTTTATAACATGGGCGACGTGGAGGCAGGGGAGGAGCACAATTCCATTTTGAATCTCGAAATCGCGCAGCAGTACCTCGACAAAAACACGGCCCAATACCCGATTCCGCTTGACGTGGCGCTGCCGCTTTTTTCCTGGGGTGTCCTGTTCCGCGAAGGAAAAATGATTCGCCTCATCAACAACCTCACTGCTGCCGACCTCGCCCGGGACGAACGCCTGCGCGCGACTGGTTCCAACCGCTTTGAAGTGGTGCGCAGCGGTTATGTAGATGGTTATTACCTTTACACGGAAGATGAAATCCGCATCGAAGCGGTGCAAACGGAAAACCTGATGGCGGCAGCTGAATTGCTGAAACGGTATTTGCCAAAAACTGCACAGCGTAACCTGGCGTTCTATCACCTGGATTCAGTATTGCTGGAGCGATTCAGCTTACAGAGCATAAATTCGATTATCAAAGAGATGAAGTAACGGTAACGCATTTTTTATTCAAAAACTCAGTTGTGATCCCTATCTTCAAATCTTTCTTGTTGGTGGTTCGTTGGGTGTTTGGGCGACCGCGAGGGTCGCACCCTACCGGCTCTCCGCACCGCGCTCAAAACTTGTCCCGCCCAACCTGTCCCGTATAGCGGGAGCGGGGTTCTCAAATCTTCAAATCTTCAAATCACCATGACTTTCACGATTCAAAAATTAGAAACGCTCCTCGAAGCAGCCGTTCATTACCTGAACGCGACGCCCGCTGTTGAACTGGAACACAAACCCAGCCCCTCCAAATGGTCGAAAAAAGAAATCCTGGGCCATTTGATTGATTCGGCCATCAACAACCTGCAACGGTTTACGGAAATTCAGTTTGAAGACAAACCTTACAACATCAGAAGATACCGGCAGGACGACCTCGTGGCCGCCAACGACTACCAGCACGCAAACCTGGAAGACCTGATCCAGTGCTGGCTGGGTCTCAACCGGCGGATTTTGCATTTGATGCGCCTCCAAACACCCAAAACACTGGCCTTTGAAGTCTTGATCGGCGGCGATGTGCGCGACCTCTCGTTTTTAATGACGGATTATGTGGCGCACTTGGAACATCATTTGAAACAATTTCATTAATTTACGTGCCCTGGAGGTGACACCCTTTCCAAAAGGTGTTACCTCTTTCGGAACAAAACGCTCCCGAGCCTACACCTTAGGGTATACGTTAACAAAACGCATCAAAATAGCTCATACACATGAAAAACCTCCTCTACACATTCCTTGTCCTCCTCCTTGCCGTGCCGGCCTTATCCCAGGACAAACTCGACTACCTGGATGTTTTCCACCTCGAATGGATTTCCGACCCGCAGATTTCAGCGGATGGCCAAAAGATCATCTATGCACGCAATTACAACGATGTGATGACCGACCAGCGCCTATCCAACCTCTGGATCGTCAATTTTGATGGCAGCGACCCTCGCCCGCTCACCACCGGAAACCAAAGCGATACCGCCCCACGCTGGTCGCCCGACGGCAAAAAGATTTTGTACAAATCCAATAAAGACGGCACCACGCAGTTGTACCTGCGTTGGTTGGACAACGGCGCCGAAGCCAAACTGACCAACTTGAAAAAATCCATCGGCAACGCAAGCTGGTCGCCCGACGGCAAGTGGATTGCTTTTAACAGTTTTGTAGAAGAAAAACCGACGCCTTTCGTTTCCCTGCCCGCTCCGCCAGAAGGTGCCAAATGGGCGGCAACCCCAAAATACATTGACGACATGAACTACCGCGCAGACGGTGCCGGCTACCTGAAAGAAGGCTACAGCCAGTTGTTCCTGCTTTCTGCCGATGGAGGCACGCCGCGCCAGCTCACCTCCGGGAAATTCAACCACGGTGGCGATTACGGCTGGTCACCCGATGGAAAATCCATTTTAGTATCGGCCAACCGCCACGACAATGCCGAATTCGACCCCGCCAATTCCGAAATCTACGAAGTATCGGTGCAGGACGGCGCGGTTAAAGCCCTGACCACCCGCCAAGGCCCCGACGGCAATCCGGTTGTTTCACCCGATGGCAAAATGGTCGCCTATGTGGGCTACGACGAAGCTTATCAGGGCTACCAGGTCGCTAATTTGTATGTGATGCAACGCGACGGCGCTTCCCCGAAACAAATCATCACCACCCTCAACCGCGACGTGGAGAACATCGCCTGGAGCAGCGACAACAAAGGCATTTATTTTCAATACGACGACAAAGGGAATACCTGGATTGCCTATTCCGACCTGAGCGGCAAAGTGTCCAACCTCGCGAACAACCTCGGCGGATTGACCCTCGACCGGCCTTATGGTGGCGGCACGTTCAGCGTTTCGGACAATGGCCGTTTCGCGTTTACGTATTGCTCCGCCGAACACCCCGCCGACCTGGCATCCGGCATGAAAGGCAACCCGGAAGTCAAGCGGCTGACCCGCGTCAACGACGACCTGTTTGGACAAAAAAAGCCCGGCAGGGTAGAGGAAATCTGGTATACTTCGACGGCAGGACAGGAGAAAATTCAGGGTTGGATCATGTACCCACCCGATTTTGACCCCGCCAAAAAATACCCGTTGATTTTGGAAATACACGGCGGCCCGTTCACCAATTACGGCCCGCGTTTTGCCACCGAATTGCAATTGTTCGCCTCCAAAGGCTATGTGGTGCTGTACACCAACCCGCGCGGCAGCACCAGCTACGGCGGGCGATTTGGCAACCTCATCCACCACAACTACCCCGGTGAAGACTACGATGATTTGATGTCGGGCGTAGATGCCGTTCTCGCGAAAGGTTTCATTGATGAAAACAACCTGTTTGTCACAGGCGGCAGCGGCGGCGGCGTGCTTACAGCCTGGATCGTGGGGCATACCAATCGCTTCCGCGCGGCGGTGGTCGCCAAACCAGTGATCAATTGGTACAGCTTTGTGTTGTACGCCGACGGCCCCGCGTTTTTCTACCGCTATTGGTTTCCGGGACTGCCCTGGGATCACGTCGAGCACTACATGAAACGCTCGCCAATTACCTACGCCAAAAATGTAAAAACCCCCACCATGCTGCTCACCGGCGAACAGGATTACCGCACGCCGATGGCAGAAACGGAGCAATATTACGCCGCGCTGAAACTGAACAAAGTCGAAACCGCCATGGTGCGCATCCAGGAAGCCGGGCACGGCCTGACAAATAAACCCAGCAACCAAATCAATAAGGCGGAGTACATTTTGGGTTGGTTTGAAAAATATCGTTCGAAGTAGACAAATCAACCCAAAGGTGACACTTTTCTGAAAAGGTGTTACCTTTTTCGAAGACCCAAAACCTGAAGAAGGAAGTCTTTTTATACGCCCTTTTCCCCCAATTGGCTTTCGTTTCGCGAAGAGGTAACACCTTTTGGAAAGGTGTCACCTCCGCCTACCGTTCCGCTCAAATTACCAAAAAACGCTATCTTGCGGCGCTCGCGCGATGGCTCCGCCTCGCGTGTACTATTCCCCGGGCTCTGCCCGGTGCCCGGCAAAAAATAAAATAAAGATCCGCCATCAGACCATTTACCCCTCATTTCCAAGGATCAAAAAATACTATTTATATCTTAGAGGCTGAAAATTATGCCAAATCCTAATGTCGCAATCATTACTTCAATTGATCAAAGACTGGAAAAGCCTCATTGCTGCTAACAAATTCGCGGAATTATTTCGCGAACTGAATCTGCATTTGAATGAACGTTCCACGGCTTTCAACCAGTTTATAAACCTCCAACGCCGCTACAATAGCTTGCGCACGCAGGAAGAAAAGGGGACTATCTCTGCTGAAAATGCAGTGCTGCAACACAATCAGGTCAGTGACGCCTTCATAGCGGCCATAGATGCGTTGCAAACGTCCGATCTTAACAGAAACGGGGAGGCAGCAGACCGCCCAACCCCCACCGTAGCCGAAGAACACGCCTGGGAATTTACCGCCGACACCGATACCCACGCTGCCTATAAAAAATTCCTCGACCGCTTCCCTGATGGCTTTTATGCCCCGAATGCCCAGGCGCGTTTGGCCTACTTTGACGCAGACGATACCGCCTGGGAGTTTGCCAATGACAACGGATCGGAAAAAGCCCTCCAAAAATATTTAGACAAATACCCGGAAGGCCTCCACGCCGAAGAAGCAAGGCAAAAAATAGCGGCTTTAAAAATCGCCGAACGCCGCCGCATAGACCCCTTCTACGACCTGATGATCCCGATCAAAGGCGGCACTTTTGACATGGGGGATACTTTTGGGGATGGGAGTGCTGATGAAAAACCAGTACACAAAGTCCGGCTTTCCGATTATTGGCTTTGCAAATACCCGGTGACGCAAGGGCTTTGGAAAGCGATCATGGGCGAAGACAACAACCCGTCGTATTTCAAAGATGACGATATGCTGCCCGTGGAGACGGTTTCCTGGGACGATGCGCAGGCGTTCATCGAAGCCTTGAATAAAAAAACCGGCGGCCAATACCGCTTGCCTACGGAAGCGGAATGGGAATACGCAGCACGCGCTGCTCCCTCCCCCGCCGGGGAGGGCCGGGGAGGGGCTAAAATACGCTTCGGCAACGGCAAAGACATCGCCAACTCCGCCGAAATGAATTTTAATGCGCGCAAGGATTATGAGGAGCCCTATTCTATCGTTGGCGAATACCGCGAAAAAACAACCCCGGTCAATCGGTTTAAACCGAACGCGCTCGGGCTTTACGACATGGCTGGCAATGTATGGAATTGGTGTGCCGATTGGTTTGAGGGAGATTATTATCAGCAATGCCAGGCGCAGGGAACCGTATCGAATCCGCAAGGGCCTGATACCGGCGTCTCCCGCGTGGTTCGCGGCGGCGGCTGGAGCCACTTTCCGCAGTTCTGCCGCGCCGCTTTCCGCTACGCCTACGAGCCGGACTCCCGCGATAATGTTCTCGGCTTCCGCCTCGTCCTCCAGGGAGGTGGTTAGCTTTTCTGGCCTTTCCTGTGAGCAAAAAGGGAAGCGAAGCATGGCGGCGCGGCTTCGTTTCGCGGGCTTCAGCGCGCCTTACACCTTAGCTTGACGTGTGGCATTTTAGAAGATGAAGACGGTCAATACAAAGCCTAAAGAACGGACGATTATCATCTTGCGTCCTTTGCGAGAAACCTTAGCGGCCTTGCGGTAGATTGTTTCCCGCAAAGGGCGCGAAGGATACGCAAAGTCCGCAAAGCGTGACGCCAGCCTTCGCGTCCTTGGCGAGACCTTTGCGCCCTTTGCGGGAAATTTTAGACTCGAAGGTTTACTATCCTGAATCTTCGTTTCATCCTCAACCCCCATAAGCCTCGAATGCGAATCCCTGCGTATCTTTACCCCCTGCGTTCACACAACCATTCCTCCATGACCCGCTCGCGCGATGGCTCCGCCTCGCGTGTACTATTCCCCGGGCTCTGCCCGGTGCCCGGCAAAAAATAAAATAAAGATCCGCCATCAGACCATTCGGTTTGAGGGAGATTATTATCAGCAATGCCAGGCGCAGGGAACCGTATCGAATCCGCAAGGGCCTGATACCGGCGTCTCCCGCGTGGTTCGCGGCGGCGGCTGGTACTACTC
>Ga0163146_10002135_pt1 | contig 27301 bp, 39 predicted proteins | sample OliLakLV19MP7G1_FD_148648 | JGI IMG/M metagenome (GOLD analysis project Ga0163146, IMG submission 148648) | Freshwater microbial mat bacterial communities from Lake Vanda, McMurdo Dry Valleys, Antarctica - Oligotrophic Lake LV.19.MP7.G1 | ecosystem: Environmental > Aquatic > Freshwater > Lake >...
GTCGGATATAGTCGCGGCACTGGGCCTCGGTCCGAAACCAGTCGTCCATTTCATCGAACGTGCGCGGGTAATCGACGCCCGGGGTCGGGCTTGCATTTTCCACGGCAAGAAAATATCAGCATCTCCCACGTGCGTCAAAGGGATACCCAGTTTCGGGCATTAAAAACTATTCCAAATCTCACGATGATTTAGGGTCATTTCCTGACGCATTCAGTCCGTATGGTTCTCACCGGAAGTGATCCGATAAAAACAGTATGGGTAGATAAAACAGAGGAGAAGGGCTCAGATGTAAACCTCGCAGCGCATCTTCTTCATGACGGATTTAAGGGGCTCTTCGATACCGCCGTCATTATTAGTAATGATTCTGACCTTGTAGAACCGGTTAGGCTAGTCAAACAAGTTTTGAACTTGCATGTGGGAATACTCAATCCTCACGAGAGACATAGCCGAACATTGCAGCAGTATGCAGCGTTTGTAAAAAGGATACGGCAATCCCATCTTATTGCTAGTCAGTTCCCAAATCCAATGACTGATTCCAAGGGTATTTTCCATAAACCGCAAGATTGGTAATCAAACTTTATCAGTACCGGCTGGAGACTACGGGGTATTCGGCACAGGAGAATCATCGCTCCCATCGAACAACACCTGACCAGTCTCGCGCCGACGAGCTTACCGACAGGATCATCGACGACCAGGCCGGTCATGACCCAGAACATTCACCCGACCACCCAGTCACTCGTCGAGGCTCTGGCGAAGAAGGAAGGGTCCATAGACCATGGCAAACAGGAGATAGGCTCCGCTCCAACTCCCTGCTGCCACACCCAATAGGAGATTGGTCGGGAGACCCGTCATTGGCCCAAACACTCTCAGCGCGGCGCCCACATTGACCAGGACATAGATGAGGACCGTCAGAGGGCCTGCGTGCCGGGGGCGTCCCGTATGACCCAGGCTGGCACGGGTCATCACCGCCAGAGTCATGGCGCCCACCGCGCCGCTCGTAAACGCATGGACCGCATCCTCTTGCGCTAGACCGATTCCAAGAATCGAGACTCCTAGTATGAACAGTGACAAGGCGAACCAGCCATATCCAACGTGCAGGATCAGCACCAACGGCTCACGCCATGTGACCCACCCGTACCAACGTACCAGTCGACCCAGATTGGCGACCCCGGCTATGGCGAACAGCCATCCTGTCACCATGGAGTGGGGCTGAACAATCCAGGATAGAACGGCGAACCCTACAAACGCGATCGATAGGCCATCGTATCGCGAAAATGACGCAGGCTGTTCTGCCCTGCCGGCGTTCGTCAGGAGTTCGCCGGTAAAGGTGGGGATCAGCTTCCCACCGATCAGCGTCAGCAACAGCATGACCATCGCGAGCGCCATGCGTTCTGGGCGATCCGTCTCCGCCCCGCTCAGGGTCTGCACGTGAAACAGGATGTTGGCGCCGGCAAGCAGACTGACCAACACTCCCATCGGCGCGCGATCCCAACTTTTCGATAGCGCAATTTCTCGCCAGACGAGCCCTGCCACTGCGATAAGAAACCCGGCATCGACCATCGCCGACACGAGCGGCGTGAACCATGGCATGGCGATCAGCAGACGTCCGGCCAACCACAGGATAGAGAGCAGCATCAACTCATACCCTCGAATCGGCGGACGATCGGTCCAGTTGGGAATGGCCGTGAGCAGAAACCCTGTAATCACTGCGGGGAGAAAACCGAAGACCATCTCATGCACATGCCAATCCCGCGCCGGATAGAGAAAGGTCTGGTCATCGATTCCGGCAAGGACAAGAATCCAGAGAGGAACCGCCACGCCGGCAAACAGCGCGGCGCCAAGAAAGAACGGTCTGAACCCATAGGAAAAGAACGCAGGCCCCTGATAGCTGGGGCATGCGCTCGCCTGGTCAGTCATCGATGCGGTCCTCAATGCTCAACACGTGGGAAGCCCGGTGGCGATGAATGTGCCTTCCCTCGATAAGCGGCTCCTCATTTCGGAGGCCATCCCGAATCGGTACGAACGGGTCACTCGGTGGATGTTCTGCCAAGCTACGTGCTGCTCGCAACCCTGTCAACAGGCGGTCGATCGCATAGTCTGTCGACCGACTGAGCGGCCATCCCATCCAGCTTCGTCCTAACCCGCATTATTCATGAGCGCTTCTGCTGCAATCGCGGATTCGCTGCTCTTGGGCGTGAAGCGGCATTCGGGAGTGGAGTTGCTGGTTTCTAGTTTCAGGTTTCAAGTTGCTCGTTTCGGATTGCTGAAATTCCGGTTTCGAACCTGAAACCAGAAACATGAAACTCAAAACACTTACACGAGAAACGCGCTTTCCTGGCGATTTCGTCCCTCGACTGTGCTCGGGACCCTGAGCTTTGTCGAAGGGCGACGAACCGTCATGAATAATGCGGGCCAAAGGCTCACCCCCCTCTCGCAATGATCGCCCTGTTCCCCTTCATGTATAAATGGGGTGTCTCTACGTTCGATTCTACGCATCTGACATCGCCGCACTCTACATGCGGAGAGGAGGAACCGCATGAGCACAGCAACGGTGGAACGTCACCCAACAGCGTCGGTCGCGAGGCTGATGTAGAGGCGTCGCGAGATGGGCCAGGACCCGCTGAAACTGTACACCCAGGTGCACGCCGTCACAGTCCGGCTGTGAACGATCACAGAGGAATGAACGGATGGTAGAAAGAGTACAGACTCTGCACTGTTTGGGGTGCAAGACCTGAAGCCATATCTGATATATTGAGCAGGAAACCTCCAGCGGTATGGTCGCTGATCCCTTGTGACGTTGGTGCGATACGCGATGAGCCCTTCTCCCTCCACGAACGTGGCGACTCCACCCCCGAGGCTACGGCTCTTAGTCTTTTCGGAGGTTGACGACTGGGATTTTGGCCGGCTCGTGAAAGCGAGCGGTCATGAAATTGTCGCGTGGGCTCGCCCTATCTGGAAGAGACAGCCAAAATCTGACGGTCTTGGGTTTACGATCAGGACCCTCGTCAGAGCGCTGTTGTGCCGATCGAAACCGATACGGCTGATGACGCCCACGTTCGATGCCTGGAGATGGCTTGATAAGGAAAAGATCCGGCGCATCACCTCACCCAACGTAAACTCTCCCACATTTGTTGAACATGTACGGGGCTTGAACATCGATCTTATCGTGGTCTTTTTCTTCCCTCAGATTTTAAAGACGGCCCTGCTCCACACTCCTCGATTAGGCGTCTTGAATTGCCACCCTTCATTGCTCCCTCGTTATGGAGGGCCACATCCGGCATTTTGGATGATCAAGAATGGCGAATCGCTTGCAGGGCTCACCGTACATGTGATGACGGAAAAAATCGATGCGGGAGATATGATCGCCCAGCAAGAACTGACGATCGGCGAGCATGACACTGCTGGGCAATTGACGCAGCGACAACACCATGCAGCCGCGGCGCTCCTGACAGAAGCCGTCAATGCCGTGGCGCAAGGAGCCCTCACTCCCAAGCCGCAATCTATCGCGGACCGTACCTATTTCGGAAAGAAGAAAGCCGCCGACACGATTCCTGATTGGAACGGGTCCGCGAGACACATTGCCAATCTCTGGCGCGCGCTGCAACCCTATGAACCTCTCACCGCCTGTCTCAATGGGACCGCCATCAAGATTTACGATGCGCAGCCTCACGAGGGGCCTCCGTCAGGGAGAGCTCCTGGAGAAATCATGTCCAAGCAATCGGGAACGCTCCTGGTACAAACCGGCAACGGGTATTTCGAGATACGGTCCTATGAAATCGTCCCGTTTCACGGTTGGATCAATCGTATGCTCCAACCGTTCCTGCTGCCTGTCGGCAGCCGTTTTGACCATGCTCCGTCAGCCATCGAGCTCGCCTCTAAAGCCGCCTCATGAGCAGGGTGTAATGATCTATCGACCTTCGCCTATGTGTGACCCCGAACAAACATCTCGCCACCTGAGGTTGGTGGGTCGTTCGCCGGGGAGGAGTCTTCTCACCCGCTGTAGGATTGTGATGGCCCTTCTCCTGGCCGTCATGATGCCTATGACGCAGGCGATATCGGTGGTGCCGGCTGAAGATGCCTCACGTATCCCGATGTCATGGATACAGATGAACCAGGCGCCACCAAAAGTGCCGTTCCTGGGAGGCGCACAGACCGTGCGCCCTTCGCCGAAGGAGCGAGAAGCGATCTACCAATTGCTCGCGCTCACACCACGCCCCAACAAGCTGAAGGCTGCTGATATGAAAATCCTGCAGGGTCTGCGTGACAAGCCGTCATGGTTTGTGTTCGAGCAACGAATGGTGCATGAACTATGGGCAGAGGTGAACGGGAGGGAGTGGCGTGACACTGAGTGACTGCCGCTTCCTACGAATGAACCATCACGCGAACCGACTATGCGAGAAGGCGGGTGAGGCCCAGATGAGGACGTCAGGCCTTCGCCTAGCCCTGGCCCCCGATCTTGCCGCACTCACGCCCTCGACTCCCGACGTCTCGCAGACGCGAGCCTCAGACAGAGTGGAATCACGACCATGAAGTGGGTCGTCTATATCCTGGAATGTTCGGACAGCAGCCTATACACCGGCATGACCAATGATCTGGAGAGGCGACTGGACGCACACCGGTCTGGCCGAGGCGCAAAATACACGAAACACCGAAGCCCGTTACGGGTGCGGTATGTCGAATATCGACGGACCAAAAGCGCGGCACTCATACATGAGGCCGCAATCAAATCCCTCACCCGATCTGAAAAACTGACACTCATCGCCGCTCAGCCTCCGACTGCGTTCCACGGCTAGTCCTTTTGTGTTTCTGTGCGGGCAGCGAGACACACAACCACTGCTCGCGCGCGACCACACGAACCAGTCATGGACGGTGATGGTGTTCCGAGGGACGGAAAAGAAACTGCGCAGACCGGCAGTCTCATCCATGTCCTGGCGCGAGACCCGGCTCCCTATCTACGGAAAACGCTGCTCCATCGCATTCAAGGCCGCTGCTGGACGGCGCCCTCATCGTGATTCGATGACGCTCCCCGTAGCAGCCTACTCCGCTGAAGTCGTTACTTCAGCTACGAAGGCGGAACGCTACGGGGTATTCGGCGAAGGAGAATACAACCCAGACGGCCATGTAGCCGGCACCTCAAGACACCTGACCCTTCTCTCCACCTTCCCATCTGCAACCATGTTCAGGCGAGTCAGCTGGGATGACCGAGGACAGACAATGCCGTCGACTACACCCCTGAACGTGGCCCTGGATATTGTACTGGTCTTTTATGGTCGATCGTGAAATCCTGGTTCCTGAATATATTCGGGACAGAATCCGAGTCCAATCCTGCAAGACTGGATACGACCGCCGCGCAGGGACGAGGCGATGCGAACTGTAGCAGGTCCTCGATTCTGCCCTCCTGAAGATCGACCTTGCAGCCCCTACGCTTTACCTTTAAGGAAAGCATAACCGGCCCGCTCCAGGGCTCGCTGGACAGCGGGCATCACGGCGGGACTGTCGGAGCAAGGCAGCACGGCCAGTTCCGGTGCAGCCTGGAGTGTGGCCAGAAGCTGCGCCGCTTCTGAGCTTGCCAGCTCGTCACAGGTTTCATACAGGCCCCCCGGGCCCTCCTCTATGGTGTTATGTACGTTAAGCACGGCACGAATCGTCGCAATGACGGCAGCCGAAGGAGGCGGCATGAGCAACGACGCGATGGCCCCATGGTCGAGCCGGAGCTTGGCTGCAATGGAAAGCGGCTCCCCGCCTCGCAGTCGCTGAGCGGCCGGCAAAAGGATCTTTTCTTCCATGCCGATATGGCGGAGCAGCCCCGCTCGAAATTGATCGTACGTTCCCTGATCGACAGAGCCAACCTGCGCCACAGCCGATTGCAGCAGCGCTTCCAGTCGCCCGTGGTCTTTCACAAGAAAGTCTGTGATGGGGCCGACTTTTTCGCTTTCTCCTGGTCTCATCCGTAGCCTCCGAATATGCTTTGACTAGATTGCGATCGACGCGCACGGACAAAGCGAAGAGAAAACCAGCATAGCTTCTCAATCGTGCCGATTCAATGGTCAGGGAATGGGTACGGAGAATGAGGCTGCGCAGGAGATCTGTCGCTTGTAGAGGCAGGAATTGGGCAGCTGAGACTATGGGAAGCCATGCCTGTGGAGCCGCTTCTTCATGTCGTCAGTAGTGACCGGCTTCTCATCGCGGCGTTCAGCGACCACAGCAAGATCAGGCAGATCTCTCATCAGGCGTGAGTAGCGCTTAACCCGCATGATTCATGACGGTTCGTCGCCCTTCGACAAAGCTCAGGGTCCCGAGCACAGTCGAGGGACGAAATCGCCAGGAAAACGCGTTCCTCGTATAAGTGTTTCGAGTTTCATGTTTCTGGTTTCAGGTTCGAAACCGGAATTTCAGCAATCCGAAACGAGCAACTTGAAACCTGAAACCTGAAACTAGAAACCAGCAACTCCACTCCCGAATGCCGCTTCACGCCCAAGAGCAGCGAATCGGCCTGCCTGCGTGCTGGCACGCACAGGCAGGCGATTGCAGCAGAAGCGTTCATGAATCATGCGGGCTCACTCAATCCGACGCCAAAACTTTGGCGGATTTCTTCACATCCACTGGCTTAACCCATAGGATGGCGCCGAAGCGGCCCTGGCCGGCACAGAGGCCGGTCATCGCGATCATGTTGATCTTGGCTGAACCAAGTCGATCGGTCAGATCGGCCAGCGCTCCCGGGCGATCTTCGCCGTCCACCAGTAAGCACTTTTTCGGTCCCTGCACTTTCAACTTGTGCATCTTCGCGATGCTCTTGAATAAAACGGGATCTTCCGGCACCACATCCACCTGTGTGCGGCGACTCCGAGGAAATGCATGCACCGCCAGCAGATTCACTCCAGCCTCACGCAGTGGAGCAAGCACGCCGGCTAACGTCCCTGGTTTATCCCCAATCTCCACCTTAAAATACTGAGCAGTTCGAATCACATCGGCCATCATACCCTCCTCTTCCCGCCAAAATAGCGGGTATCATTCGACAGAACATGCTTCGCGGGAAAATGAATGTGTAGTGGAATCATCATCACGGGGACTGACCTCCACAGAAGTCGCGCAATGAAGGGATGGAAATTAAGTCTCTATAGCCTAGGCGACTCACCAGACGAAATGCAATCGGTAAAACCTACTTTCAAGAACAGAGTTGCAGCCTCCGACGGTCGCTCCTAAAGACCCCTCCTTGTCCTTCTCGCCAACTTCAATTTATCCTCGCTTCGATGGAGGTGGTGTTCTCCACGCGAACAAGGCCTGAAGCAACGCCTCCCCACCGTTTTCGAGCCCTTCGAGCCCTTTTCAATCCCGTATGGCGCACTCGTTGGGAAATTGATGGGAACATCATCCGAGGAGATCGCATCCATCGTTGTCGTGACCTGCCCTTTCTCTGCGGATGGGGCACTTTGACGGCGAGCGATTCGCAGGATAGTATGCATGATGGGTTCTATTCCCTCACTATTACGTCAACTGAATTGGCGCCTTCGGGACATCTGTATCGTGATATGTGCCATCATGTCCATACTCGTGAGCACAATTTCGCCCGCCGCGGGAGCCTCCCGCCCTGATCATCAATTCTCGCTGGAGTTTGAAACGGGAGCCGTCTGGCAATCGCGAAATCAGATCCATATTCCAGACAGCAGCGCAGGAACGCGCTTTGCTCTGACCGATATCCAAGGAAACGGTCCCGATGCGCAGCGACGCGTCGAACTCACATGGAATATGGCCCACCGACATTCGGTCAGGTTTGTATACGCCCCGCTCGCCTTTTCCGGCACCGGTGCGTTTGACATGCCTGTACGTTTTGCCGGCGGGTCATTCACTCCAGGCGCCGCAGTGGATTCCGAGTACAAGTTCGACTCCTACCGACTGACCTACCGATATCTCCTCCATGAATCGGATCGCTGGCGATGGCGCGTCGGCGCCACCGCGTTCATTCGAGACGCTCGGGTGGAGTTACGTCAACAAGGGGTCGTGGCATCCGACAGTAATATCGGGTTCGTGCCCTTGCTCAGCACCAGTCTGGAATATGACGTCGCCCCACGCTGGACGGCTCTGCTGGATTTCGATGGGCTCGTCAGCACACAGGGACGGGCCATCGATGCAGCAGCAAAAATCCGTTACGATCTCACCGACGCCTGGTACCTGACTGCGGGATATCGCGTATTCGAAGGTGGAGTGGATAACGACCGGTACGCGTTTGGCTGGTACAATTTCGCCCTTGCCTCGCTGGGTGTTCGATTCTAACCGATGGCAGACGATCGCACGGCAGATACTCTAGCGAGCACATGTTGTGCCTCCCATGCTTTGAAGGATTCCGGGAACTATCTGGACAAGAAAAACTCCCACGCGTGAACGAGGCGACCCAACAAAGACTCCCGACCCCTTATCTGTGCCCGTCCTCCTGGCGAGAGAGGACATCGCATTTTGTCCGTTATTCGTCCGACAATCGCATTCGTTTTATTCTAATATTCTCAAACTCAGTCGCGAGTTTTTTGGCTTTTGCCTCTTGCTTAGGACTCATTGGACGGTTCATCACTTTCATATATTCGTCCTGAGCATCAGAAATTAGCTGAGCGCGAGTTAATTTGCTGATAGTGGCGCATTTACTGATGAGACCGTCAAAGTGTGCGCGTATAACTTTCTCGAAAGTGCCATTTCTGCGGGAAACCAAGCGATTATTGAGCACAGACTACGCACTATTTGATGGTCGGCTCAGTAATTATCTCGCCGAGCAATTCTTTGCATCCTGGCAAAGTATCTTCCAAAGGTGACTCCGACGCTTTTTTTGTTAACCAAAGTATGACATCAATAAGTTGCACCCCTACCGTGCCCCGCGACGCAACAATTTCAAAGGGGCAATCGAAGGCCCGAATTCGCTGAATATCACATATCCAAGTCGGAGGGCTTCCCACACTTCCGATATTTTTGATAACGTCAAACATTTCTCTCATAGCCTTAGCAAACTGATTCTGCTCATCGTGGTAGAATTTTCCAATTTTTAGACCGGTCTCCTTATGAAGAGACCGCAAAGCACTCAAAAGCAGGGTTAACGCGACCACATTTGGTGAGTCAAGATCGCTTCGTGCCCCAGTGAGGAGTTCCTTTGGACTCTTAAGGCCATATGCGATCGCGTCCAAAAGTAGCTCTTTGCCCCTTGGATCCTTTATATTCTCGTAGATTCGAAACTGTAAGCGTTCAAGTATTTTGCAGAACCCAACTACATCGACTTTTTTATAGACCTGCCAAAACTCCTCCTCATCACGCGCCGTCATGTTTCGCAGCAGGTCAACCGCCATCATCAAACGGAAAGGACGCATCCCATAATGTAAATTGCTCACCGCACTATTTAGGCCACTGTCTATTAATGTATCGACCAATTTTGTTCCCGCTACATGCCTTTTTTCTACCTGCGTAAAGATAATTCTACAGCGGTAAGTGGAAAGGAAATTTCTTAGGTCTCTAGATATAACCTCGATCCGTCCAAACCCTAACTCACTCCCGTGTAACTCTTCTACGCCGATTGATGCGCACCATTTTCCTATGGCGGATCTTCCCGCCTGCTGCAAATCCACTCCGGAGGTTAGAGTGCCCGTCCAATAGACAGGTTGACTCTTATCGAATAAATTAAGACCGGTATTGCCGGATTCATCGGTATAAGCCCAGATGAATGGTTCTGGTTTGGTGCTCATTGCAAAAGGACTATCAAAGCTTTTCAATAATATACTGTCGTTTACCCAAATTCATTTCCAGACGACTGGTGCAACCACAGGGGCACGGCCGGTCTGATCGGCCCCCCTTAGCCTAGTACCGTAGCATATTAATTACGAAACATAATGGTGACGCAGCTTTCGATCCGCATCCTGGCGAGTAAATGTCCACTCGATGCTGCGTCGTTCGGCGTGGCGTTTGCGTTGCCATGCACCGACCTCGCGCCGCGCCGTCGCGTGGTCCGCCAACCGTCGGCTGAGGCATTAGGTCATGGGGTCACGTTTTGGAATCCAACATCAAGCCTGAGTTACTACCCTCTCCCTTCTCACCCACATTATTCAGGAGCACTTCTGCGGCAATTGCCGATCCGCAGCTACGGCGAACCTACGGCCAGCGATTTCGTCCCTCGACTGTGCTCGGGACCCTGAGCTTTGTCGAAGGGCGACGAACCGTCATGAATATTGCAGTCTAAAGGATCCCACCAACACACCCACCTAATCCTTTTGGGAATGCGAAAGACTCAAGGCGAGAGGTCAGAAGGAGCGAGTATGGGTTGACCGGATGGGTGCGCTCGTTTTCATGCGACCTTCAGGCCGCCGGACGAACCTTGACGGTCAGACGAACCGTCGCACCTAGCCGAGCCAGCATGTCGATGAGCGCGTCCGTACTGAACAAATCGATCCGCCCACGGAGGAGATCGCTGACGCGGGGCTGGGTTACACCGAGTATCTTCGCCGCACTTCTCTGCTTGAGGCCGCGCAACGCGATGAGCTTCTGTACCTGGATCATAAGATCTGCGCGAACCAGCAGATGCTCGGCCTCTTCGCGGCGAAACCCCAGGTCACGGAATATATTCCCAGTGGACGGCGTGATCTTCAATTTCATAATGCTCCCCCCTCTCGTGCACTCACGGCTCAGCGTTGTGCAATCAACGCCTGATACCGTTGTCGGGCACATTCCACATCGTGCTGCGAAGTTTTTCTGGTCCGTTTCTCAAAGGCATGGAGCACATAAATCGCTTCCGCAAACTTGGCGACGTAGCAGACGCGATGTTCAACCGCAGTGTGAATTCTGATCTCACTGACCCCTGACCCAATACTCGACATCGGTTTCCAGTCCGACGGCTCCGTTCCCTGCTGAACCTGCCGAAGCTGAAAGCCCGCGAGCCGCCGGGCATCCGGCGGGAATGCCTGAAGGTCATGTCGCGATGATCCGAGCCACAGGATCGTCTTTTCTCCCACGACATAAATATGCAAGTCTTAGTATATTTCTGTCAAGAGAGTACAGGTCTCAAAAGTGGCTCACTGAGCGCAACTTTCTCACCCGCCCCACCCTCCGATTGCTCCGCAATCGATATTCCGAGACGTGCCATTAGCCCAGGCAAGGCCCTTCAGATTTTCTCCACTTTGCCCTAAGGGGAGCAGCCAGATTGTCCTTCACTGCGCGCATTGAGCGAGATATAGGTCCGTCCAAGCTCGCTCATGCTCTCCTCACAGGAAGGCGGCCTGATTGGTCTCCCACTGCGCTTGTCCAACGAGGGCCTTCTTAGGCCGCGCGTTGCACGAGCACAGGAGATCAACAGGCCGCCTTCCCACCCTTCTGATCGTGTGGCCTCAGCGAGCAAGAAGGATGGTCTGGCTGTTCCCCTCCCATCCTTCCGAGCTTGCTCGTTACACGCTTCAAAGGGCGGCCTGGTTGATCCTCGAATGCGCGCGTCGAACGAGCACATTCTGATCGTGCGCGTTCCGCGAGCAGGAGGACGACCAGGCAGCCCTTCTCCCCCCCCTCCAAGCCCGCTCGTTCTCTTCCAAGGATGGGGGCTGATTGATCTTCCACTGCGCGCGTCCAACGAGGGCCTTCCGAGGCCGCGCGTTGCGCGAGCACAGAAGATCATCAGGCTCCATCCCATTCTCCCCTACTCAACTTTTGAGTTTGAGCATGGCATACTCCAGCCGACACCAATGGAGAAGCGGCAACGACCACTCAGGACTGCGGCATCGCATGACGGCCTCACAATTCGCTCGACCAAGCATGACCTCATCTGAATGCAACAGGCGCTGTACTCATACGGTTGCCGTCTACGATTAGCAGGATGCTGAAAAAGTCCGCCAGCGGCGTTCTCGTATCGCTCAGAGGCTCAACGTACCGAAGCGTACGCTTCGCCTCTTCGCTCGCTGCGGCCTTGCTGGACAGCCTTTTTGAGCATCCTGACGTGATTCTGGCATTCGCGCCGTACGGAAAATTCCAGCCATATTGTTGGCATCAACCGAGGTTTTCCGCAGCCTGTTAGACTGAGGGGCACATGGGTGACACGCATCAGGAAGACACCGCTGACCCACGCGTAAATAGCTGGTACAAAAACCCCGTCTATGTTGTCGGCGGATGTGTCGCGTGTGTCATCTTCGCGCTCGCCATCGCGTTCGCGATTCACTCGCTCATGCTGAAGCGCGCGCATCAAATGGCCGAGCGTGCCTGGGTGAGGGTTCAGGGCGCGACGATTATTGGCCCCCTCGTCCAGCATAATCTCCCAAGGGCGACCGTGCTCTTTCAAAATACCGGGCGCTCTCCTGCACTGACGACGAACATACGTCTGGTGATGACCGTATGGACCTCGAACAAGCTCCCTGACTGGAAAATGCCTCCGAAACTGACGATTGACGCTGAGAGCGTTGGGGTCATTGGTCCAGGATCTGTTGTGAGCCAGCCCCTTTCCCTGATGACACCCCTGACCGATGAGCAAGGTATGTATTTGGAACGCAAAGACTGGTTCATTGTGATACTTGGAGTCGTATCGTACTCCGATGTTTTTGACAATCCGCATGAGACCAAACTTTGCCTCATATGGCGAGAGACCGCCAACGAACGCCTGAGTCCCTGTGAGAAATGGAATGACGCAGATTAATCCGGCGGAACGTGTCAACGACTTTGAGACACTTGCCCTGGGAGTTTAGTGTACAACCTCCTCTATCTGCGTCGTGATCGCGTGAGGCGAGACGATCACGGGATCTGATGAACCCAAGAGCCCCTCAACTTGTCGGGCAACCCGTCGGTCGTCTTCGATCGAGATCGTGGCTCCTGCGCGATCCTGCGAAGCCGACTTTTCCTTCGGCGGGTTGATCCAGACCGCATGAGGCAGACTGGGTGGCTGGGGCGGCTTCCTCACGACGCGCTCCGGGTGTGCGGCATAGGCGGCACTGAGCACCTGCTGCCGGGCGTCACGCACCGTCGAGGCCTGCCCGTTGTGGACGGCGGCGGGCGTCATCAGCCCGATGCCAGAGTGGCGATGCTCGCCGTTGTACCAGGCGAAGAATCCCTGGCAGAAGACGCGGGCGTCCTCAAGGCTCCCGAAGCGTGCCGGGAAGTCCGGGCGGTACTTCAGCGTCTTGAACTGGGCCTCCGAAAAGGGGTTGTCATTGGAGACGTGGGGCCGCGAATGGCTTCGCGTCACCCCGAGATCCGCCAGCAACAGCGCCACGGGCTTGCTGGTCATGGACGTGCCCCGATCGGCATGGAGGAACAACTGGCCTGACACGATCCCCTGCCTCGCGCAGGTCTCGGCGATGAGCCGTTGGGCCAGTGCGGCCGACTCGCGTGGCGCGACCATCCACCCCACCACGTATCGGCTGAAGATGTCGAGGATCACGGAGAGGTGGAAGTCGGTCCACTTCACCGGGCCCAGGATTTTCGTGATATCCCAGGACCAGACCTCATTCGGTCCCGTGGCCAGCAGTTCCGGCTTGTGGTAGCTCGGGTGACGCCGCTGGTTGCGCCGGTCTCGAACCAGCCGGCTCTCCCGAAGGATCCGGTACATCGTGGGGATCGAGCAGAGGAAGGTCCCCTCGTCCAACAGGGTGGCGTACACCTGTGCGGGTGCACGGTCCGCGAATCGGTCGTCGTTGAGCACCGCGAGCACCCGCGTCCGCTCGTCGGACAGGAGGGCCCGGGGGACGAAGCCCGGGCGCCGGGGCCGCGTGCTCTTCGGGTGCTGCCGTCGGTAGAAGCTCGCCCGCGCCACGGACAGGGCCGCGCACGCGGGGGCGATCCCTCCCCCCGTCCGCTGTTGCGCGACCACCGTCATCAGTCCGTCTCTCCGTGCCGCTGGAGTGCGATCCCCAGGATCTCGGAGACTTTTTTTTGGAGTTCGACCAGGGCTTCGGCGCGCTCCGCACGGGCGGTCAGCCACCGCGTCTCCTGCTCCAATGCCGCCACCGTCGCGGCCAGCGGATTCGTCGCCTTCGGCACCGGGCCTCGTCTGGCGGGGGTGAGTCCCATGAGCTCCTTCGCCCGCCGCTGTTTGCGCCAGAGGCACAGATGGGAGGTGTACAAACCCTCCCGCCTCAGCACGGCACCAATCTCTCCTGGCTCCGTGCAGGCATCGGCTTCCCGCAGGACCCTGAGCTTGTACTCGGCCGTAAACCGTCGCCGTGTCGCCTTCGCCAGGACTTCGACCCCCCGCTGCCGATCATCCAGAACCACTGCGGAACTCTGTGCACTCATGTTGAGAATCCTTGCTCGCCCTGCTCAGTAAACTCTCTGCCGCTGACTGTCTCACTCATCTTGACACGGAGGGCCGGTGCTTTCATCGGCTGCGGCCTTGCTGGACAGCCTTTTTGAGCATCCTGCGGGGACTCACTATGAAGAGCGAGTCGATGGAGTGCTGTCGAGAACAGGAGGTGAGCCGACGTTATTCAGGAGCGAGCCACTTCAGTCGAGAGCCATTCTTGATGGCCAACACGATCAGGTCCCTGTCGCGAATCGCATAGACAATCCGATAGCCGTCCTCGCGAATCCGATAGAGATGGTCCATACCGTCGAGCTTCGTGAGACCAGGGGGATGAGGACTGGTGCGGAGAACATGGAGCCGCTTCACGAGAAGCATCCGCAGCGGTTTGGCGATTGTGCGGAGTTGCTGCTCAGCAGGAGGGGCCAGGAGAATGGTGGAGATTGACTGGTGCAATCAGCACCCTAATTCTTTCAAAATGGCATCAAGCGATTGGGCGCCCTTCTTGTTTGCCTGGGCCAAGGCTGCGCGGGCATCGACGAGATCGATTCGATTTTCTAAGGCCTCCAGGAGTCGCAGGTCATCGATGGGCACCACCGCGGCGACCGCGCGGCCACGTCGGCGCAACAGCACACGCTCGTTGCCGAATGCCGCGCGGTTGATGGCATCGGCGAATCCTTCTCGCTCCTTATTGCCCGATGGATTTCCCACGGCGCACCTCCACAGACAGTGTCCGGTCAGATGGACAGATCGTTCGACTGCTACAAGCTGTACAGTGGGGAGGAGGCGAAGTCAATCGACGAGAACGCGTCAGACGCCCCATTCCATTTTTTTCGTATTTGAGGTATGAAGTGGGGGCGGCAATTGTGTCGCAGGGCGATATTATTCATTCACACCGTAGAGGAGACACTCAATGTCTAAGGGGATGACACAGAAGAAATTGGACAAGAAAAAGCCGGCCAAAACCATGAAGGAAAAGCGCGCCGACAAGATTGCCAAGAAGAAAGGCTAATCCAGCCGTTGCTTCGGTCATTCCGATCGAAGCAACATCCACTGCGCCATCGACGTGCATCAGCAGCAAGCCGTGCACGTCGATGGCGGCTGTTGGAACCTCGACTCCTTCGCAGGATGCTGAAAAGGCCGCCAGCCTTGTTGTCGCATCGCTCAGAGGCTCAATGGACTGCAGAGAGTACGAACGCCTCTTCGCTCGCATGACTGTGCTGAACGGCTAAGGTGCGCATCCTCCACACAGTGCTCGCGCCATCGCCATTCGTAGGGTCACAGTGGCGTGTGAGCGTCGACTTCGTGTATCCGTCGCCTTCTCACCCAGGCCTCGCACGCCTCGGTCACTTTTTCCGGTACACGTTCAGCCCGACCTTCTCCTCGCGGTTGGGAATGGTCACATTTCCCTCCGTCGAGGCGATGATAATTGTCTTTCCCGAAGCAGAGGGTCCGAACGCTTTGGACAGATCGACGGTGATCGTCAATGTCGTCCCTACGATGGTCATTTCCACGTTTTTCATGATGGTGGCCTCTCAGTGGTGGACAACGAGTGAGGATGTCCTCGTGGAATCATGGCGCAATCTGTATCGTGAGCAGGGGAGGAAGTCAATCGATGACAGTGCCTCCTGCAGCGCTCACGAGCGTGCGCGTGAGGTATGACCTATGCCCAAAGGGCGGGATCCAACATTCAGGACTCGAATTTCCGAACACCGTGAACGTCGGATTCGAACCCTCGTTCGTGACTCGGACGGTCTCGCTCGGCTCTGGTATCCTGTAGGCTGAGAGTCCGTCACCCTCCAGCAAACACGGGGCGAAAACCGGCGTTGGTCAGGAGGCGGGCGACGGCCTCGCGCTGGTCGCCCTGAATTTCGATCCGTCCCTTCTTCACCGTGCCCCCTGCGCCGCAGGCTTGCTGCATCTCCTTGGCGAGCGTCTCTCGTTCAGCCTGCCCTATGCCGGTAAAACCCGTGACGACCGTCACCGTCTTGCCGCCACGATGTGCCGTCTGGCGAATGATATTGACCCGGCCACGGTTCTTCTGTGGTGCGATGGGCGGTGCGTCGTGTGGGGCGATGCCAGGCTGTGCCACGGGAGCCAGGGGGCGACCGACATTCTTTAGGGCTGCGAAAGGGTTGGACCAAGCAATCGGTTCCCCACTCGTGGGAATGCGTGTCTTTTTTTTCATCGCCTGCACCCTCTTGCCGCACGCCTCACATGGCGTCCCTGCGTCACTGTCCAAACGGGGGTGACGCGTCTTTCAACAGGGTCACGGTCATGTGCGTGCTGTTCGCTCCATCCGCCATCCATATCTGTCCTTCTTGAATGGTGCATTGCAACTGCATGCTGGGCTGCGCATGTGTGGCCAAGGCACGGCTTCCCTCCAGGGGCAGATTCATGACGGCCAGATTATTCAACCGCTCGAGAGTGGCGAGATTTTTCTCCCACCATCGGTCGGCGCCACGACCACCGTATGTATAGATGCAGACCTGCTTCGCGCGACCGCAGGCCCGGCGAATGATTTTCTCATCCGGCTGGCCGACTTCGATCCAGAGGACGATGGCCCCCGTCAAATCCTTGAGCCAGAGCGCAGGTTCCTCCTCGGCACTGACTCCTCGGCCAAACGACAAGGCTTCATGCGCGTGCAGCGCAAAGGCCAGTAGGCGCACCATCATGCGCTCGTCGGTTTCAGACGGATGGCGAGCCAGCGTGATCGCATGGTCCTGATAGTATCGGCGGTCGAGGTCGGCGATCTGCAGGGTCGCTTTGAAAATGGTGGCGTTCGAGGCCATAGAGTTGTGATTCCTTGATGTGAGAACCATTCAGGTGGATCAAGCCGGCACGGTTGCTCACATGTCTTTATAGGCGATGTACCACCCTTCGACCCGCTCCCTCGCCCAGGGTGTTTTGCGGAGAAAGGTGAGGCTGGATTTCACGCTGGGATCGTGGAGGAAACAGCGGATCGGGACACGACGCCCCATCTCGGCCCAGCCGTACCGCTCAACCAGTTCCTTCACGATGGTCTCCAGCGTGATCCCATGCAACGGATCGCGGGGATGGGGAATGCTCATGATCGTATGCTGAATGTCATAGGGCTGATGGCACTGATGAACGCCTCGTAGCGTATAGCATAACGGACGAACAAGGAGCCACCAGTCTATCGCTCATGGCCAGAACGAGAAAAGCGAGAGGTGATGAGGAGGGTGGTTAGGTCTTGGGCTTGAGCAAATCCGCAAGCTGAGAGAAGGGCGTGAAGGTTGAAGGTCGGTCTTGTTCTCGCGCGAGAGGTGCCTCACCGGAGGCGTCAGCCACCTGATTCCGTTGGTGTTCATTGTCGTGACAGTAGAGACACAGCAACTCCCAATTGCTCCCGTCAGGTGGATTGTTGTCGTGATTATGGTCCTTGTGATGGACCGTGAGCTGACTCAGCTTCTTGCCGTCAAATTCTCGCCCGCAGTGAGCACAGATCCAGGGGAACATTTTGAGCGCCTGCTCTCGATAGGTTTGTTGCAGCTGAGTCTTGGTGCGCCGTGCCATAGAGCCTCAAAGCGGATCGTGATTTGGTACCGAGAGGTGTTCTACAAAGCCGTCAGCGCATGCTGAAGCAGGCCGATGACTAAATAAGCTGTGTGCAGGGCCAACAGAACACCCGGACGGCTGGTTTGACCCATCCTGAACGGTGGGCCTCTGCACACCAGGCCTTGACCGCGTCGGCGACCTTGTCACGCTGAACTGATTGGAGCGAGACCAGAATCACACTGTTCCCACCTGCGTAGAATGAGATCCCTTCCGTCGATCCTGATTCCCCTGTCCCAATCGTCTGGGGAAATTCGGTATAGGCGGTGACCCCGCAGGTTCGCAATATCTCATGTACACGTTCTTTCAGCGACGTGCGAAACGCGATCATCAACATGTCCATGGTGACCTCAAAAATGTGTAGGCAGAATATAGCAGGTCTCCACTGAATCTTGGAAGGTAATGTGAGAACCATCAGGGGCCTCAATGGTTTTTGGCGGTGGAGCGAGGAAGCAGCACGCATCAAAGGCCGGCGAGGCTCATGTTCTCGCGCAGGCGAGCCACGTGGAGGAGGATCAAGGGGAAGTCGCGAGAGACGCGTCAGTCGCGCGACTCACAGGGATCGGCGAGCCTACTCCTGGCGATATCACTGCGGCTGCCGCGATGGTAGGGGTGCTCAAATAGGCGTGGAAACTCTCTTGACGCGTCAATGATGCGAAGGCCAGGGCCAGTAACTGATCGGGATGGGAGCGCAACACAGTGGGATAGCAGGTCGGATATTGGGCCATGCATCGTCGAAACATATGCAACGGAAGCTGATCCATCAGCCTGATACGCACTCTGTAGTAACTACGTATGCATTTTCCTACACCCATACATCGGAGGATCTCAGGCGCCTATGTGCTGAACTTCTCTTTCGTCTGCATGAAGAGTTCAAGTTAATGATACCCATTGGAGCGCAATTGCTTTAGCAAGTCATGGAGTTGCAACAGGCCAGCAGTGAAATGTCCGCACACGGTTGCAGGCGGGCACTTTCTTTTTTTATCCACGGTTTCCTCGTGGCACGTGAGTTGCGTTACGACGGTCAAGACATAATTAACCCTCATACTTTCTTTTCTTTTACACAATTGTGAACCACACGAAATAGCCCAACCAGCAGAACGATGAAAGGTCATGTGACATCGTAGCTGGCCACCCATATAGGGGAGGCGAGGGCGGTAGGACGCACACAACAGATGCAAATGAAGCATGCCATACAGACAGATCGCTCAGTGACCAGCCTCTCATACTCGATCACAACAAGATTGAAGGCAAAACCGATGGTGGACGGAGTCGTTCCTACTAAAAATGGAGTCACAACTATGCAATCTGGGGCAAGAATAATCTTGATATCGATCGTCATCCTGTGCCTCACGGTCGTCTTTGGCCCATCGCATCTCTTCGCCCAATCCAGCCCAGCCACGGGGCCTTTGCTTGTACATCCGACGAACCCGCGGTACTTTGCCGATCCGACAGGGCAGGCTGTGTATCTCACCGGTTCGCACACCTGGTACAACCTGCAGGACGGTGAGACGAGCCCCTTTAACTATACGAGTTACCTCGGACTGCTCCAGGCCAACAATCATAACTTCATCCGTCTCTGGATCTCTGAATCCCCTCAAGCCGATGTCGGGCTCACGCCCGCTCCAGGATTTATCGGTGGATCTCCTTGGTACCGGCGAGCATCGCCCTTGCCGTACGCCAGGACAGGACCTGGCAGCGCGGCTGACGGCTTGCCAAAGTTTAGCCTCACTCAGTTCGATCAAGCCTATTTCGACCGTCTGCGGTCACGGGTGATAGCCGCCCGCGATCGTGGGATCTATGTCGGCATCATGTTGTTCAACTTTCAGACGGCCTGGAATGCCAACGATCTCGTCCCCAATCGAAACGTCTGGCGCTATCACCCCTACAACATCACCAACAATGTCAGCGGGGTACACGGAGACCCGAATGGCGACGGCAACGGGGAAGAAACGCATACCCTTCAAGTCGCGGCGGTCACCCAAGCACAAGAAGCCTATGTTCGGAAAGTGATCGACACCGTCAACGATCTCGACAACGTGATCTATGAGGTCTCGAACGGAGATACCTTGGGCGATCCTGCCTGGCAGTTTCACATCATCAACGTGATGAAGAACTATGAGGCAGGAAAACCGAAGCAGCACCTCGTGGGTATGACCGGGGCGGAGCAGATCAGCAACAGCCTGCTTTTGACCAACCCAGGCGAATGGACCTCCTTCGCCGCCACGACATACAACAGCTCGAGCGATCCCTATAGCAGCAACCCTCCAGCATCGAATGGAACCAGAGTCAGCATTCTGGATACCGATCACATCGGGTACTCACTCTTTCGGAACGATCCGCTGTTTACACGGGCCTGGATCTGGAAAAGTTTCACGCGCGGGCATCATCCCATTTTAATGGAAGACACCACTGACTTTTCTGGGTGGGCAGCAGGACGATCGGCCATGGGGCATACCAGATCCTATGCGACTCGGATGAACCTGGCTGGTATGACTCCACTGAATGCCCTGTCTTCTACCAGCTATTGCTTGGCAAGTGCGGGTCAAGAATATCTCGTCTATCAACCAGAAACCGGAGCGTTTACCGTCAATCTTGCGGGCGGGGCCTATGCCTACGAGTGGTTCAACCCAGCGACAGGGAACATTGCAGGGACTGGGACCCTTGGAGCCGTAGGAGGAGAGCAATCCTTCACCGCGCCCTTTAGCGGTCCGTCTGTGCTCTATTTGAAAGCCAGCGGCGCTCCGCTTCCAGCGACACCACCCGTCGCATCTCCAGCCGGTCACTGGAAACTAGACGATGGGAACGGATCAATAGTTGCCGATGCGTCGGGCAATGGCCTGGCGGGGGCCTTAATGAACAAGCCCGTATGGACGAGCGGCTGGTTTGGGGGAGGCCTCAGCCTGAATGGAACGAATGACTACGTGCGCATTCCCAATCCAGGCACACTCTCGCCACAAAAGCTGACCCTGTCCCTCTGGGTCAAGCCTGCCAGCTTCGAGAATGCAAAAGGGTCTTCGTTGCTGGCCAACGTGGGGCCCCACGAACGGAGCGAGGGGTATTATGGGTTGTCGATCGATACGGCCGGCAAGCCCGTCGCGATGCTCAACATCGGCGATGGTGAGGGGAACGCCTTCTCTCTCAAGGGTCCAGTCCTCACCGTGGGCCAGTGGAGCCACCTGGCGATGACGTATGACAATGTGACGTTGAGGCTCTACGTCGATGGGGTCGCCGCCGGGCAGGTTCCGATCAACCGGATGCGAACAACCAGCCCTGCGCCGCTGATGCTTGGTAGGCGAGGCGATGCCGCATATTTCTTCAACGGCATTCTTGACGACGTTCAGTTATATAGCCAAGCACTGAGTGCTGGGGAGATTGCCGGACTTCTTGGGAATGCACTCCCTCCCTCGCCACTCCCTCCGTCACCTACTTCTTCACAGCCACTGGCTTCGTTACGGACTGGGGTTTCATCATTGGCTGGGGCTTCGTCACTGGCTGCGGTTTCGCCGCTTTCCGTGGTTTCACCATTGGCCGCTGCAGTCACGCCGCTCGCCACCACATCCTACAAGGCCTCAACCGATTTTTCAGGAACGCAAGGACAGCGAGGCTGGTGGTACCGCGATTCGGCTGGCCGGAACATGACGTATAACTCCAGTACGCGCAACTGGCAGGGGGCAGAGACCTATCTGCTGCTGAACGCCACCGGTGGTCATCCAGGGAACGGTGCAGATGCGGTACGCCGCTGGGTGGCGCCTTCCTCCGGCAGCATCCGAATCACTGGAAACGCCAAGGATATCAACACCGGTGGAGGCGGAGGGGTCACAGTCTCAATCCGTAAAGGCAGCACCGTGCTCTGGCAACAGGCCATTGCCAATGGCAACACGACGGGATTCAACTATGACGTAACGACGACCGTTACAGCTGGTCAAGCTATCGATTTCCAGATCAACCGTGGAGCCGACGGCGACAATGGCTGGGATGGAACTGGCTTTGATCCCTCGATCACCCACACGACTGATGGGAGCACGCCACCGCCACCATCAGGAGGTTCTGCGACCGTGATATGGAATGCCAATACAGAAGCAGATCTTGCCGGCTACCGGGTGTTTTATGGGACGAGTTCACGCAACTACCCCTCCTCGATCAGCGTGGGGAAGGTCACGTCCGGTACCATCAGTGGTCTGACGATCGGGACGACGTATTATTTTGCCGTGAAGGCAGTGGATACAAGCGGGAATCTCAGTGGATATTCTGCCGAAGTGACCAAAAGACCCTAGGGTTCCATCGAAGACCTCTGCCAGGGTGCTCCGCTCGGAAAAGCGAAGAGGAATGGCAGCCCGTCGCATAGAGAAGGAATAAGAAGCCTCCTGGTTCAAAGAGCCCCGCCCAAAAGGGCGGGGCTCTTTACTTTGTGCGCGACATTCGCGCTCTGCTTCCGCGTGGCGTGCATTGGCTCGTCCCTGGTCCACGACTCGGACGTAAGTGACCGCGTCACCTTGACGCTGACGTTGTCCTTCGTGATGACGTCATGAGGCAGTACGTCCATGGTTACAGTCCGCACGCTCACGCAGACCATTGTATCGATGAACGGGATGATGATCATCACACCACACGGCGATCGAATTCATAGCAGGCCTCTCTCTGCTTGGAGAGCAGTTCACGTACAACCGCAGGCCCTCTAGGCGTAGGACTTCTGCCTTCTCGCCGGGCTGGTGCGGCCGTCCACTTGATGCAGCAATGTCGGGATATCCGCCGCAACTAGATCGACGTTTGTTAATTTCAAGGCGTCTCGTTCCGTTACGGACAGGCTCTTCCGTATGGCATCTTCGGCCCAGGCGATCTTTCCTCCCCGTTGCTCGGCGATCGACGTGAGAGTGGCTACGGAATAAGACTCGACCTTCTCCTTCTTCGTCTTGTCCATTTCGTTCCCGCCCATGGTAACAGGATGAGCCGTATCGATGGGTCCAGGACGCCGGGCATATTGAGACGGATGAGTAAGGCCTGTGCCTTGTACTCCTGCGCATCGACACGTGCATCATGTCAGTATTCCACAACGACCGGATTGATGACCCCATCATAGGTGGCGAGGAGGACACAGGAATCGGCTCTTACGGGAGACGGTCCTTCGAACAAAACGGTGAGGAGAGCAAGAGTGGAGAGAATCAGCAACGGCAGGCGAGACCGACTTCTCGAAACATACATCGCCCTCTCCCTCCCGCAAGACTGACATAGAGGGAGACAGGCCGACCCTTCCAAATCCTTTTCCTGAATCTCATTCTATATCCGTTGTCATGGTCGTTGCGAGTGACGCCTTCTGGCACCGCTCGACATCGGTATCCCTGCCCACCCATCCCGGCTACAGGCTCACAGAGCGTCGGCCTGTTCGGGGAGTGAGATCGATGCGCGGGATCACACACCATTGCATGCCCAGAAGAGACGTGACAGACTCAATCCGCACCAGATACCGCGGCGTGGGGTACGCTGATCCGCGGTGAACGTACACCTACGAAGCAGACAGTCACGGATGCTTCATGGGTGTATCCAGGCACACATGTTCGCGCCAAGCGCGCAGTAAAGAGGAACGATGGCGACAATGAAATCCGATGACCTGAAGAGCTTTCTCGAAATCCCCTATGATGAGCTGGAAGCCATGAATCTCAAGGCGGCGCAGCGTGCCGAGAAGGCCGGCGCACAAGAGCTGGAGCAGGAGTACACGGCGTGGCTGAAAAAGGAAACACATGTCAAGGCGGTGACCCTGTGTTTCACGGACATTGAGGGACGTCTGCACATGCTCGATTACGACAAGAAGTTCCTGCTGGAATCGCTGGGCAATCTGACCTTTGACGGGTCGTCCATCCGCGGGTTCACGCCGCAGCATGAGTCGGATTTGCGGCTTGAGGTGGACTGGTCGTCCATCCGCTACTTTCCGGCCGACGTGATTGGGGCCGGGAAGGTGATCTTCTTTGCCTCCGTGCTCAACGCGGATCGCACGCCCTATCACAGCGACTTCCGCAGCCTGCTGAAATCGTACACCAAGAATCTCAAGAAACGACAGGGTCTGACTGCCTATGCCGCCTGCGAAATCGAAGGCTTCCTGGTGGACGGGCAGAGCGCCGAGCAGCGCTACGGCGAGAAGGGGTTTCAGCTCATCTCCACGGGCGGCTACTATCATTCGCTCCCGCTGGACACCCTGCGCCAGTTTATCGATAAGTCGGCGGAAGCCCAGCGCGCCCTGGGCTTCAAGAACGAAAAAGACCATCCAGAAGTCGCGCCCTCGCAGTTCGAAATGAACTTTTCCTATGCGGAGGTGGTGCGTGCGGCCGACCATGTGCAGCTGTACAAACTGATCTGTCGCCAAGTAGCGCGATCCATGGGGTACACGGCCACGTTCCTGCCGAAGCCCTTTGTGGGGATCAATGGGTCCGGCATGCACACGAACTTCTCCTTGAGCAAGAATGGTAAGAATATCTTTTACCACGCGAAGGGGAAGAACGGCCTGTCCGATGTGGCCTGGGACTTCATTCTGAAGCTCCTCAATCATGCGCCCGAGATCTGTCTCGTGCTCAATTCGTCGGTGAATGCCTATCGCCGGCTGGATCCGCATTTTGAGGCGCCGAACCAGATTAAGGTCTCGGCCATTGATCGCGGGTCGATGATCCGCATTCCGATGGCCAACGAAAAGACGGCGCGCATTGAACTGCGGTCCGTGGCCCCCGATGCCAACCCCTATCTCGTCCTCTACACGATGCTCAAAACCGGCTTTGAAGGCGCACGTCTGGAAAATGACGAGGCGGTCGGCGACCGCGTGCGATTCCTTCCGAGTTCCCTCAATGAGGCGATCGCGCTGTTTCGCTCGTCGACGTTTATCGCCGACATCCTCGGCGAGGACAGCCGGCAGAAGTTTGTGAGCTTCAAACAGGCGGTGGCCGATCGCTCCCCTCACGAGCTCGGCACCATGGTGAAGGCGTCAGAAGTGCTCTTTCACCACGAAGTCACCAATCAGATGCTCTGGAATCAGTTCTAGCAGGAAGTGGAAGCACTCCTCATGTAGGACCGATCCATGGCCGAAGAAGAAGGACGACGTCGAGAGGAGGGCGATATCGAACTGCGCGTCGAACAGCGCAAGGACCGACGTCATCAGGTCAATATCCAGGGAGTCTTTTCTTTTGGCTCAGCGCAGGGCAAAGATGTGGTTGTGCTGAACCTCTCCATGGGAGGGTCTTGGGTGGCGAGGACGATCTCCTTGTCTCCCAGATTCAGCGATTCATCTTCAGATTCGGTCTCATCCAACCCCACCGGTCGATGTTCCCTGCGCAACCGTTCTCTGGGCAAGCGGCTACGCCTTCGGTGTGCCATTCTGCGAATTGCGTGCAGATGAATCGAGCGCGCCGGTTCATCTGCTGGGGTCAGTCATGTCTTCCAACCCAGGTCCCGTATCGAATCCGCCAGCGTAGCCTGACACGTCCGCGTATGTGCGCTCCCTGACATCCAAACTTGGCCCGTCACGCCAGGATTCCTTCGACGATGCTGAGAGGGCCTTTGGTCGGTACCACGCGGGTCAGCTTCAGCCCGGCTGCCGCAAATATCGAGGCGAATTCCTTCTTGGTGCGCTCCCGCCCTCCGATAATGAGCATTTGTATGTCGAGGAGTTTGCCCCAGCTTGGGTCGTTGCCTGGCGCAATGACGTTGTCGACCACGAGGACTTTCCCTTTCTCGTTCATCGCGTCACGGCAGTTCGTGAGAATCTTTACGCAGGCGTCATCGTTCCAATCGTGGAGGATGTATTTCATGATGTAGGCATCGCCGCCTTTAGGCACGGCTTCGAAGAAGTTCCCTGTTTCAAGTCTGCAGCGCTTGGCGATCCCTTTCGCCGTCACGTGCTGGTCTTGCTCAGCGCGGGCGATGACGGAGGGCTGGTCGTAGAGTATGCCCTTCAGTTTGGGGTTCGCTTTGAGGATGGTCGCCAGGAGGCTGCCGTGTCCGCCCCCTATATCGACCAGTGTCTTGATTCTGGAGAACGTATAGGCGGCTGGGATTGTCGGGTTCTCGGTGGTCGAAATACTGGTCATCGATTCGCCAAAGACCTGAAGGTCTTCGGTGTGTTGTTCGAAATACTCAAAGAGCGGAACACCGTGGGCCTTGAAGAAGGGCACCTCGCCAGTCTTGACTCCATGGAGGAGTTCTTTCCAGGCGTCCCATCCCCAGTTCTCGTTGATCATGAGCGCCCAGGCATGCATGGAGGCCGGGGTGCCTGTCTGAAGCGTTGCGGCAAGCGGCGTGAGTTTGAACCGCCCGTTCTTAGTCTCTGCAAAGACGCTGACACTCGCCAGCGCGCGGAGGATACGGTAGAGCGTCTGAGGCTGGACGCCTGCAGCAGTTGCCAAATCTTCGACGGTGCGTGGTCCCTTCTTGAGGAGGTCGGCCAACTTGAGCTTCGCCGCAATGTGAACAAGGCGCGCCACCCAGTATCCGATGGCGAGGTTCCGCATGACTTCCGGTGGGGATAGTTTCTTGGGCATAATGAGTCTCCATGAAAATGAATTTGGGAGGCAGTCTTGTCCGACATATCAGTTCGCTTCGGGCTGCCCATGCAGGGGAGCAACGTAGCATCAGCTAACAGCTGAGGACAAGTCGTGATGAAAGGTGATCCCGGTTCTTCTTAGGCTTCATGCCACTTCCAGAGAAGGGAGGTGATGGTTGATGGCGCGGAGAAAACACCGTCGTTCGTGAAGCGTATCTCGTTTCAGATCTGACCCAATAAAATGGACGAACGACGAGAGGGGAGAGCTGAACGACGAACCAGCAAGCAGACCCGCCACGCGCCGCAAGATATTAGGCTGCAAGGTCAGCCCCCAACTCTCTCTACCCACAATTCTTTGGTCTGAAGTCGCCGCAACCTTGTTAGTAAAAGACTCCCGACCCCTTTTTAGACCCCTCATGCCTGACCCCAATACTCGTACGCAGGCATGCATAGAGGCGGGGACGCCCGTCTGAAGCGTTGCGGCGAGCGGCGTGAGTGTAAACCGTCCGTTTTTGGTTTCTGCGAAGACGCCGACGCTCGCCAATGCGCGTAGGATACGGTAGAGTGGCTGCGGCTGGACTCCCGCAGCCGCCGCCAAATCTTCGATGGTGCGTGGCCCCTTCTTCATGAAGTCGGCCAGCTTGAGTTTCGCCGCGACGTGAACGAGACGCGCCACCCAGTATCCGATGGTGAGGTTCCGCATGACTTCCGATGGTGACAGCTTTTGGCCATAGTGAGTCTCCTTGAGTTCTAACTCCAAGTGCAACACTACCGGCCCTGATGGGCTAAGGTGTTGCCATGCCAAAACGATGCTACACACACTTGAGTGCTGAAGAGCGTGAGACCTTGAGTCTGGGCCTGGCCCACGGCCACTCGCTGCGGATGATGGCGAGGGCGTTAGGCCGCGCCCCCAGTACCGTGAGCCGCGAGTCGGCTCGCAACCGCACGCGAGGCCACCCCTATCGCGC
>Ga0163146_10002137_pt1 | contig 27291 bp, 18 predicted proteins | sample OliLakLV19MP7G1_FD_148648 | JGI IMG/M metagenome (GOLD analysis project Ga0163146, IMG submission 148648) | Freshwater microbial mat bacterial communities from Lake Vanda, McMurdo Dry Valleys, Antarctica - Oligotrophic Lake LV.19.MP7.G1 | ecosystem: Environmental > Aquatic > Freshwater > Lake >...
CAGGCGCTCCGCCGCGAACTCGCATCCCAGGGCCTGCCGGTTTTCAGCGTGCTGCCCGGCGCTCTGCAAACCGACATGGCCGCCTGGCTTGACTGTGCAAAGGCCGATCCGCGCGCGGTCGCCCGCGCCGTGCTCGGCGCTGTGCTGCGCGGTGAGTCGGGCGAGATTTTCCCCGACGAAGGCGCGCGTGCCTTCTGGTCGGGCCTCACCGCCGATCCCGCGTCCACGCTCTTCGTTTCCCCTCAAAAAAAATGAAACTCCTCCTCTTCCGCTCGTTCGTCGCGTTCCTCATTCAGCTTTCGGTTGGCACCGTCTTCGCCGCCGACAATCCCCAGCCCTCGCGCGCCGATGTCGGCAAGATGCGCGCTGCGCACGCCGCGCTCCGCTCCGCCCCGCTTGAGGTGAAGATCACCTACCTCCTCGACCGCGCCGAGATCACCGATCTCGTCACCGCGTATGGTTACAGTGTCGATACGCGCGACTGGGACCTGCAGAAAGCGATCTTCACCGACGAGTATCAGAACGATTCAAGCGGCAAACCTGCGAAGCAGACCGCCGCGCAGCGCGGGGCGGCGCTCGCGAAGTTCTTCACGGCCTTCGAGGCGACGCAGCACCTGGTGTTCCCTCAAACATTTTCCATCGAGGCCGACACCGCCTACGTGACCGCCTCGCTGCATGCGCGCCACTATCACTCGAACGGCGATCCGGAGAAAAACACGCTCCTCTTCGGGCAGTATGAATTCTGGCTCACGCGCACCGCTGACGGCTGGCGGATCGCGCGGATGAATATGGTCAATCGCACGAAATTCACCACCGCTCCCGGCCTAGTCCTTTCCTCCAAATGATCCACACCCTACCTCGTTTCCTCGCTCTGGCTGCCGCCGGACTTTTCGCCGCCACCGCGCACGCCAGCTGGCTGGAGTTTCAGCCCGCCTACTACAGCGACCTCAAAATCGGCACAGCGCGGCTCGAGGGCGGCGCGGAGTTGCGGCCTGCGCTCACGACTTATGGCTTCGTGGATTTTTACGGGCAGACGAAGAGTAAATTCGATCTCAACACCTACTACGGGGAAGTGCGCCTGATGCAGTCGCTCGCGTTCGTCGATCCGCAGTGGGGCGCGTGGAACCTGACGGCCGAGGCAAACGGCGGCACGGACTACGACGGCATTTTGCGCCTCGGGCTGGTGTGGAATACCGCTCTGGGCAAAGGGAACACCTTTGCCTTGAAACTCTATCCGGTCGCCACGCGCGACCATGACGCACAGGTAAGTTTCTACCTCGCCCAAACGCTCACGGAGAAGCTCTCGGCCTACGCGATTTTCGACTACGGTTTCGGAAACTGGATCTTCGGCCAGGAGCAGATTTACGTGGAGCTGGAGCTGCGCTACCGCTTGGGGAAACGAGTGTCGCTGTTCGCGCAAGGTCGGCAGTTCGCGCCTGCGGCGGGCTTCCGTCTCGATCCCACGCCTGTGCTGGGACTGAAGTTGTCATTTTAAGCACTGGGGCAGAAAAGACGGACGCGGTGCGCGGCGCCGGTCGTTCTGCTCGGAGGTCTTCCCGTGAGTTCCCCTGAAACATCCGCCCCGCTCGCCACCGGTTGCCTCCCGCTCCGCACGAAATTTACGTGGGCGCTCGGTTCGCTCGGAGACAACTACGCGGGCAATACCATCGGCCAGTTGAAGGATCCGGTTTACACGGTGGCGCTCGGGGTGCCGCCAGAGCTCACCGGCTGGGCGCTCTCACTGCCGCGGTTGTTGGACGCGTTTTTCGACCCGGTCGTGGGGTTGTGGTCGGATGGTGCGCGCGGGCGCTGGGGGCGGCGACGCCCGTTTATATTTGTCGGTGCGATCGCGCTTGGACTCGCGATGGTCCTGCTCTGGTTGCCGCCCGCCGATCGCGGCTGGAGCCACTGGGCGCTGGCGGGATATTTCCTCGCCGCGTCGATGCTCTACTATGCGGCGTATAGTATTTTTCTGGTGCCGTATCGCGCCCTCGGGCTTGAGCTGACGAGCGATTATCACGAGCGCACGCGACTCCAGGGGTGGGGGATGATGGTGGGCCTGATCGGCGGACTCGGCCTGCCTTGGCTCTACAAACTCACGCTCCTCATTGGCGGCGCAGGCGAGGGCGGCGGGACGGATCCGGCGGAGGCCATCCTCACGGGTGCCCGCTGGGTCGGTGGCGGTGTGGGGCTGCTGATATTGGTAACCTGCATGGTGCCGGCGCTCGCCTGCCGGGAGAAAACCGCGGTTCACCCCGGGCCGAAGTTACGCCTGCTGCCGGCGCTGGTCGCGACACTGCGCAACCGCCCGTTCGCCCACATGCTGGGCATGAATTTTTTTGCAACTGTGGGCATGTATTCGCCGGTCACTGTGTCGCTGCTCCTTAGTATTTTTTTCCTCTTCCAAGGAAACCAGGGCGACGCGGCGACGCTGACCGGCTACTTGGGAATGGCGCAGATGCTCGGCTCGCTTGCCGGAGTGCCCGTCAACACGGCGATCTCTGTGCGGCTCGGTAAACGCGGAACCGCGCTGGTCTCTCTCGCGATCGGATCGGCGGGCTTTGCTTCGCTGTGGTGGACATTGTTGCCGGCGCATCCCTATTGGGCGCTGATTTCAAACATCCTCATCGGCTGGGGAATGCAGGGGGTGTGGCTGATGTCGGCGACCATGAACGCCGATGTGTGCGACGGCGATGAACTCGTGACCGGGTTCCGCCGCGAGGGGCTCTACGGTGCGGTATTCGCGCTTGAGCAGAAAATTGCGTTCGCGGTGGCGGCGCTGCTAGGCGGGTATTTGACGGAGCGCTGCGGCTATGTCGCAGCGACGCAGCCCGCGGCGGACGTGCTCGCACAGTTGAGGGTCACCTTGATTGCAACACCATTGATCGGTCTAGGGCTAGCGGCGGTGGTGATCGCGCTTTACCCCCTTTCGCGCGTGCGGTTGCATGCGATCCAAGAGGCGCTCGCGCACCGGCACGCGGTTGGGTGAAGTTTTCATCGCGCCGGAGGCGGATTCCGCGTTACTTTCATAAATTCCATGAGAGCCCGCTTAATCGATGTCGCCGCTCGCGCCGGAGTCGCCGCAAATACGGCCTCGACGATTCTCAATAACCGTCCTGATTCGTGGGCTTCCAAGGAGACACGCGAGCGAGTGCTGCTCGTGGCGAAGGAACTCAACTACCGTCCGAGTAAAGCGGCGATAGCCGTGCGCCTAGGTCGTTATAAGACGATCGGGCTCGTGGTGCCCGATCTGCACAACCCATTCTACCCTGTGCTGGCCGACTATCTTGACCAAGCGGTGGCAGCGCATGGCTACGATCTCATCCTCGAGCATACGCGCAACGACCTCGCGGCGGAGCAACACGCGTTCGATTCGATTCTCGACCGTCAAGTCGACGGGGTGGCGTTGATCGTGAGCGATCCCGATTTGCACCGGCCGTTTCTCGCGGGCCTGGCCGTGAGTGGACCGCCGGCGGTGGCGCTGGCGGCGAAGCCCGACGTGCCATTGCCGATTGATTCCGTGGTGAGTGATTTCTCGGCGGGCTTCGCCGAGGCGATCGAGCATCTCGTCGGGCTGGGCCATCGCCGCTTCGCGTTCCTTTGTGCGCTGGCGAAAGGGCAGGACGACGGCAAGCGCCCGGAACTCTTCCGCAGCCTGCTTGCGGCGAAAGGCATCGCGGCGGAAAATATTTCGTTTGTGCGGTGCGAACATCACATCGCCAGCGCGCGCGACGCGTTTCGCGACCTGATCCGGCAGACAAAATCGAAGCGACCGACGGCCTTGATCGCACTCAACGACCTTTCCGCGATCGGTGCGATGCGGGCGGCGGTGGACGAGGGCTTGAGTGTGCCGCGCGACCTCTCGGTGATCGGCGTAGATAATATTCCGCTCGCCGAATATCTCCCGGTCGCGCTCACGACGATTTCGCAGCCGATCGAAGACATGGTGGCCCGCACCGCGAGCCTGTTGATGCAACGGATTGCAGGGAAATCGCCGGCGCGACCCTCGCAGACGATTTTTTCGACCGAGTTGGTCGTCCGGGAAAGCACGGCCCGACCGGGACGAGCGTAGGCCGGTAGTGATGAGCCGGCGGGCCGCGATGGTGAGTGCTCAGGGCTTCCACCACGCGTCGAGCTTCGCGGCGAGGGCTTTCACTTTCGCGGGCTGGGTGGCGGCGAGATTTTTTTCTTCGGTGGGATCGACGGCAAGGTCGTAGAGCTCGACGCTGTCCTTCGGTTGGTTGGGCGCGTGCGGGACGATCAGCTTCATTTGGCCGTCGATCATCCAGCGCCACTTGAGGCTCGCCGAGGGGACGTTGAGGTCGACGAAGTTGTGGGTGAAGCATTCGCCGTAGATGGTTTTGCGGGCGGCGACGGCGACGGGATCGAGGAGATTGATGCCGGGGAGGTTTTTGGCGGGGGTGAGGCCGGCGGCGGCGAGGAGTGTGGGGACGAGATCGGTGGCTTGGGCGAGGTCGGGGGACATCGCCGGCTTCACGGTGCCGGGCCAGCGGACCATGATCGGCGTGCGGAGGCCGCCGTCGTATTGGGTCTGTTTCGATTTCACGTCGTAGCGACCGGTGACGGGGTGCGTGATCCAGCCGTTGTCGGAGAGGTAGACGAAGATCGTGTTTTCCTTCAGGCCGGCGTCGTCGATGTGTTTGATGAGTTCGCCGCAGGTTTCGTCGAACCACTCGATCATGGACCAGTATTTCGCGATGGGGAGGCTCGGGGTTTTGTCGCGGTATTTGGCGAGGAGACGCTCGGGCGGCGTGTGCGGATCGTGCGGCAGCAAGGGCGCATACCAGACGAGGAAAGGCTTTTTTTCGGTGCGCGCCCCGGCGATGAAGTCGTAGATGGGCTGCATGGTCTTGCGGCCGATCTCGAGGCCGACGTCGCCATGGCGGCCGCCTTGGGTCATGCCATGGGTGAAGCCGCCGTTGGTGTAATGCTTCTGCCACCATTTGCCGGTTTGCAGGCTGAGGTAGCCTTTTTCTTTCAAGAGGGTCGGCAGGGTGCCGGCCTCGGTCAACTGGCGGCTCATCACCTCGCGGCCCGCGTCGAAGGCGGGACTGTTTCTAAAGGCGGCCGGCGTCATCCCGGCGGGAATAGGCGGGTCGTTGCCGGTGACCTTGTGCTGGTGCGGATACTTGCCGGTGATCATCGTCGCGAGGCTGGGGCAGCAGAGGCTGCTGACGTCGTAACCGCGCTTGAAAGTGAGGCTCTCGCGGGCGAGGCGGTCGAGGTGGGGCGTCCGGACGGTGGGGTGGCCCATGAAGCCGTAGTCGCTCCAGAGATGATCGTCGGAAATGATCAGGACGATATTGGGCGGCGGGGTGGCGGCGCGGAGCGAGGTGAAAGAAAGGGCGAGGAGCGCGAGGAGTGCGATTGGGCGAAGGGGCATGGGTGGGGATATTTTTAACAGGAGATAGCGGAGGAAACGGAGAGAAGGCGAGCGGCTCGGATCCGCGCTCTCATTTTCCTACGGTGGTATTTGGTTCGTGGATTTAGCGCCTTTCGGAAGGCACATTCAAGACTGAACGTGAAGATTATTTGATATAAGGGCGCGGAAACATTGCGCGGGAGATTTCCAGCCGAGGATTTTGCGCGGCCGCTCGTTGAGCATTTCCTGATAGGCGGCGAGTTGCTGGTAGGAGACCAAGGCGAGGTCGGTGCCTTTGGGCAGGTAGTGGCGGATGCGGCCGTTCTGGCTTTCGCAGGTGCCGCGTTCCCAAGGGCTGTGGGGATGGCAGAAAAAGACCTTCAATCCGAGCTCGGAGGCGAGCGTCTTGTGCTGGGACATCTCCTTGCCTTGATCGTAAGTGAGGCTGAGACGAAACGCGGAGGGAATGTCGGAGAGCCGGCGGGTAAAAGCCTCGCGCACGCTGGTGGCGTCTTTTTGCGGCAGGTGGCAGAGCATCGTGTAACGAGTGGTGCGTTCCACCAGCACGCCGACCGCCGAGCGGTTGCCCTCACCGAGAATCAAGTCGCCCTCATAGTGACCGGCGATCAGGCGGGTTTCCACCTCTGCGGGCCGCTGGTCCACCAGCACCATGTCCGGGATCTTGCCCTGGGTTGCGGCCGCTCCCCGACGGCGAGGTTTTCTTACCCGGTGGCTGCGCCGCAGGCACTTGGCTAATTCACGTTTAAGCTCCCCGACCGCGACGATGTAAACGTAGCGGTAAATCGATTCGTGGGAGCTGTGCATCGGCGTGCGTTCCGGATAGTCGAGTTTGAGTGTCCCCGCGATTTCCTCCGGGGACCAGCCTCGTCTGAGCCGGGCATGCACTTCTTCCCGCAACGGCGGATGGGCGGCGATGTCACACCGGCCGCGTTGACTGGCTCCGCGCCTGGCCAACGCACGGCGATGAGCGCGTGCCGCGCAGTAGCCGGTTCTGCCGCCGTTGCGACTGAGCTCCAAGCTGATCGCGCCGGCCGAACGGTTCAACCGCATCGCCACTCTCTGCTGGGTGTCTCCTGCGCGCAGCCCGGATTGGAGTTCGATCCGTTCCGCCAAATCAAGGTGCTGGTTCATCTCCGGGCTGTGTGGGCGCATCTCCGCGGGGGCAAGCTCCGCAACGGGCGGGAGGCCGCAGAGCCGGCCTCCCGCCCGTTGCGGAGCTTCAAGGGAACCCGCCCATGACTTACTACAGGCTGCTTCAGGTTCTCTACACTCAGGAATCGGATTCAGGTTAGACATTCACGTTCAGTCTTGAGCGCGCCGAACATCAGCCGGCTTTAGGACAGAGCGCCAGCGTGCGCCCGTGCCGCTTCCGGAGCCCGCGCAAGCGCGCCGGCCTCACGGCTTTCCGGTCTGGGTTTACCACTCGCGGAACCCGTAGGCCGCAAGCTCGCTCGCGCTCAAACAGCGCCAGCAAGCTGGCGGCCTACATTTACGGAACCCAACCGGAAAACCTTGGCGCCGGCCTACGCGGAACAGATTTCGGGTCGATCGACGGACTTTCATCGGGCGGCGGCTTTGAGTTCGGCGAAGCGGGTGCGGAGGGCGGCGAGTTGCGCGGCGCGGGCGGGGTCGGCGGCGAGGTTGTTTTCCTCGAGCGGGTCGGCGCGGAGATCGAAGAGTTCCTCGTGTTTGAAGTCGGGCCACCAGAGGTATTTCACGTCTTTGCGCACGAGAGCCTCGGAGGACGGGATGAAATCCACGTTCCTGATGGTCGCGTGTTCGTAGAAAAACTCGGTGCGCCAGACGGGCGGTTTCGCGGCGAGGTAGAGCGGCGAGAAGTCGCGGCCCTGCATCCGCGCGGGGACGGGCAGGCCGGCGGCGGCGAGAATGGCGGGGGCAAGGTCGACGTTGAGAGTGAAGGCGTCGTCGGTGATGCCGCGCTTGGCGGCGGGCAGGCGCGGGTCGCGGACGATGAGAGGGACGCGGATGCTCTCCGCGTAGGGATACCATTTGTCGGCGAGGCCGTGTTCGGCGTGGAAGTAGCCGTTGTCACCGGTGAAGATCACGAGGGTGTTTTCGAGCACGCCTTGCTTGCGGAGCTCGGCGAGGACGCGACCGCAGGCGGCGTCCACCTCGGTCGCGAGGCGGTAGTAGTTTTTCATCATCGTCTGGTATTTCTCCGGTGTATCGAAGCGCCAGTGCCAGCGGGTGCGGCCCTCGTTTTTCTCGTTCGCGATGAAGGGCGGGAGACGACGGAAATGCCCGGCGGTGGCGGTCTTTGGCACGGGGACGATGCTGTCTTTATAGAGCTCCATGCTGGCGGGCTGCGGAAGGAATTGGAGAGGATTTTGGTCTTCGGCGTGCGTGGCGAAAAAGGCGAGCGTGAGGTAGAACGGCTTTGCGGTGGGGCGGGCGCGGAGGAACGCGAGGGCGTCGTTTTCGTTTTTCTGGGTGACGTGGATCTTGGTGCCGTCCGGTTCCTTCATCCAGTGGGTGCCGCTATAGGAACGGCCGAAATCGAAATTTTCCTGCGGGAATTTGCCGTTGTGCCATTTGCCGATGTGGCCGGTGTAGTAGCCGCCGGCGCGGAGGACGCCCGGGGCGGTCTCGGACCACGGGGTTTTGAACATCGCGAAGGCGGGGTTGCCGTGGCGCGACATCCACTGGCCGGTGAAGAGCGTGGCGCGGCTGACGCCGCAGATGGAGGTTGTCACGCAGTTGTGCGTGAAGCGGACGCCCTCGCGCGCGAGCTGATCGAGGTGGGGCGTCTTGACGACGGGATGGCCGGCGATGCCGAGGGTGTCGAAGCGCCAATCGTCGGCGTAGAGGACGAGGATGTTGAGGGGCTTCGCGGACGTCGCGGCGAAGGCCGTGGCGGCGAGGAGGAGTGCGAGGGAGCCGATGAGCCGGAGATTTTTCATGGAAGTAGGGCGTGAGGTTTAGAAGCGGAACGAACTCGTGAACAGGTAGGTGCGCGGTTCTTTCAAATTGTAGACGGCGACGCTCGGGGTGTGTCTGCCGTCGCGGCTGTCGACGGAGATGAGCGGGAAGACGGTATTTTTGTCGAAGATGTTGCGGACGTTCATCTGCAGCCGCCAGTCGATGCGGTCTTTGAAAATCTTTCGTTTGTAGGAAATCCAGCCGCCGAAATTCGCCCAGGCTGGCGCGTGGTAAGGCTGCGTGGGATCGAGGACGAGCCGGGAGTCCACGGCGAAGCCGTTGATGGCTTTGCCACGGGCATTCATGCTACCGCCGAGGGAGAAGCCGCCGAGCGGACTGCGGGGGGCGAAGTCGTAGCTCTGGATGAAATTGAGCGTCCAGTTGGAGGCGAAGTTCGCGGACGGGCTGTTGCGGATGGCGTTGAAATTCACGAGCGTGTTTTCGAGTTCGGCTACGCGCGCGGCGACGGTCAGGCCGTTCGTGGCGTCGAGACTCAGCCACTCGGGGTGGGACTTCAGGAGGGGAATGTAGTGGGCCATGTATTGGTTGATGAATACGCCGCGGGCGCTGGTGGTATTGTCGCCGCGCTTGCTGCCGTTGAGGGTGAGCCGCCATTGCTTGGTCGGGTTGGCCGTGAGCGAAAATTCCCAACCTTTCGAGGTGGTCGACACGACGTCGGACCAGACCGTGGCGATCGTGGAATAGGGCGACGTGTAGTATTTCGCATCGCGCGTGAAATCACCGATGGCGATCCAGATTTGGTCGAATTGCTTGAAGTTGCCGGCGGCGTTGCTGGCGATGCTGTCGGAACCGTTCAGGCTGCTGTTCGTATAGTAGGTGAGGTCGAGAAAGAGGCGGCGGTCGAAGAAGGAGAATTTCAGGCCGTAGTCTTTGCCTTCGCCCTCGGGATTCGGGAGCAGGTCGCCATAGACATTGCGACTCGCGGCGTTCACCTGAAAATTATTGGAGGTGTTGTAGCTCAGACTCACCCATGGGAGGGCATGAAAGACCACGCCGCGGGTGTTGGTTTTTCCACCGCGTGCCGTGCGGATGGCGGGTGCGAAGGACCGCAGGTCGAGCCCGCTCGGGCGGGGGAATATCTGGTTCGCGTCACGGCGGGTGCTGAAATCGTTGGGAAAGGCCGCCCATGATCTGAGGTCGTCCTGCCGCAGTCCGTTGGTCACGACGAGGCGGTCTTTCCAGAGGAAGCTCTGCACGGCAAGGGCCTTGGTGCGCACGACCGATTCGGCGACCGTCGGGCCCTGCTGTGACATGAAGGCGGGCGTGACGCCGCTCGCGTGGCGGGTGGGCAGAGGGTCGTTGGCGTAGAGCACGGGGATGGCCTCGAGGTGCCGGCCGACGGAGGTGCCGACCTTGTTGGCGGCGTTGTCGTAGTAGTAGCGGTATTGAATCGCGTTGGCGCCGTTGTTGATCGCGGCGGCGGCGCCGGTGGTCGCGAAAGGGGTCGTGTTGAAGAGGCCGTTGTTGCTCGACCAGCTGTTGGACTCGCTTTGTTCGCCGAAGACGGCGGCTTGGTGGCGACCGAGGTGGGGGAGCCAGCCGCGTTTGGAGCGGGAGAAATCCAAATTGTAGGAGGCCATCGCGCGGTAGTTCGTGGCTTGGTTCGGCGCTTCGATGATCGTGGCCTGCGACTGGCTGTAGAGTTTTCCGACGTTCGGATTCGGTGAACCGTCAGGGAGCTGGCGATTGGGATCGACGTAGATGTAGCTGAGCTGGCCGACGAAGCCGTTAATCGCGCGGAGCTTGCTGTCGACCTTGTTGAACGCGGCCTCGATGAAGAAGTGCTGCGTGATCTGCTGTTCGAGAAACGCGGAGAGCGTCTTGTAGTCCGTCAGTCGATAAGCCGAATTGCCAAACGCGCTGGCGAAGGTCGGGTAGATGGAATCGTTGACGAGGGAGCGGAAGTTTCCGCCGTTGACCGGAAAACCGTTGGCAAAGGTCGTCGGCACACTCTGGCCCTGGTTCTGCAGGCGCTGCGTGGGGATGGGAGTGCCGCCTGCGGAATACTGCGTCGAGACGAGACCGGCGAAGCCGAAATTCTGCGTGCCGGCGGGTTTGCCGGCCGCGACGTTCGTGTAGGTGTTGATCAGCGGGGAGCCGGCGGCGAGCCAGGGCGAGACGGCGTCGTAGTCGGGCCAAGGGCGGACGCCGGGTTGCTGGATGTGGCCCCTGTCGTAGTTGACGCGGAGCGTCGTCTTCTTGAACGGCGTGAAGTTCAGCGTGAAGAAATCGCGCCGCTGGTAGCTGTTGTTGTGGAGCCGGAAATCGTTGAGCCCCTCGAACAGGCCGGAGTAGCGGGCGCTGAGATAATTTTTGATCAGCACGCGGTTGAGATCGACGGTGAGGCGGTGACCGCCGCGGCTATCCATCTGCTGCTCCACCGTGATCGAGTCCCTGGGTTTTGCGCGCTTGGTGGAGGAGACAAACGCGCCGGCGGAGTTGCCGAGGCCAAAGAGGATGGCATTGGGGCCGCGCGTAAACGTGAGCGCCTCGGAGTTGTAGCGGTCCTGCGGGATGCCGTTGCTGAAAAAATCCTGGGCGACGACGGTCGTGGCACCGCCGCGGGTCACATATTTCGTGGGGACGTTGATGAAGTCGTTGCCGTTTCCCGTGATGTCGGACGTGGACATGATGAACGGGTCGGTATTGGGCGCGAACGACATCAGGTTGTAGATGCTGTTCGCTCCGAGGTCGTCCATGAGCTGCTCGGTGAAAACCGTCATCGAGGAGCCGATGTCCTTCAGGTCGGTTTTCAGGCGCGTGCCACTGAGGGTCTGCGTGGCCATGTAGCCCTTGTCGGTGCTGGCATCGACCTGGAAGGGGGAGAGGACGAGGGGTTCCTCCTTGGTTGCCGCCGCCGGCGCGGCGGTTTGCGCGAACGCGGGCAACGCCAGCAGGAAACCAAGCAGGGAGAGGGAGCGAGGGTTGGGGTTCATCGGCGGAGTGCGACTGCAAGGTAGGGTTAGTCGAGAGCGGGGTCGGTCTTGGGTGCGGCGGCCTTGGCCTTGCCTTTTCCTTTAGCTTTCTCCGCCGGGTCGGCCGGCTTGGCGTGTGGATCGTAGGCGGGATTGCGGACGGGAACGACGGCCTCGGTGTCGCGGAGGAAACCGGCGATGAGGGTGTTCAGCTCGGCGGCTTTGGCGGGATTTTGCGCCGCGAGATTTTTCGTTTCGCTGAGATCGTCGCGGAGGTTGTAGAGCTCGAGCAGGTCGGACTGATCGGCGTTTTGGCAATAGAAGCGGATGAGTTTCCAATCGCCGACGCGCACCCACGTGGAGGCGATGCCGCCGGAGGCGGGGGTGATGTGGGGAAAGTGGCAGAACGTGGGGCCGCGGTCGTGGGGTTGACCACGCAGGGCGGGAGCGAAACTCTTGCCGTCGAATTTCAGGGTCGCGGGGAGTTTTAGTTTCAACACGTCGGCGAAGGTGGGGAAGAAATCCGTGCTCTGGATAATCGTATCGGTGGCGATGCCGGCCTGGGTGAGGCCGGGCCAAGCGACGATGCAGGGTTCGCGCGTGCCGCCTTCGTAGGTCGTGGCCTTGCCGCCGCGCAGCGGGGCGTTGCTGGTGATCGGGATGTCGGCGATGCCATTTGCGGTGCCGGCTTCGGCGGTGCCGGCGATCCAGTGCACGCCGCCGTTGTCGGAGAAGAAAACGATGATCGTGCGGTCGGAAAGTTTGAGTTCGTCGAGGGTGTCGAGGAGGCGGCCGACATTGTCGTCGAGACTTTGGACCATGGCGGCGTAGACGGGATTGCGCTGGCCGCTACCGGGCGGGAGTTTCGCGACTTTGGCGCGGTATTTTTCGATGAGCGCGGGCTTCGCGTCGTAGGGTGCGTGGACAGAAAACGCCCAGTAGTTCACGTAGAACGGCTCGTTGCGGTGGGCGGTGATGAACTTGATCGCTTCGTCGGCCATGCGGTCCTCGATGTGCTCGTGGGGCGTGGTCGGGAGGACGTTGAGCGCGGCGGGAAATTTCCAGGGCGCGACGTAGGTGCCGGCGGGACCGGGGCCGGGCCAGTGGGGGAAGTCGACGTCGAAGCCTTGTTGCAGCGGGCTGTAGGGGTCGGGGCCAAGGTGCCATTTTCCGAAATGTCCGGTCGCGTAACCCTCGGCTTTGAGCGCCTCGGCGAGGGTGAAGTAGCTCGGGTCGAGCCGGGTGATGCTCTGCGCAACGAGCGCTTTGGCGGTGGGGCCGGCTTGTTTGACGGTGCCTTTTTCAAGGAGGACTTGAGGTAAGTGAGAAACCGGCGCGGTCAGGCCGATGCGCGCGGGGTAGAGCCCAGTTTGGATGCTCGCGCGAGTCGGGGAGCAGAGCGGGTTCGCGGCGTAGGCTTGAGTGAAGCGGAGGCCGCGTTGGGCGAGGCGCTGGATGTTCGGGGTCTCGTAGAACGCATTGGGGCGGTTGAACGTCGTGTCGCTCCAGCCGAGATCGTCGGCGAGGATGAAGATGACGTTCGGCCGGGCGGGCGAGGCCGCGAACACGGTTCCGCCGATTGCGAGCAGACTGAGGATGAAAACGAGACGGGACGGCTTCATAAAAAGATCACGGGTGGGATTCGGCGGGCTTGGCGCGGAGGGCGAACATTCGGGTGTCGCGGTTGAGCCAGAGGAGGCGATCACCGCGCAACAAGCCGAGGCCGACGCCGAGCGCGGTCGCGGGATCGGATTCGGGGCCGACGAGGTTGGGGTAGTCGGGCGCCGGTTTTGGCTCGTAGTTTTCGACGACGACGATGTCGGGGGAGGCGTTTTGGGCGCGCAGAAAAGCGAGGTAACGATCGGTGTCGGCGGCGAACTGGAGTTTGGAACGGTGCGGCGAGACGATGACGACGGACTTCAACCCCTGTGCGCGCGTCCAGCGCAACGCGTCGACCACCCAATCGCGATACGCGGGCTCGCGGCCGAAGGTATAGCCGCTCGGCGTGTCGAGCACGATCCCGCCGGCGGTGCGGATGATCGCCTGAAACACCGGAGAAAGTGTGACCGTGTGGGCGGAGAGCGTCGGGATGTTGGGCCGGAAATTCTGATACTCGAAGGTCGGCAGAATCAGCGTGCTCTCCGGCACGCCGGCCGCGCGGAGCGCCGCCATATAGTGGTGCCACTGCTCGGCCGTGGGCTGGTTGTTGTTGTCGAATGCGTTCGCGGCGATGAACGCGGGCTTGATGCCGAGCGCGAGGTAGCCCTCGCGGAAACGCTTCCCCCAAGCGTGGGCGTGATCGCCACGGCCGAAGCCCAGCTCAAGCGCGACGGGCGCGCCGGTGAAGTGTCGCAACGTTTCGCGCTGTTGCGCGGGCGTGAGCGCGGCCCAGCCGTTGTTGTGCAGGTAGAGTCCGCCGCCGGCGGCGCGGAACTGCGCGGAGGCCGTCGCGTCGGCCAGCGCGGCGACGCCAGCGACACCGCCGGCGTAGATTTGCGGTGAGCGATCGGCTGCGAGAGCGGCGGCGCGCAGGGTCGCAACGGCGAGGAGCAGCGACAGGAGTGGCAGCGCGAGCGAACGTTTCATCGAGGAGGTATCAGCGGGCCAGTGGCGCGGCGGTGAAATCCCAGACCTTCGGGGATGCGCGGTTGGCACCAAGGAATTCGATCCGCGAAATCTCGAACGCATTTTCCCCGGGCACGTGCAGGCGGACGTGGATAACGGTGCCTTGAGCCGGAATTTTGAGCGCGATGGTTTGCCACTGGGCGGAGCCGGTCACGGTGGTCCGGGCGATTTGTTCGGGCAAAAAATCCGGCTGTTCCGTGGTGCGCCAGGCGAGGGAGAAGTCACCGCCAGCGGGCGTGCGCAGGCGGACGGTCGCGGTCATCGGCCCGCTGACTTCAAGGCCAGGGTGCGTGATGAAACCGCGCGCGGCGCCGGGCGCGATCTGGAGGGCGCCGTCGCGGGTGGTGAGGGTCGCGCCGCGGGCGATCCAACCCTGCGGATCGGCGGCGACTGACGCCGTCGGCTGGGTGGCCCGGCCGCGTTTGGTCGAAGCGGCCCCGGGTTGGAGCACGTGCGCGTCGTAGAAAACCTGATCCTGCGCGACGACGGCGCGGGGGAGCGGCGGCGGTGGGAGCGTGGCGTCCCACGCCATGAGTTTCTTTTCCAAACCGGCGGCGACGGCAGGAAAATCGGCGAGGCGGTTTTTGGTTTCGCCCTCGGGGCGGTGGAGGTCGAAGAGAAATTTTTGTTCGGAACCGAGGAGAATCAGTTTCCAGCGATCGGTGCGCACGGCGGCTTGGGAGCGCCAGCGCCAGTAGAGCGCGTCGTGGGGCGCACCGGATTTTTCGCCGCGCACGAACGGCAGGAGATTCACGCCGTCGATCGCGGGATCGTGCGGGAGGCCGGCGACCGCGACGGCGGTGGCGGCGACGTCGAGGTTGATGACGGGATGATCGTAGATTTTCCCGGCGGGTAGCGTGCCGGGCCAGGCGGCGAGAAAGGGCGTGCGGATGCCGCCGTCGGTGAGCATGCCTTTTTCACCGGTGAGCGGGGTGTTGAGCGAGCCGTTCCACGCGCCGTCTTTGAGGGGCGCGCCGTTGTCGCCGATGAAAAAGATTAGAGTATTTTTTTCGAGACCGAGCTGCGCGAGGCGCGCGCGGATTTGGCCGATGCCCTCGTCCATCGCCGCGATCATCGCGAGGGCCTGGCGGCGTTCGAGCGGCAGGTGGGCCGGCGTGCGGGCGAACCACGGCTCGGGCGATTGCAGCGGGACGTGCGGGGTGTAGTAGGCGAGGTAGAGGAAGAATGGATCGCGCGGGTGGCGGTCGATGAACTGCAGCGCGGCGTCGGTCTGCCATACGCAGCGGAAGCGCGGGTCGGTGAGTGTCTGCGGCGCGTTGGCGAGCTGGTGGCCCTTCAGGTCGTGCGAGGCGACGAAGGAGTTCATCGGTCCCGTGTAGTATTCCTCGAAGCCTTGGCCGAGCGGGAGAAACTTGCGGTCGTCGGCCGCAGCGGCTTTGCGGCGTGCCGAATCGTTCTCACTGCGGGGTGGCGGTTCGAGGTGCCACTTGCCGACTTGGCCGGAAATGTAGCCGGCGGTTTTCAACCGCTCGGCGATGGTAAGTTCGGCGAGCGGGAGCGGGCCCTTGAGGTTGTCCTCGACGCCGAAGCGCTGCTGGTAGCGGCCGGTGATAACGCCGGCGCGCGAGGGCACGCACTGCGGGGCGCTGACGTAGCCGTTGAGAAAGCGCACGCCGTCGCGCGCCATCGCGTCGAGGTGGGGAGTGCGAATGTCGGGATCGGTTTTCTGCGCAGCGAGGTCGGCGAAGCCATGATCGTCGCTGTAGATTAAAATGATGTTGGGCTTGGCCGGAGCGGTGGTCGTGGCGGCGAGGGCGAGCCGCGGCGTCACGAGTGCGAGCACGATGAGAAGTTTCTTCATGGCAGGTCGGGTGGGGTGATGGCCGGATCGCGGGTTTCCTTGGTCCAGCGGAGCAAGGCGGCATAGAGGCGGAGGAGTTCCGGACGAGCCTGGGGATCGGCGGAGAGGTTGAGCATCTCGTCGGGGTCGGTCGAAAGATCGTAGAGTTCGAGGGCGCGAACCTGACCGCCGAGGGCTTGCGGGTCCATCTCGGCGAGAATGCGGAATTGCTCGGGAAACGCGGCGCGGTGTTTCACGGTTTCGTCGTAGCTGCGGTTGCCCCAGGGTTTCCAATCCTTGCTGTCGGCTTGGACTTGGCGCCACGGTGGGGTGAGCTTTTCGCGGTAGATGAGGTGCCAGCGGCCGTCGCAGACGCTGCGCTCCTGCATGCCGTCATTCGGGAGCGGGCCGCGGTCGAAGATTTCGGCGAAGACGAAGGTGCGAGGCGCGGGATCGGGCCGGCCTTCAAGCACGGGACGTAGCGAGTGACCGTGGGTGACTGGCAATGGCGCAAGGCCCAGCAGGTCGAGGAGCGTGGGCGCGAGATCGACGGCGCTGGTGAGCGCGTCGGTGCGGAAGCCGCTCTTCAACCACGGCACGCGAATCACGAGCGGCGTGCGGAGCCCCAGATCGTAGAGCGTCATTTTCCCGTGTTGAAACGCGGGGCCGTGGTCGCCGAGGAAGACGACGATGGTGTTGGCTTCCTCGCCGGACGCGCGGAGAGCAGCCAAGCCTTCGCCGACGGAGCGATCAGCGAGTTCGATGGCGGCGAGATACTCGGCCCAGTCCTGGCGCACGATGGGGGTGTCGGGGAGGAACGAGGGGAGTTTTACGTCGGCGGGGTTGACGCGGATTTTGACTTTATCGCTGTTGGGAAACGGGCGGTGCGATTGGCCGATATTGAAGAACAGGTGCCACGGTTTTTTCTGCGCAGCGGCGCGCTTGATGAAATCGCCGACGACGGCACCGCCCTTTTCGCGGAGGAATTCATCGTAGGGAAATTTCTCGTTCGGGGCGACGTGGAGTTTACTCGTGACGCCCTGATAGTATCCCGCGTCGTGCAGCCGTTCGATGAGCGTGGGAAGCTCGGCGGCGATGCGGTTGCGGACGTAGAGCGGCTGGTTGCGCTCCGTCGGCGTGAGCTGGGTGGCGGGCTTGTGGAAATTCGGCGTGTTGTTGAGCAAGCCGTTGGTGTGGCTGTGGAGACCGGTGTAGATCGCGGCCTTCGACGGCGAGCACACGGGGTAGGCGACGAAGGCGTGGTTGAAATACACGCCGCTGCGCGCGAGGGCGTCCATGTGGGGCGTCTGCAGGCCGGGTGTGCCGAGAAAACTCAAGTGAGCGCCCTGATCCTCGGTGAGAATGAAGAGGAGGTTGGGTCGACGGGTCTCTGCCGCCGTGCCGAGGGCGGTGAGCAGAGTCAGGCTGAGGCAGAATAAGATGCCGTGCTTCATGTTTTTTCCTTTCCCTTTTTTCGCGTGGCCCGGCCAGCCTGATCGGCCTCGTCGTTTCCGCCCTGCGTCGTATCGGTGCGATCCTCGGGATGACGGTAGCGCAGTTCGGCGCCGGCGGCGTGCAGGAGGTTGGCGGGCTTGGCGGCCCACCACTCATTCCACGTTTTTTCGAGCGCCTGCGTGCGTGCGGATTCGGTCTGCGCAAGGTTGCGCAGTTCGGTGCGGTCGGTGGAAAGGTTGAAGAGTTCCCACGGCGCGCCCCAGTCGGAGACGAGTTTCCAGTCGCCGGCCATCACCGCGCGATGATCGAACAGGTGGAAGTAGAGGGTCTCGTGCGGTGGGCGGGTCTGGCCGGAGAAAATCGGACGCAGGCTCTTGCCGGGCAGCGGCGCGAGGGGCTGGCCGCCGACTTCCTTGGGCGAGGCGCCTCCCGACACGTCGATGAGCGTAGCCATCAAGTCGATGATGTGCGCGCGCTGGTCGGTGGTCGTGCCGCGCGCCGTCAGACCGGCGGGCCAGTGCGCGATGAACGGCGTGGCTGCGCCACCGTTGAACATGTTGCGCTCGTAGTGTCGGAATGGGGTGTTGCTCAGGTGCGCCCAGCCGAGGCCGTATTCCCAATGGGCTGAGGGGGCGGGGAGTGTGCCGGAGCGGCCGCGATCGTAGGGATTACCGCCGTTGTCGCTGAGAAACATCACGAGTGAGTTCTCGTCCTGGCCGAGTTCCTTAAGGCGCGCCAGGACGCGGCCGATCGCCTGAGCCATGCGATCCACCATCGCGGCGAAGAGCGACATGCGGAGGTCCTCGAAATCTTTCTCTTTTTCGGTGAGCGAGTCCCACGCGGGAATCGTGTCGGGTCGCGGCGAGAGCGGCCACTCGGCGCGCAGGAGGCCGGACTGCACCATGCGCGTGTGGCGTTGCTCGCGGAGGCGATCCCAGCCGGCGAGATATTTTCCGCGATACTGCGCGATGTCTTCGGGCCACGCCTGCGAGGGGCCGTGCGGGGCGTTGAAGGCAAGATACAGGAAAAACGGTTTTTCAGGATGCGCCGTGTGCGAGTCGGTGATGAACTGGATCGCGTAGTCTGCTTTGGCATCGGTGGTGTAGAATTTTTCGTCGGCGGGGTTGAACGGCGCGAGGTCGAGGCGGTGCGACGCGTTGCCCTTGAAGTAGTCGCTCGCGCCGCTGAGGTGGCCGAAGTAGCGGTCGAAGCCGCGCTGGACCGGATTGCTGTCGAGGTGCCACTTGCCGACGGCAAACGTCGCGTAGCCGTTGGCGCGCATGGCTTGCCCCATTGTGCGGCCGCGCTTCACGCCGAGCCCGGCGTCCTGCCAATACTGACCGCTCATCAGCGAGGCGCGCGTGGGCTCGCATTTCGCGGAGTTGTAGAACTGGGTGAATCGAACTCCGCCTGCCGCGAGCCGATCCAGATTGGGTGTCGCAATCTCGCCGCCATAACAGCCTAGATCGGAGTAGCCCATGTCGTCGGCGAGAATCAGGATGACATTCGGTTTCGCGTCGGCCGCTGAAACCATCGGCCATGACCATGCGAGCGCGCAAACCACAAGGATGGCGCGGCGGGGCGCAGGCGCCCGGCGCGGACGCCGGGGTGTTTCAGGGGAAATCATGGTGGTGGAGATGAGGTCGCGTAACGAAAGTTAAACCGGCCTTCCGGGGCGGTGTCGCCGCTCACATAAGTGTCGGTGATATCGCCCGGCTTCTGCGGATTGTCCCACCACTTGAAGTCGAGCGTAAGTGCGGCGCCGGGCGCGATGCCGAGCGCCGATCGCGGCACCGCCAGCATCAGCTCGTTCCCGACAGCCTTGAACTCGATCTGCGCCACCCTCTCCCAGTTCCAGCCGCCGGCGTTGCGCTCCAGCCAGGTCGCGGTGCGGTCAATGCTGCGGTTGACGATGAAATCGTAGCCTTCCCGGCCGGTCTCCCGTTTCTGGTCGATGTCGATCAGGAGCAGCATCCAGTTCGGATCGGTCGGCGAGGTCAGCGGCTGGCGCGTTTGCGCATAGAAATAAATGTGCGTTGCATCATGTGCCACTTTCATCCGCGTGAGATCGTTTCGGCCGCTCGCGTTGAGGTAGCGCCGCGCGCCGCGGCCGAACTCGCGACGATCGTTGTCGAACGCATGATCGCCGAATGCGGGTCCGACGTCGCGCCATTGGGCAAAGCCGCCGGCCAGGTCGATCGTGCGCGGTGCAGCAGTTTTCGGCAGCGGCAGGTGTCCCTTGTAGCGACGGACGCCCTCGACGAGCTGGAAATAGTAATTGTCGCCGTGCAGCCCGCTGACCGGCTCGGTGTCGCGGCTGTATTCCTGATCGAACTGATCTACGAATACGACGGGCTTGCCCGGACGGCTGAATTTCCCGGCGGTCCACTCGTTCCAACCCGTGACCATCACGAACGGTGGATCGAGCTCGATCGCGCGCCGCCACTGCTCGGCGAAGTTATAGCCGTGGTTCACCGCGCCGGGCGACAGGTTCTGTTTCCCATTGTGGAAACTCCGACCGCGCGCGTTGCCGTCGCTCATGTTCGTGACCTTGCCATCGGCGACGCGGAGGTTCTGGGCCACGGAGACGTTCACCTGCTCGGCCACGGCGGGGTCCTGGTCGTAGCTGAAGACCTGCGGAAAAGTAGCTTCCCAGTGCCATGCGTTGTGGGTGTTCACGAGGGTGAACGGCCAGTGCGCTTTCCGCAGCGTGAAGAAGCGCGCGACCTCCGGACTCGCCTCCTTCGGGTCGCAGATCAGCAGCGGCTTGCCCTGCCAGCGGAACCAGAGTTCGGGGAAGCGGCCGGGCTGGTAGAAATCGCGGTAAAGCTCCTGCGCGGTCTCGCCCGCCTTGGTGTTGACCATGAAGCAGACCTGCGGCGTCCGGCCACCCTCCTTGCGCACCTGCGTCCAGACTTCGCACAGCTTCAAATAAACGTCGGGATAGGTCCGGCGGTTGGTGGTATCGAAGATCACTGTATCAATGCCGGCGTCCGCCAGCAGCATCGCGTGTCGGCGCAGCACCCATGGATCTTTCGAGTTATAGTAACCGTAGAGCGGTTCGCCCCAGTAGTATTGCGTGCCGCGCGGACCCCAGAGCGGCGAGTCGGGCTTTTGCAGGATGTCCGGATCCTGCGGCAGAATTTGCGCGAGGTTATAGGCCGGCTCCGCGCGGTCGACGTCGTGCCAGAGGAAATAGAAGATGCCCACCGTGCGGTTGGGACGGATACCACCGCCATCGGGCGCCACTGGCAGCGTCCGGCCGAGCGCGTCGGTGGCCGGCCACGGCGTGCCCGGGTTGATCGTCTCGCGTGGCGTGAGCGCATTCGGCGCCCCCGCACAGCCGGCGAGAAGAAGCGCGGCGAAAAGGCAGAGTATGCGGCTCGAGGGCATGGGGACGATCGCGTGGCGCGGCGGCACCGTTCGCTAAACTTTCCAACCTTCGCGGGCGGAGGGACCGTGCATCAGCGCGGAGGCCTCCGCGTCGCCGACGATACTGCGCGTTTTCGGATCGATCGTGAGATCGCGGTTCACGTGCAGCGCGATGTTGGCGAAGTGCATCGTCTCCGTGAGCCGACCCGCATAGGCGAAGTTTGAGCGGGTCTTCTCTTGTCCCTTGATGGCGAGGAGCCAGTTTTCCCAGTGGCTGGAACGTTTCAGGTCCACCTTGGGCAGACTTGAAGCGAGTTCCTGCATTTTCACTTCGGGAATGACCCGCGGCGGGCCGGCGTGCGTGCCCATCAGGACCGCGCTGCGGCTGCCGCGGATGAACGTGCCGCCCACCGGCATCTGGCGCGCGGCGTCGAGCTCGGGCGGACGCGTGAAGGCGTGGTCCTTGCCGTGATACCAGTGAAGCTTGAACTCCTGGGGGCGCCCGCCGGATGTCGGAAACGTAAACGTGATCTTCGCGGTGGCCGGAAACGAGAGCTTCCTTGCGCCGGAGCTCTCGATTTCCACGCGGCGCGGGCAATCGAGATCCCACACGGTGTAAGGAGCGTCCATGTTGTGGCACGCCCAGTCGCCGAGTGTGCCAGTGCCGAATTCGAACCAGCCGCGCCATTTTCTCGGCATGTATTTCGAACTGTAGGGAACCAGGGCGGCTGGGCCGATCCATTGATTCCAGTCGACCTCCAGCGGCGCGGTCTCGCCTGCGGGACGTGAATCGTTATTCGACCAGACTTGGTTTGCCCAAGCGTGGGCTTCGTTGACCTCGCCGAGCACGCCCGCCTTTACCCACGTATCGAGCATCAAAATACCGCCGCCGGAGTGACCTTGATTTCCCATCTGGCAGGCGAGTCCGCTGCTCCGCTCCAAGGCGATCAGATCGCGGGCTTCGGCGATGCTGTGCGTAAGCGGTTTTTCCAGATAGACGGGCTTACCGGCGTTCAGGCACCACTTCGCATTGTAATGATGGGTGTGATCGGGCGTGGAGATGACGACGCCATCAATGCTTTTGCCGTGCCGGTCGAGCATCCGGCGGAAATCATGGTGAAAGGGAACGTCGGGATGCGCTTTGCGCGCTTCCGTGACATTGCGTGCATCGACGTCCGCAAAGGCCGTCAGGTTCACCAGCGTGTTGTCGGCCAAGCTGCGGATGGCGTGCCAGCCTTTGCCGCCCGCCCCGATGAACGCGATGTTCAACCGCTCGTTGGCGCTGTTCGCGCCGAAGACCGAACGTGGAAGAATCTGCACGCTGGTGAAGAGCGTGGCGGCTTTAGCGATGAAGTGGCGGCGTGAATGCATGTGCGGTAAATGGAAAGATTAGTGTTGGCCGAGCGCCATGAGACTAGCGGGCCGGTTTGAACCAGATGTTGCGGAAACGAACCGGATTGAGGTGATCCTGCAGGCGAAGCGTTCCGGCTTGGATTGCGGTGACGAATGGAACGTGGTCCTGCACGAGGACATTATTGTGATACACCGTGATCGTGGCGGGCTTGATCACTTTGTCTTCTTCGACGACGGCGCGCTGAATGTGGATGTCGTTGCACTGCCAGAGTCCGGGGCCGCGGGAGGCGTTCACGAGCGGCGGACGCTGCTTGTAGAAGGCGGCCGCCTGACCGTCGAAGTAGGTCTTGTTGTCGAATGAATCGAGCACCTGCAGTTCGGGAAAACCCTCGATGAAGACCCCGCTGTTGCCGCGGCCCTGGCCGGCGCCTTTCACCTCCGCGGGCGTCGCCCATTCGAGGTGCAGATGACCGCTGGTGATGACGGCCCCGCGCGTCCCGATCATCCCGGAGCGCGGGACAACCTCGAGGTAGCCGTTTTCAATCTTCCAGCGAAAGCGGTCGGTTTGATCGGTATCCTCCTTGCGCGGAAACTGAATCCATCCGGGCGCGGATTTTCCGTCGAATAGGATTGTCGCGCCGGCCGGCGCGTTGACGAGCGCGCCGTCGTATTGGGCAGCGACAACCGGCGGCTCCGCCCAATTGGTCGCGGCTGTCTGCGGCGCAGCCTTGCTGGCGTTTTTTTGTTTTTTCGCCGCTTGGGCGCCCGCGGATTTTGCGAGTGAAACGCCCAAAACAAGCATGCCTAAAAGGCTGGGGAGACCACGCTTCATTTGCTCTTCCCTTTCCCCTTTTTCTTCTCCCTTGGAGGGGCTTCGAGGCTAGACGGATCGACGTAGGGTGGCCGGTCGAAAGCGTCGGACAGGCGCGGATCGTTCGTTTGCTCGAGGAGGGCCATGAGGCGCGCGGACAGCACTCGCTTTACCTCCGCTCCTCCGTCGGTAACGGCGAGATTGTGCAGACTATCGGGGTCCGCGCGCACCGCATAGAGCTCTTCAGCGGGGCGCTTGCCGAGGGTGAGCTCGATCGTCTGGCCGGCCTCGCGCCCGGTGCGATTTGCCAGCAGCCAGGTCTTCGTGAGACTGGCGTCGAGATCGCGATAAGGGCCGCTGGCGAGCTTATCGTAGGCCGTGTTTAGATCCTCGAGATTGTAAGGGGCGCCGTTCGGCCAGCGATCCGGTTTGAAGTTGCGGATATACAGATAGTCCTTCGTCCGAATCGCGCGCATCGGGTAAGGCAGGTTGCCGTCGCGCGCAGTTTCAAAATGCAGCTCGCGCCCGACGACCACCCAATCGCGCGCCGGATCGACCCAGCCCTCATTCGGGCTCGCGAGTTGCGGCAGAAAACTTCGCCCATCCATCTCGGGAGGGACCAGCACGCCGGCGACTTCCAACAATGTCGGCGCCACATCTAGCAGGCTGATGAAGTCTTCGACGCGGCGTCCGGGCTTTATCTTCGCCGGCCAGCGAATCATCAGCGGGGCTTGGGCGGAAAGATCATAGCAGTTCGTCTTGCCGCGCGGGATGCCGGGAATGCCGTTGTCGCCGGAGACGATCACGAGAGTGTTGTCCAGCTCGCCGGCCGCTTCGAGCTCGGCGAGCATCGCGCCGAGCATCGCGTCCGCGGCCTGCACCTCCCCCATGTAATCGGCGAAGTCGCGGCGCACGTCCGCGACGTCCGGCAGAAATTTTGGCAGCCTGCCTTTCAGCGATTCAGGGTCGATGCCCCAAAGGTCTTTGCCCGAGTCTGCGCGGTAAGGCCGGTGGGTGTTGATCGTCCCGTAAATAAAGAAGAACGGCTGACCCGCCCCCCGGCCGCGCAGCACCCGCTGCATCTCCGCGCGGGGATGAGCGAGGGTTTCCGCGCGGCGTTTCGAGCGCTCCGCTTCGTCGTTGGCGGCACTGACGTAGAGGCCGTAACGCCGGTATTCGACCGGCGGCACCGTTTGCGCGCCGGAACCTGCGGGCGATTCGGTGAACGCGATCGTCTTGCCGGAGCGGCGGGCGTAGTAGCCGGCCGCTCGCAGCAGATCGGGAAACCTGGGCAGCGCCACGAACGGATTGACGTGTCCGCTCCAGTTGCTCGCCGCCCCGTTGAGGAATGCGCCACTGCCGCAGTTCCAAAAGTAACGTCCCGTCGTCAAGGAGGCGCGACTCGGCCCGCAGGACGACACCAGCACGAACCCGTTGTCGAAAATCACGCCCTCGCGCCCGATGCGATCGAAGTGGGGCGTCTTGATAACGTCGTTGATCGATGGGCGTTGTGGGTCGCTATAAACGCGAGCGTAGCGGCCCCAATCGTCGGCGAAGAAAAAGAGGATATTGGGTTTTTTCTGCGCGTGCAGTGCGGGACAAAGCAGCGCGAAGAAAACGAGGGCGATTGGAATACGCTTCATAATAGATCAGCCGAATCAGAACCGAAACGTGCTCGTGAATTGGTAGGTGCGCGGCTCCTTCAGCGTGTAAACGGCGGTCGTGGGGGTGTGCTTGCCATCGCGGGTATCGACGGCGATCAGGGGGTAAATCGTGTTTTCGTCGAAGAGGTTCCGGACGTTGAGCTGGAGGCGCCAGTCGATGCGGTTCTTGAAAATCTTCCGCTTGTAGGTGATCCACGCGCCGAAGTTGGCGTAGGCGGGCGAGGTGTAGGGGCGGGTGGGATCGAGGACGAATTTCGAGTCCACCGCGAAGCCGTTGATGGCCTTGCCTCGGGCGTTCATGCTACCACCGATGGAGAAGCCTTTGAGGTAACCCTCGCGGGCGAAATCGTAGCTTTGGATCAGGTTCAGCGTCCACTTGGAGGCGAAGTTGGAGGACGGGCTGTTCTTGATCGCGGCGAAATTAACGAGCGTGTTTTCGATGTCGGCGATGCGGTCTGAAACGATCACGCCATTGGCGGCGAGGGGCAGCCACTCGGGGTGGGATTTGATCTCGGGGAGGTATTGGGCGAAGTAGCGCGCGACGATGGTGCCGCGCGTTGAGGTGGTGTTGTCGCCGCGGATGCTGCCGTTGAGAACTGAGCGCCAGCGTGGGGTGGGGTTGGCGGTGACGGCGAATTCCCAGCCTTTCGAAGAGGTGGTGACGACATCGGCCCACGTCGTGGCTTGGTGGGAGTAGGGGTAGGACCGGTATTTGTTGTCGCCGGTGAAGGCGGCGATCGCGAGCCACACGTCGTTGATCTGGCCAAAATTTCCGGCCGGATTGGCGGAGATGCTGTCGGATGCGTTGACGCTGCTGTTCGTGTAGTAGGAGACGTCGAAGAACAGGCGGCGGTCGAAGAAGGAGAACTTCAAGCCGTAGTCTTTGCCTTCGCCCTCGGGGTTTGGAAGCAGTTCACCGTAGATGTCCGTGCCGGCGGCGTTGACCCGAAAGTTGTTCGAGGTGTTGAAGCTGAGGCTGACCCATGGGAGGGCGTGAAAGACGGCGCCGTGGGAAGCGGTATGACCGCCGCGGCTGAGGCGGCTGGTGGGCTTGAAGGTGCGGAGATTGAGACCGCTGCCGCGCGGGGCGATGCCGTTGGAGTCGCGCGCGGTCGCGAAATCCTGCGGGGTAGCGGTCCAGCCGGTCTGGATGTCGTGGCGCAGGCCGTTGGTGAAGACGAGGCGGCCGCTCCAGAGGAAACTTTGGACGGCGAGGGCGCGCGTGGTGACGATTGATTCACTGACGCTCGGGCCCTGTTGGGCGATGTAGCCGGGAGTGACGCCGCTCGGGTCGCGCGGCGGGATCGGGGTGTTCGCATAGAGCACGGGATAGTTCAGCAGAGTCTGTCCGGCAGAGGTGCCGACTTTGCCCCGCGCGGGATCGAAGTAGTAGCGGTATTGGAGGAGGTTCGCGCCGTTGGTGAGTGCGGCGGCGGCGCCGGTGGTGGCGAAGGGGGTGACATTGTAGAGGTTGTTGTTGCTGGACCAACCCTGCGTGTCGCTGTGTTCGACGAACACGGCAGCCTGGTGGCGGCCGAGGTAGCGCAGCCAGCCTGCGGGGCGGCGGGTGAAGTCGAAATTATAGGACGCCATGACGCGGAGATTTTCCGTCTCGCTGGGGGCGTCGATGCGGGTGGACTGGGCCTAGCTGTAGAGCATGCCCACGTTGGGGTTGGGCTGGCCGTTGGGGAGTTGGGCGTTGGGATCGGCAAAAATCTGGGTGGACTGGCCGACGAATCCGTTGAGCGCGATGATTTTTGAAACGACTTTGTTGTAGGCGGCTTCGACGAAGAAATCGCGGGTGATCTGCTGCTCGAGGAAGGCGGAGCGGATGTTGTAATCGGTGAGGCGGAACGCGGTGTTGCCGAAGTTGGTGGCGAAGGTGGGGTAGATGGCGTCGTTGACGAGGGAGCGGAAGTTGGCGCCGTTGACGGGGTAGCCGGTGGCAAACGTCGGGAGTGCGCTCTGGCCCTGATTGTTGAGATTTTGCGCGGGGATCTGCACGCCGGCAGGGGAGAGGGCGGTCGAGACGAGGCCGTTGAAAGCAAAGTTTTGCGTGCCGGCGGGTTTGCCGGTGGCGGTGTTAACATAGGCGGGGATAATGGGGCGACCGGCGGCGATCCAAGGGGTGACGCCATCGTAGTCGGGCCAAGGACGCACGGCCGGGGCGTTGATGAGGCCCTGCTCGTAGTTGATGCGCAGGGTGGTGGTTTTGAACGGGGTGAAGGTGAGGGTGGCAAAATGCCGCCGCTGGAAGTTTTTCGTGGGGAAGCGGAAATTATGGAGCGTCTCGTAAACGCCGGCGTAGCGGACGGAGAGCAGGTTTTTCCGGAGGACTTGATTGTGATCGAGGCTGCCGCGGAAGGAGCCGCGGTTATCCATCTGGTATTCGAGAGAGCTGGCGGTCTGGTTCTTCGCGCGCTTCGTGGAGGAAACGAAGGCACCGGCGGCGTTGCCGAGACCGAAGAGGATGGCGTTGGGGCCGCGCGAGAAAGTGAGGGCCTCGGAGTTGAAGCGGTCTTGCGGGACGGCGTTGGCGAAGAAATCCTGCGAGACGACGGTGGAGGCACCGCCGCGGGTCACGAATTTCGTGGGGATATTGATGAAGTCATTGCCGTTTCCAGTGATGTCCGAGGTCGTCATGAGGAACGGGTCGGTGTTGGGGGCGAAGGCCATGAGGTCGTAAATGCTGTTGGCCCCGAGGTCGTTCATCATCTGCTCGGTGAAGACGGTGAGGGCCGAGCCGATGTCCTTGAGATCGGTCTTCATACGGGTGCCGTTGAGCGTCTGGGTGGCGAGGTAGCCTTGCTCGCTGCCGGCTGCGATGGTGAAGGGTGAAAGGATGATTGTTTCCTCCTTGGCGGCCGCGGTGGTGGAGGCGGTAGAAGCAGGGGGGCTCGCGGCGGGGGTTTGCGCGAGCCCCCCTGCTT
>Ga0163146_10002138_pt1 | contig 27284 bp, 28 predicted proteins | sample OliLakLV19MP7G1_FD_148648 | JGI IMG/M metagenome (GOLD analysis project Ga0163146, IMG submission 148648) | Freshwater microbial mat bacterial communities from Lake Vanda, McMurdo Dry Valleys, Antarctica - Oligotrophic Lake LV.19.MP7.G1 | ecosystem: Environmental > Aquatic > Freshwater > Lake >...
CGCGCTTTTGATGCCGTTTAATGTGGTTTTTCTCACACATCGTTACCACCATCCCTCGAAGACCCTCTCAGTGCGCGCTTCTTGGCTTCTTACTATATAGAAGCATAAAACAAGCTCAAAAAAATCGCCGCGAAAATCGCTCGGCGAAAGAAACATTTGTCAGACCAATTGCTTCGTGGATTTAGAATTGTTGGAGTCGGTCGGCTTCTAAACCGGTGGTTTAGCGCCTTCTGACGGGACGGCGAATGAGGGGCACTTCATCGTCGTAGATGACAGTGGAACCTTCGAGCGCGATGACGGCGGTATCACCTGCGGTGCAGGCTTGTGCTCCGCTTGCGACGATCAGTTCCTCTTCATTGTTGGCTCGCACTGAAACAGCAGAGCAGTCCGGCAAGGAAGTCGCGTTGGCGACCGGGACCAGTTTCGAACCGGGCCAATATTGCACGTTGCTGCCTTTGCGCGCGTAGACGATGCTGCCGCTCTGAGCCACGATGATGGCACCGTTTTGAGCGGAACCAACAGCGCCGGCAGGAACATCGCGTTTGACGACATCTGCGTAGCAGGACGTGACCACCAGCGCGGACAGCAATGCCACTGCTATCCAATAGAGAACTCGATTGATCATACGTAGACCTTGAAAATTGATTAGTCATGGCCACGGCATCACGCTCACCATAATGGAGAACGCTCTACCGTGGGACTTTGGGAAATTGCGACAACTCGTTCGATTAAAACAACCGAGCTAGCATGGTGGCGTAGAACGCCTCGTTGAGCTCGATTGCTTCGAGCAGCCAAGCCATTTTGCCAGTCGCCAGCAGCATCCACATCGAAACCCGATTGCCGGTGTCGCGGAGAATGCGCTTGATACGGGCACGCAGATGAAACGCCACTGTGGAATCACCGTAGTCGTCGCGGGCATCGTAGTGTTTCGCGAGGCGCTCCAAATCAGACTCGATGCCTTTGTAATTAATCGGCGTCGAGACCTTGGAAGCCAGCTCGCAAAGCTCGATTTGCTTGCGAATCGACTGAACGATATCAAACTTTTTGCGCTTCTGGTAGAGCACCACCAGTGGTTCCAGTTCGCGAGCCAGCGAACGCGATTCACGACCAACCGCGGACTCCATGATGCGGACAAAATCCAGCTGTTTAGCCGTGGAATGATAGAGATTGGACTGAGAACTTTCGCCAAGCGCGGTATACACTTTGGACAGTTCCAGATAAACGGCGAGGCATTGTTCGCCCCTGGGAAGCTTGCCTCCACTTTCGAAAACGTCGACTACAAGCGCGAGTGTTTCAATCGCTTGCTGGAATTTCTTCAAGTGCTTTTGCGTTTCCGCCAGAACCAGCAAGTTGGCGACTCGTTCTGCGCGCAGATTTCCAATGACGTCAACAATTTTGGGCTTGGACGTTTCACTGGCGCGACGCGCATCACCAGTCGGTTTGACTGTCGTGGGATTGGCAGCTTCGAGAACGGACAACTCGACAATCTTCTCGTCGAGAGCCTGTAGAACCTCGAGTAGCAGCCGTTCTGTGTCGACGTACGAACCGATGGTCAGATAACAGTTGGCTAGCTTCTTCTTGGCTTCAATCAGCCTGTCATCAGTTTTCTTACACGAGAGCAGAAAAATCTTGAGAGCTTTCTGGTAGTACGAACGAGCATCACCGGGTCGGCGATACTCCCAGTACAGGTCGGCGAGATTCATCCACTGACGTCCGGTAATCGGATCGAGCTTGCCAAACAGCATGCGGTCGTACGAAATGAAGTGCCAACAAATCATCTCGCGCCGGGTGAATTCATCGCGAAAGAGCATGTGGGAAAACTGTGAACGTTTAGCGTTTGGCTGATTCTTCAAAGCGCCCACACCAATCACTGGTGGCGAATTCGAAAACGAACTCGTCATCAGCTTTATGTGATAGGGAGCCATTTCTGTCCAGTCTTCAATCGCTTCATGCAAACTGCGATTGAGCCTTCCGGGCATACGACAAACAAAACCGAGCGCTTTTACAAGCGCCGAAATCGGTTGGGGTAGTTTCAATTTGAGTGCCTGAGTGGGTTAAAAAATTACTGAGCTCACCAAATCGTGCACACGCGATAGAAAAATTTCGGTGCAATAAACGGTCGTGCGAAATCGGCAGCTCGAGAGCTTGGGGATTACGTCGACAGATTGGCAATGGGATTTGTTTTAGGATTCCGTAGTACTAGTGAGAGTGGCAAAAATGGTGAGCGATATGTGGTACCAAGGATCATCTATCAATGTCAGCCAAAGAATTGTAAAAGCCATTTGTTTACAACCAGAAACAGTGTGACCAGAACGGTTTACACCGAATTCGCAGCGAAAGAGCTAGCACCAGTCGCGCCACCATGACAACAATACTGACCACTTTAGATCCTGGCACAGTGACGCAGAAGTCCAACATTGCACACCTTTGACATCCGGCCACTGCAAGGGTTACATCGCCCTCGATTCTAACGGTGGAAAGAAAGTTGAAAACAACAAACAAAAACGCAAACAGCAAAACAAACTCCGGAACAAACAGCGAAACCGGCTGCAAAATCCGCGGGAAACATGTACGGGCTCTGCCTCTCGAGTGCCACGCCCTGACGGTATGAATAGCTGCGCTATTAATTGTTCCACTTGATAAGCGCCATAGGCTACGCGTCTGAGTGTTTAATAACCAAATTTTCTCGCTTTGAACTCAACGCGTTACTTAGTCTTGAAGTACATCCCACTTCTTATCTTTGACCGTAATCTACCCAGACAACTCTCTCGTTTACTTCTAAACCGACACATCGATCGCCCCACATGGCGAGCTTGGGTTGCACATCAATTTCTCGAATCACCCCAAACCTGCGTGTTTTCAAAGCGCGGGTTTTCGGCCGGAGGTTATAACTATGAAACAACCAGATGGGCTTCAGCCCCTCCGCTTGCTACCGGCGAAGATCGCGAGAGAATTGAAGACGACGTTCGCGTCGCTCAATAATCGCGATTTTAGAGTCTATTCCTGGGGCCAGGTTATTTCGCTTTGCGGAACCTGGATGCAGACGATCGCCTTGAGTTGGCTTGTCTACAAGCTGACCGGATCCGCTGCAGCCCTGGGAATGGTCTCTTTCGCCAGCAGCCTTCCCCTGCTTTTGTTTACTTACTTCGGCGGCATTCTGGCTGATCGCTATGACCGCAAACGGATTCTGGTAACTGCCCAGATTCTCGGTATGGTCGAAGCGACAGTGCTGACTGCGCTGTGTTTTACGGGGCTGATTTCAGTGACCTGGCTGGTTGTTCTCGCGTTGGTTCGCGGCACAATTACAGCCTTCGAACTGCCCGCGCGCCAATCTTTCCTCCCTGACTTGGTCGGCAAAGATCAGCTCACTAACGCCATCGGCATCAACTCTGCGATCTGGAACACCTCGCGCACGCTGGGTCCGGCTCTGGCAGGTATTCTGATCGGCGCCTTCGGAGAAACGCTCTGCTTCGGCATCAACGCCGTGAGCTATCTCGCCGGTCTGCTCTCGCTTTCGATGCTCTCGGTTAAAGTTCGAGAAAAGCCCACTGCAGCTGAGCAAGCGGCAAACGAGAAAGAAGCGAAACGAAGCGTCTGGTCGGTTCTGATGGACCCGAAGATCAAGTACGTGCTACTGCTATCAGCAGCCACCAGCATCTTCGGCTTCCAGTACGGAGTGCTACTGCCGGTGGTGTCAGACCAGGTGCTTGGCGGCGCGGCTTCCACACTCGGTTTCCTTTCGGCGGCATCCGGATTGGGGGCGCTGTTCGGCAGCCTCGTCCTGGCAAACCGCAGTAACAGCCCACTTGTGAGGCGCGGCCTTGGATTTGCTTGTCTGGTGCTGGCTTGCGCCGTCGCCACGATCGGCTACTCGACCATGCTTATGGTGTCGCTGCTCGCCATCGGTTGTGCCGGTGCCGCAGTGAGCTTCCAGCTCAGTGGTGGCAACTCGCTTGTGCAGTCGTCGGTCAACCCGGCTCTGCGCGGACGAGTGATGGGACTCTACTCGACGTTCATGCTCGGCTTCTCGCCCTTCGCAGCGATGCTTGCCGGATGGCTCGCGGAGCTGATCGGCGTGAGCTACACGTTGTACGTCAGCGCTGCCTGCGTGTTCGTTTCCGCCCTCCTGTATCTCACCTTTGGGAAGCGCTCGTTTGTGCCTTCCGAAGAGAAAAAGTAACCGCTCCCTCGCTCCACGATGGCACCGCGCATGGTGCCATCGTGGCTTCATTTATCATCCCTAAAAGGGGAAAACATGAATACTCTCAAACCTCGTCGAGGGAAGCTTTTCCTGATCGGAGGCGCCGCTCGAGCATGCTTCAAGAAATTTTTCGACCTCGCTGGTGGCCACAGTTCCAGGATTTTGCTCGTTCCTCACGCCAGTGAGGATTGGAAAGAGAACGGTGACGCTCTAGCCCTCGAACTTCGCGAGATGGGCGCTGCAAGAGTGGACGTTGCCATCCCCAGCCAACCCTTTGCCATCCCTCGTGGCACGACCGGCATCTACATGCTGGGCGGAGACCAGGTCGTACTCGTCAAACTGCTTGGCGAACGCGGCAAACGCGCACTGCACAGATACCATCGCCGAGGCGGCTTGATTGCCGGTTCGTCCGCTGGTGCTGCCGGTCAATCGCGCCTGATGATTGCCGAGGGCATGGCCGACAAGCAACTTGTTGATGGTTCGCTCGTCACTGCTTGCGGTTTGGCACTGCTGAAAAACGTCGTCATCGACACGCACTTCATGCAGCGCAATCGCTACAACCGCTTGATGGTCGCACAGTTTCTGGGGAAAGCAGGAGTAGTCGGCGTTGGACTTGATGAAGACACGGGAATTCTCGTGGACTCCAACATCGCCACCGTATACGGTGCCGGCGCAGCCAACTTCTTCGTTCCTCAGAATGTTTTCAAAGCCAAACACGCCCAACCCGAAGGCGAGCCCAAGCGGCTTTCCGTCGGCAACGTGTTGGTTTCGTTTTTGAACCAGGGCTGTGCTTTCGATTTCGAGACTCTCGAACCGTCGGAAGTCTGACAAAACCTGCCACGTCTCGCTCACGAAGGTCTAGAGCACACCGCTCTAGACCTTCGCGAGACATGGGGCTAATCGGTTGTTCTGAAATTAAGAACAACCGCATTCAGCTTTTGCCCGACCTTTACTACTTAACGTAGCACCTCAAAAAAAACAAAAAAACAAGAAGAAATGCACGTCAGCAAAAACGCGAGATACACAGAGCCCTCAGGCTGAAAACGTAGACGTGGAAGCCGTTTCAATCACTGACATTACACGGCTTTGGCAAATCGACAATATATAAACCGCAAAAACAACAATATAACAACCGCTATCCGCGCCAGGCTAGGATTGCTTCTACACGAAGTTCGGACCAGTCTCAAAACCGTTTCCCCTGCGACTCAGAACTCCAAGACTGGCTGCACTGGTGCGTTTGCCGCTCTATTGCGAGATGCATTAGCGATATTGCACACCTCTTTGCAAGCGTACGTCGGCTCGCTAGAGTGAGTGCACTTACCGTTTCACGCATCACCAGGAATTCTCTCCGCAACACCTCGATTTCACAATCACTTCCCCGAAAAAAACGCGCCTGCATTGCCGGCGGATTTTAAGCAGCTTGCTGCCGGAAGCGATTTTTATTGAAACGATGATTGAGGAAGAATCCCTGTCTGGTGCTGTCTCGGTATGCTAAGCGCCTTTTCGCGCAACGTCGAAGCTGACGTCAGCTCGACGGTGTCTCAAACCTAAGAAAGAGAAAACGCATGTCCAACAATTCGTCTACCCGCAACGTGGCACTGCTTGCAGTCGCCGCCGTCGTCGGTCTGTTCGGGCTGATCGCCTTCTTCGGCTCCTTCACCATCGTGGACAAGGGCAACGTCGGCGTTCGCATGGAGTGGGGTGCCGTTCAGGAAGCGGAACTGGAAGCCGGCTGGAACTGGAAGATGCCCTTCCGTGACTCCGTCGAGGAGATGTCCACCCGCCTCGTCTCCTACGGCGTAAAGAACGCCGCCGCATCTTCCCGCGACCTGCAGACCGTGACGACGACCATCTCGGTACAGCACTATCTGGTGCCTTCCAAAGCATCGGATGCGCTGCAGAACGTCGGAGATATCACCGCCATCGACGCCAACGTCGTCGACCCCGCCGTCCTCGAGTCGTTGAAAGCTGTCACCTCGAAGTACTCGGCCGAGGACCTGGTCACCAAGCGCGATGAGGTCAAGGCCAAGGTCACCAAGGCGATCATCGACTACATCGAGCACACGCTCTCGGAAAAGGGCATCTCGGGCGCCTTGCACGTGGACAACGTGGCGATCGAGGAGTTCAAGTTCAGCGACGAGTTCAACAACTCAATCGAACTGAAGGTGAAGGCGGAACAGGAAGCGCTCAAGGCCGAGAACGAGAAGACCCGCAAGATCACCGACGCCGAAGCGGAAGCTCGCGAGAAGGAACTGTTTGCTGACGCCGAGTCGTACGCCATCGAGGTGACCTCGAAGTCGCGCGCGGCCGCCATTGAACGCGAAGCCAAGTCACTCCAGAATCACCCCGAGCTGATCGACCTGCGCCTGACCGAACAGTGGAACGGCAAGCTGCCGGTCTATTCGAGCGGTGGCACCCTGCCGTTCATCGGTGGCGCTGGCAAGGCTCCCGCCGGCAAGTAACCGATTCTTCTGATGTCCCCTGTGCGCCACCATCAACGGTGGCGCATTTACGTTCGTTCCTCTTACGTTCGTTCCACCTGCGGATGGCTGTCTGTCATCCGCTGAATCTCAACCTTTCAAAGGACAAAAGAACATGATCCCGAAGAAAATCGCGTTGCTCGTCGCCGCCATCGGCCTTGGCCTGTTCCTCCTGATCGCGGCGTTCTGCTCGGCAGTCACCGTGGACAAGGGCAACGTCGGCGTGGTGTCACACTGGTCGGCGATCGAGTCGAAGCCACTCGACCCGGGCTTGCACTTCGTCATGCCCTTCCGCACCTCGGTCGACGAGATGTCCACCAAGCTCGGCAGCTACGAGGTCGCCGGCGAGCAGGCCCTGTCCAAGGACCTGCAGGTGATCACAACCACCATCAGCATCCAGCATGAGATGGTCGGCGCGGTCGCCCCGAAGGTGCTCGAGAACATCGGCACCCTCGAGGACCTCGACGCCAACGTCGTCAACCCGGCGGTGCAGGAATCGCTGAAGGCTGTCACGGCCCGGTACACGGCCGAACAGCTTGTCACCATGCGTGATACCGTCAAGACCGAAGCGACCCAGGCAATCAAGGACTACATCGCCCACACGCTGAAGCAAAAGGATTGCGAAGGAGCGTTGCGAATCGCCAACGTAGCCATCGAAGACTTCCGCTTCTCTGACCAGTTCAACAAATCGATCGAGGCGAAGGTCAAGGCCGAACAGGAATCGCTGCAGGCTGTCAACGAGAAGAAGCGCCGGATCACTGACGCCGAAGCCGCCTTCGAGAAGCGCAAGCTCAACGCCGATGCCGAAGCGTACCAGATCACCAAGAAGTCGGAAGCTCGCGCTGCCGCCATCGAACGTGAAGCTGCCGCTCTGCGCGACAACCCCGACCTGATTCGTCTGCGCAGCGCCGAGAAGTGGGACGGCAACCTGCCCGTCTACAACTCCGGTGCCAGCGGCTCCGCGCCCGTCCCGTTCATCAACGTGGACAAGATCAACCAGCCCGCCCCGGCCGAGAACCCCGGACAGACCCCGGCCGGCAAGTAAGTCCAGTTCAGTTGATGGAGCATCGCCAGAGGGGCTAATGGGCATCCGCTCCATTAGCCCCTCTTGGTGTTTAGGCGAAGATTTACACACCCATTCACTTTAGAGAAAGGTTCAAACCATGGCTTCAGCCATCATTCCGCTTTTGCTCGCTGTCTGCCTTGTCGCGTTCGTCGCAGTCATGACGGCGCTCTTCCTGCAGTTCAGCAAGCCCGGTCACCGCCTGATTCCCCTGCTCCTGATCGGCGCTGGCATCACCTTCGGAGCCCTGCTCTTCCTGGTGAAACTGAAGGCGTTCGCCGTTGTCGCCGTCGTGGCGATGGTCGCTGTCGGTTTCGTCGTCGCCACAACCGCGCCGAATACTCCCGCGCCCCGCAGTACCACCCCGTCTCGGCGTCCGCAACCTCGCCCCGACGAGGTCTCCTGCGACGAAGAGTAACGGCTGACTTCGTGCATGGCATGAGCTACACCCGCTCGATGCCTCGATGTCGGTGCATGTCGGGCGATGTTGCTTGTGTTCCTGAACTCGTGAGTTAGCTGACAGCAACAACAGCAGGAAGAGGAGCGGCGCTTGCCGCCCTCTTCTTTGCTGCCTCACGGACGACGTATTAAGCCTTATAGTTGAACGGGACGGCACACGTCAAACCATGACAGCCTATCTCAACTATCAACGGGACAACTCCATAACCATGTCCTAGGTCGTCACTAGGCAGTCGATCTCGCCGTCTACCAGCGCGATGTTCGAAGTTTAAAACCAATCAGCAACTTGGAATTTAAACAAAGGAGTTAATGAGATTCAAAAAACAAGAGGGCACCATATGCGGTGCGTAATTAAGGCGCTCTTAGCTTTTCGATTTTGACGCGATCGTTTTAGATAAATTTCAGTATGGCAACCTAGCGCGAACCTCAATCTCGTTGATTGATGATGGTTTTGCGCTGTTCGCGATGTCGACTTAACAAAGTTTTCCATTTTCGAAATGCTTAATAGCTATCGAGAAAAGCCATCTGTTAACGCGAAGGTAAGGGTCCTTTTCCATTGCCTCTAAGAAAACACCGTAACCAGCAACCAGCCACTCCAATAACTAGACCAACACTGATCTCGCATGCGAAGTGAGTCAGTCCGGTTGTGTTGCGGTGTTTTCCAGGGGCAAGTCAAATCACGTCTCATTCGGAGCGTGGTTGAAACAAATCTGAAACTAAGGTAACCAAACACCATGCAAAGCGCATACGCCAAAAGCAATCTCCGGTTCGCTCTCTCTCTGCTCGGCCACGCCTACGACGCTTCGCTCCTGTCCTCCGACCCGGACAAGAAGCAAGTCGTTCAGCTCTCGCCGTTCAGCATCCGCCGCGCCTTGACCATGGCTGCGATCGGCTCCCGAGGCGCCACGCGTCAATCGATTCTCGACGCCATGTGTTACCCCTCCGGCACCGACCTCGCCGCCGTCAACGCCGACAACCTCGCGATGGCCAACTTCCTCAGCACCTGCGAATCGCGCGGCGATGCCCCGACCACGCTGCTCCTCGCCAACGCCCTCTGGCTCCGCGAGAACGGCGACAAGAACGACCCGAAGTTCCATCAGCCCTTCATCGACGACAACGCCCGCTTCTTCAACGCCGAGTGCAATCGCCTGCCGTTCGACGACGCGGCGCTTGCTCGCATCAACAAGTGGTGTGACACCAACACCAAGGGCAAGATCACCAAGATCATCGACGAGATTCCGGCCGACGCCTTCGCATTCCTGACCGACGCGCTCTACATGAAGACGCCCGCCAAGGAGCGCTTCCACCACGTCAACGACAAAGCCGGCAAGTTCTTCGGCCTCGGCGCCGACGGCAAGCTCGCTGCCACCGGCACCGACACCACCTTCATGCGCCAGCGCGGTGAGTTCCAGTACCTCGCCACCGACGGCGTCCAGGTGCTGCAGTTCCCGTTCGGTCAGTACGGCCACTTCAACTTCTACCTGGTGCTGCCGGACCTCGACAGCGACCTGACGTCAGCGATCAAGGGTCTGCGCGGCAATTGGTCTGACTGGCAGGACAACCTCGGACCGGGCTTCGGCATGCTGCGCATCGCGCAGAACGAGCAGGAGTGGGGCAAGGACGTCATCCCGGAGCTGGTACTCCAGGGCATGGGCCTCGCCTTCACCGACAATGCCGACTTCGCCGACATGTGCGACAAGCCTCTCAAGATCGGCGCCGTCGCCCACAAGACGAAGACGAAGTTCTCTCACAAGGGCTTCGAAGGTGCCGCTGTCACCGCGGTCGGCATGATCGAATGCACCAGCATCGGCATGCCCGTGATCCGCAAGCAGTTCGACATCACCGCCAACCGCCCGTATGCCTGGCTGGTCACCGGCGGCGATGAAGTGCTGTTCGCCGGCACGACCGTCAAGCCGACCGCACCGGTCGAGCAGGATCCGAACGACTTCGAAGGCTGGGACTGCCAGGACGACGCAGACCTCAACACGCTGCGCTAAAACATCAGTCGCCACGCGAGTTGACACCGCGCCAGCCAGTTGAACTGACCAACAGACTGACACGTTGACGTCCTTGTGACGTTGACGTGTCAGCTCAAAGGAGCACCACGGGAAGAAGCGCATTAGAAGCGCATTCTCGTGGTGTTTTGATTAATGGGGTGGTTAACTATAAAATATCATAGCACTGAAAGTAGCTCAGAATCAAAAGGCTGCATTAAGCGGATAGCTGGCAGGAATCTGCGAAGTTCCAATGCGCCGAAGGTGGCGGAGGTTTCACAATTAGGCGGTCCGCAACTGTGGTGCCGGACCGCCTGAGACTACTACCAGGCACCTTGTGCTCACTTCGCAGTCAAATCGACTGCAGTAGCTACATTAGCCCATCCCGCCCTTCCTCAGATAGGAGATGAACAAGCGAATGCTGGGAGTTTTGACGCCAATGATGAAGCCGATGACGAGTCCGATGAGTCCGATGAGCATGGTTGTTTCCATTACTTAATTGAGTGCTGTTAATGCCGCGCGAACAATTCGGCGGCCTTTAGTTTCGACTGCTCGACCGGTTGTCGATCAAATCTATCCTGGCTTAAGCCATGATATTTTCTAGCGAAAACCGGTCGCGCACATACAAACTGTAGGGACGACTGTTTACTTGAAGTCACTCGTAAACTCTGGAGTTTCGATCGTGTTTTGAACGGGTTTTGAACTAGCTTGAGCGGTGGTCGAGCTTGTTTTGACAGGCGCGACGGCTCTGGACTAGCCAACGAGGGTCAGCTTGCCGAAATCGCTGTCAAACTTCACAGGACCGCCGAACGCGATCTGGGCAAAACTTCTCAAATGTTGTCTTTTCCAGTCGGTGTCGAAGAGCACACCCAATGGTGCTCCGTAAGCATCAGAGCCGCTGAACTGTAGGCAGGTGATATCAACCTCTGATCTTGTCGACCGACCAAGGCTCACCCAGCAGGACGACCAGCGGTTCTGCTCGATAAACTGCTCTACCAATTTCATGAAAGTCTGGGCATTCGCTTGGAAGAGAAAGTCTTCTCTCATCAATTGCAAGACCGAATTCGTTGTGCTATCCAGGCAAGCTCGAGCGGCAGCCGATGCTCGTGCCGCATGATTGCGTGACTCGCTCTTTAGATCGATTTGCCTGTTGTTGGCGCTCTTGTACCGGGACCAGCTGGAGTGCGCAGCCAGCAAATGGGTGATCAGAGCTCCGTAAGCTTCGCCCAGCTCACGCTGGAGATCTTTATCGGCTTTACCGCTATCGTACAGCGGCTTGAGGTTGTTTGAGTAAAAGACTCGCAAAGACTCGACAAGAGTGGGTTGCTCCGAATCTTTCGCTCGGGGGATGCTTTCCTCAAGAAAGATCGAGCTGATGAAGGCGGTTGCTGCACTGACGGTTTCACTGAAGGCAGTCAGGCAGTCTTGATATTCGATTGTTACACTCATTAGATTTGTTCCTTTTCACGGGATTGTTATTGGAAGGGCGGAAATTCTTTCTGCAGGCGCCCTCAAGCCAAGCAGCAAGGAGCCGACCGGTTTCATCCTGTCACGGAGAGGAAACCGGAAGCTCTGAGATGGAGCTCGGACACTAGGTCTGAGCGGCTTCACTAAGCCAGCACTGTTAATCCGCTCACGAGCGCTTCTACTCGGGAGTGCGGATCAACCACATGAAAAATAAGGTGCTCAGTGCGTTGGCAAATGAGAGCACTGACCCGAAGACCACTGCGACCGGCACCGCTGAGATCGGAAGCACGTATAGAAATGCAGCGATGCTACTGACCATGGACGCCGCCAGAACGGCTATGCCTGCGTAGCAGAATGCCGCATTTTTCAGCGGTTCTTTGCGCCGCCCTATATGTTTTCCGAGCTTGGCTCCGCAGATCGTGGCTAAGACGGTCAGCGGTATGCTAAGGAAGAGAACGTTCGGCGAACGAAGCACAGCCATTGGTGCCCAGATTGATACAATATTTACAGTCAACGCGAGCATTAGCGTCAACACCAGATTTATGACAAGTCTTGAAATGTTCATCAGAGTCTTCTTTCTAAGACGGGAGGACCAAAGCAAGTGCAAAGCTGTTCCTTCGCGATTTTATTTTCACTCCAATTTGCGACACCACCAATGGTGTCGCTGAGATCAAGAAACTACTTAACTTTGCGCTCTTGGCCCCAGTTTCTGTAAAGCTCGTGCTTGGCGATTATCTGCTGCACGCACCATGGCGTGGTGTACCAGATCGACTTGCCTTGAGCCACTCGCCCCCGAATCTACTCGGCAATCGAGATCTTGAATGGTTGGTTCGGCCGACCTTAGCCCAGTCGCCGCTCGGCTTCGGACATGAGCTGTTCGAGCATAGGCAAGACGAGGTTGCCAGTAGTCGCGATGGATTGGATGATAGCGTCCTTCTTAATACCGGTCGCCAGCAGTGTTGCTTCGGCCATATCGGCAGGTATATCCGCCAATCCGTTGCTATCATCGGCCGGCGGGAGCAGGCACTCCAGTCCATGGACAATTGGGCCGATCGAACTGGTGATAACGGTGAGTAAGGAGCCTGCGATGAGGACATCGGTTTGGCTTTCATCAGAAGCGGCCTTGAATTTGGGACTGCCGAGGCGGAGTTGAAGCTTGGCTGCGAGCGCGGCGGCGCGTTCAGACAGGCACTCACCGAGGGATTTCAAGTCGGGCACTGTTTTGATCGAATCAGTCATGGGATTGCTCCAGGAAGGTTGGTTTTTGTTTTGGGAATTTTGACGGGAGTTCGGAAGACTAGATGTTCGAAAACCGCTTTTGTAGCGGGTTGAACGGAAAACAATTAACGGACGCGCAGCTCAGATGTTTTTTCGATTGGCCTGAGTGCTTGCCTCATCTCTGCGCCTATGAGCGGCGTTGCATAAGGGTCTTGTCAGATAGAGTGGCAGCTACTTCCTGCTGAATATGTGAGATACCAGACCCCACAAGACCGCTACACTCACACCAACACCGATAACCAGGGACACCAATCCTGCTGCCGGCGCGCCGAAAGCCAACAGCCGAAGTCCGCAATAAATGACGAGGGCAGTTACCAGACCCAGCCCGACAATGCGAAGCCAATGTATGGTTTTCATATTTAGCACTTTCTTTGTTGAATTCAAAGAATGCCGTCGAAATGACGGCATTCTTTTCAGAACGCAAATTTCGCCGAAGTTAGCGTCATAAGCCTTGGCGACAGCCGACGTCAACTTCTATGTCAGAAACAGCTGATTCAGCTTAGTCTGATAGCATCGAAGTCGCTTGTGAAGCGAACCTAAAAACCTCCCGTCCTTAATTGGCTCACGAATGTCGAGGACGAGTTACAGCAAAGCCGCCGCAGCAGTTACCTGGATCTGGTTGCTTGCTAACAACGGGCTTTTTGGTGCTGGTGGTGATGCTCCTGAAGACATAGCGAAAGTAGACGATGATTTACTGTGACAAAGTCTCTTGGCAATGCTCAACTATCAACTTAACGGAGCAATGGAAGGTAATACTCAACGAGACGCACTATCTTCGGCATATTCGGACAAAACTGATTACATTCTTTTGGATTTAAAGTCAAAAGTTTTTTTGACGGGATGCCTGGCCTGCTTCTCGGTGGACACCATTAGATTGCTGTAGTGGACGCATCTGCCGATTAGTTATTGACTGATGAAACAACATGATTTTTTTCAGTAACAGCGGCTTCGATTTTTGTAGCTAGCCGTTTTGCCCCATTTCTCGGAGCTCCAGTGAGAAACCAAATTGCAAATTGGATTAACGACAGTTCGAGTGGTACCGTCTGTGGCGTCAGTTACTCGATCTGTCCTGGATATCGATGGTTGGTCGCGATCGTGGACAGATGGCATCGTTTAAACCATTTGAGGCCTGCATTTAGAATGCAACTTCCTGAGGATCTATTGCCAAAGTATCAAGTCACCATCTACGGTGGCGGAAAGGAATTTCTCAAATTTCCGGATTATCGCTATTCGATCGGAGGTGGTCAGCTCACATCGAGCTCGGTGAGAACTTGAGCTATGCGTTGCCTGAGACTATTTGTTGGAGCCCCCTCCGGATACACCGAATCAGAGACTTTGATACTCCTCAATATCAGAGAATGTCGTGGCACTACAGCTCCATACCAGGATGTCTTTTATTGCATTCAGGAGTAAAAAGCGAAACAATTAGTGTGTGTATTGAGTTATCGTCAATTTATCGATTTTTTGAATATGACAGACGAAGGAAATTGCGCTTTTTGTGGACGTCCCGAGATTAGACGGATGTCCGGCTCATTGACCGACTGGGTTCTAATTTGCGATTGCCAGAATCTCGAATCAGTTGAATTGCCAGAAAACTGTATGCACTGTGGAAAGCCCAGAGTTGCTCAAAGCGGCTCTCTGACCGGTCTTGTCTTTCGCGGCTTCAACTGCGATTGCATAAACGCGGACCATTCCGATGGCGCTAGCCCTCTAGAAAGGGCGTTGGAACTCGATGAGCAATGTTTCCCACTGAACCGTTTTCAACCACGCGCGGTGCTTGGTACCGGCTCATTTGGCACCGTGTACTTGTGCGCGGATAACCTCCTGATTAAAGATGTGGCCGTTAAACTCCTGCATAGAATCTTGCCTGGTGATGTCATCCGGTTGCAACGGGAGGCGCAATTATTGGCTGGGCTGCAACACAAGAATCTAGTAACGGTGCTGGATCTTGGATTAACCGACAACAGTGCACCATATATGGTGATGGATTATTTCAATAGTGAGTCACTGGAAAAACGACTTTCGGACGGGCCAATGGAGCTAAGCTGCGCGCTTCATCTGCTTGGGCAAGTGTGTCGGGCACTGACTTATATCCATGAGAAAAAAATCTTTCATCGGGACCTGAGTACTGCCAATATCCTGATTGAAAAGCGGGAAGACTCGGTCATCAATGTCAAACTTATCGACTTCGGTTTGTCTTACTTCCAGACATCAGAAGAGCAAGGAAAGACTGTGGTTGGCAGTCCGTACTACATGTGTCCGGAAATGCTTCGAGGTCAAGCCTATGGCGCGTCAGCGGAAATATACTCGCTGGGCGCGCTCTTCTTCAATGTCCTTACCGGCAGACCTGTTTTTGAGGGCAATTCGGCAGCAAGAATTATCTACCAGCATGACAAAGTTGAAGCGCCGCTTGTATCACAGTATCGCGATGATTGTCCTGAACCTCTGGTTCAATTGATTGCGCGGATGCTTGCCAAGAACCCCGAGTGCAGACCAGCAAGCGTGGAGGAGGTGATCAAATTTCTTGACCTCGAAACGATTGATGATGTTTCTTCTGAAAAAACTGACAAGAAGGTCAAAGTCAAGAAGGTGCCTCTGGTCAAGGTTTTGGCTGGTCTTGCTCTGTCTTTTTTGTTGGCTTTCTGTTTCATTTTGAATCAGAAATTTTTGAATGAGAAAAACGAATTTGACGTGGACACAGTAAAGACTCCGATGACGACAGAGTTTACCGAACCGTTTATCGTAGAAGACGCTGTGACTTCTGAGTCGCTTGCGAAATCCGCTAGTAACTTCCAAAGAGCTTATTCAAGTCACTTGCGTTCGGATGTTGACCTGTCGAGAATAGGATCTGAGGCAGGGCTCGAGGAATTGGATCTTAGATCTTCGGCTGTGCGAGATTTGCCGATTCCGCCGTCTGTCAGGCCTAGAATACGATATTTGAATGCCGGTCTTTGTGACCTGACACCAAAAGGACTGGAGACTGTGGCCAGCCTCAAAAATCTAGAAGAACTCCATCTTGATGGGATCTTACTTTCCAACGGTCGATTGCGCCTTTTGAACTCTTTGCCTAAAGTTTCTATCCTCTCTCTTGTTGACTGCTCGCTAAGCAGCGCAGACCTGATTGCGCTTAATCAATTATCCAATCTGAAGGTGTTAGATCTGCATGACAATGAGAAGATTAAAGATGAAGGAGTGCTGCACCTTTTGAAAAATAAAGCACTTCGGACAATCGTGTTAAGGAACACCGGCATAACAGAAAAAGGGGTGAAGTCGTTAAAGTCGAATCTGCCGAATTGCCAGATCAAAGATTCAGCAAATCCGATTCATCCATCTTCCTTTTGATAAATGAATCGCGCGTTTTGGTTGAGTTGAAAATTTTGATCGAGTTAAATTGAATCATGCCGCCTCAGCAGAACACACGTTGGTAACACGTTCTGAATTCGATTATCACAAACAAGCACTCTTGCGGATTCGGATGTTGAGTGAGGCCCCCTAACAGTAGACAGTGTATCTAGTCAAAGCACACTTTATGCAAAATTAGCGCACCATCCACGGTATCAAACGCGGCAGAATCCGAAGAATATCCAGAAATAGGCACGAGATTTGGTGCTCGGTCGCGATTTGATTGAAGCAAGCTCGGCGGTTTCAGATCTCGGCACTGACTAGTGTTCAAATCTCGCTCTGATAGATGAACTTATAACCCTTGCCGTGGATATTCTCAATGAAGGATGGACGGCCAGGCGTGTCGATCTTGTCTCTAAGTTTGGATATGAGCGACCTGATATGTTTTGGTGTGCGCGAAGTATCGCTTGGCCAGACCCTTTGGAGGATAACCTCAGGGCTGAAGACCCTGTTTGGATTCGATATGAAAAATTCCAGAACAGCGAATTCCATCTTTTGCAGATGAATCTGCTGATTATCTTTGTAGACGATATGAGCGTCTCGATTGATTCTCAGATTCCCGATGATCAATTCTTCGGGCATGATGGATTGCTGACCGCCGCGCCTTAGCAGGACCTTCGTGCGCAGGATGAACTCTCGGGCATCGAAAGGCTTGGTCAGGTAATCATCTGCGCCACCATTAAAGGCTTCCTCCTTCTCTTCGATCGACTGCTTGCCAGTCAGAAAAAGAACCGGAGCCGTGCCGCCTGATGATCTATAAAGCCGCGTCACATCTAAACCGTCGACATGAGGAACTCCCCAGTCGATTACCAATAAGTCGTATTGGGACTTTTTCAGCAGTTGTAAGGCGACCGGGCCGCTAGAGGCTAAATCGACAGAGTGCTTCTCAATTTCCAACCATTGCTTAATTAGGTTAATCATGGAGAAATCGTCTTCAAGAACCAGGATCTTCGCCATTCTCTTTTTATCCTTACCAGTTTCGCATCGCAGGAACTTAGTATACGAACTAAAATACCAAAGGACTCTCCAATGGGAGCAATTGATGACTGAACTCAGTAACCATGAGAATGAGCCGAGCCTGGAACTTCGCAAAGAGTTGGCAGAAAAACAACTAGAGATCGAATTTTACAAGCGCGCGGCCTTCAGCATGCAGGCTCAAATAAAAGAAATACTCTCGAGCATTCCATTGGGTCTGATTGCTCTTGGCGAGGACGATTTGATTGACGCGACGAATCAGCACCTGAGAACACTATTTCAATATGAAGCGAAGGAGCTTATCGGTAAATCCGTTCAAATGTTGATACAAGACATCGACATTACAAATCGAAATCGGTTCGAGTCCACGGGGCGGAAGAAAACTGGAGAATTGTTTCCGGTTGAGTTATTCATCAACGAGGTGGAATTGCAAAAAAAGCGCAGTCTTTTCATTCACGTAAGTGACTTGAGCACAAGACTAGCACTAGAACAGTTCAGGGCGAATCTAGTCTCGACGGTCAGTCATGATTTGAGAACGCCGCTTACAGCAATGAGCTCAGTTCTTGGTCTTCTTCGCGATGGAGAATATGGTGAGATTTCCGAATCAGGTGAAAGAGCCGTGCAGCTGGCCTTGATCAGCGGCAAATATATGGAGTCGATTTTAACCAACATATTAGACGCCCAAAAGTTGGATAGCGATTCCATTAGTTTAAATGTCACCGAGACAACCTGCTGTGCGGTTGTAGAGACTAGCCTGAGCATCTGTCAGCAAATGGCGCAAGCGCATGGAATCTCTATAACGAAGTCTGTCGAAGATCGATCCATCAGCGTCGACGAAGATCGCTTTGTGCAGGTTCTGGTGAACGTGATTACAAACGCAATCAAATTCTCACCACCGGGCGGGGAGATTCAGATTCAAGTGTATGCCAACCTGCAGTCAGTGTTTTTCGAAGTATCCGACGAGGGTCCCGGTATTCCAGAGGATATGGAATATCTAATTTTCAACAAATTCTGGCAGCTCCACCAGACCCGCGAAAACAAGTCCGGCTTCGGCTTGGGATTGGCTATAGCAAAGGCTCTTCTGGCACTGCACAACGGTAGTATATCGGTCCACAATCGCCCGATCGGGTGCAGTTTTTTGATACAGATTCCAATCTAGTGCCGACCTGTTAGTAGATCTAGGCAATCAATATTCATTGATATCAGTGGTTCTCACCTGCTCATCGATGCAACAATCGATTGCTTTTCGTTTGTTCCGAATGAAATGCGGTGATAGAGAGTCAAAACACAATCTGGCAACACGCATTTTGCATCCGATCTCTGCAGATGGGCGCTTTTCGAGCTCTGCTACGCCAGCGAGCACACAATTTGGAGACACATGAGATCACGTCTGATACCGCAATTGGTGCAGCACATTTCTGGAGAACAATGTTGCTGTCACCAGTGAGTGCGCCGAAAAGCCTGCCATTACTGGCGATAGCGCATATGGCTTCCTGAGAGATGTACTTGCTATGAGCCAGTGTTTTTGGAAGAATTCGGTCGAACAACATTCACACCACACGGCAAGGACGTAACAACCACAATCACCGCCCGGCAAGAAAATCGAGACTCAACTTCAAGCACTTCAATGCATGCGGGCAACCTCAATTGCGTTCCCGCGGCATACCGCCAACGGTGTGTTCTGCCTCGATCCGTTTTTCTGGGAGCGTTTCCGACAGCACAAACTTGTTTGTATCTTTTAGAAAGTAAGAAGCAATGTACTTTGAATCGGAAAAATCATTGATTGACTACATGAAAGACAAGCCTGACCTGAATTGCTTGGTGATCGAAAATAGTCCACTGACGAGCCTGCCAGATCTCCCGGACACAGTGTGCTATGTGAAGGTCAAAAACTGTATTGGCCTGAGCCGGTTTCCGGTGCTGCCGAATTCCGTGTATTACCTGGAGGTCGAAGACTGCCATGGTCTGACAGACTTCCAAAATCTGCCAACCATGTTGACCGATCTCCGGATCACAAACTGCAGCAGCCTGATCAACCTTCCCCCGGCACTTACGGGCATGGTGACGCACGTGAAGTTTACTAGCTGCCCTCTTTTGAGGAGCATCCCGACACTCTCCGATACGTTGATCAATCTGTGGGTCTGCGACTGTGGCGGTCTAACAAATTTCCCGACACTACCGAGCACGCTTATTTATCTGCGTGTCTTCGGCTGCCATGGTCTAACAGATCTCCCGGCGCTGCCGAATAAGCTTGCCTATCTGGTGGTCAATAACTCTGGCGTAACGAGTCTCCCGGCATTTCCAGAATCGTTGCTCGATCTGGTGGTACACAAATGCCGTGGACTGAGGAGTTGTCCGACGGTGCCGAGCTCCGTTGTTTATGCGGATATCTCCGAATGCCCTGCGTTAGAAAACGTCCCGGTGATGCCGAATTCAGCAGGCAAAGCCAATTAGTGTCGTCCACGCCGTTGCATTGCTGCCTTCGCGATCGTTGTTCTCAGATTAGACAACGAACGAGCTTCGAATCTGATGTGAAGTGCGGTTCGCGAATTGTTCCCGAACCGGAAAAGGACCAACAATTGTTTCAAGGATCCCACCATGACTCAGAAAGAAATTTTTTGCATGCTGGTAGTGTCGTTTCTCGGCGTCGGAGCGCTTCTGTCCGTGCCGATCTTGCTCTCCGCGTACTTTGCTAGCCCACTGATCACCACCTGCGTGGGGGTGGGCTCAGGGGGTGCGATGGGGCTCTACCTCCGGTCGTCGCGGTGGCTCCTTGCCGCTGGCACCGGAGGCGGTATCGCCGGGCTGTTGATGAGCATAGTTTCGCTTGCTGTTGGAGGAGTGCCTGGTGTGTTGCTGGGCAGTGTCATCGCGGCTTTCGTTGCTGCCATCGTCTTGGCTGGCTTCTTTATGCCCTGGCGAAAATAGCACCACAACGCAAGGACGTATCAACGGACGGAAACCGGATTTTCAAAGTTGGCCGAATTGAAGAACCGGATTCTCTACATTGGGCTAGAACAATCAAACACAAATTTCAAAAAAAGGACTCTCAATGCTTCGGAAACCTCTCATTGTTGTTGTCTTATCAGCAGCAGCATATCTCGTGTGTGGCGGTTCATACTTCTGGGCTCTTGCTCTGGCGGTTCTTGGACTGTCCCTAATGCTAAAGCCGCTTGGCGAAGCCGGCGTCTTTATTACCTGCGCACTGTTGGAAACATTAGTGGGCACAACGGCGGCCAATCGTTTCAATTCGTTCTGTTCACGTTGGCTGGGCATCGGCGTATAACCGAGCCTGTTGCCCGTTTGGTTAATTCTACTTCCATTGGCATGGCACCGTAAGTGGTGCCGTGCCTCGAAAGAGGTTCATGGAAGATTCTTCGTCGGCTTCTACCCTCAAACAAACAAACAAACAAACAATCGAAAGTGTCTAACATGATCAAGCGTAAAAAAATGAGCTCAACTGAAACCACTGTACGAATCCCGCTTGCTGACGGTTCAACAATTGAAGCAAACCCAGCTGCAGTCTGCAACTTAGGCGACTGCCTCCCCAAACGGAAAGAAAAGAAAAAGCAGATTTTACCGAAGAAAAAGAACCTGAAATGATACGAGTGCGAATCCGCAAACAAAACACTCTCAAGGCATCACTATGAACAATCATCAACAAAAAATCACTGCTTTGCCGTTCGGGCGCGCCGAGGCTAATCTTCTGTTCGAGCAGTTCAACAACGTGGTCTATCGAATCATCGATGTTCGCAGCGTCTGCATAAAGGATATCTTCCACTGCCGGCTTGTGAAAAATCCGAAACGACGTGGGTTCTGGGGGCTGTTCATGCCCAAATACGTCCCTCTCTACTGGGTCCACGCTTCAATGCTATGTGTAAACGACTCTTGCGAAGGTCGCTTGCAGGGAGGTTACTGGACAGCCAGGAAGCTTCAAAGCATGTTCGCTGATCCGAGCCAACGTCCAGTCGATCTGATCGTCCGGGGACACTTCAATGAATCCGGTTGGACCATCGATCACATTGAGGTACAACACTATCTGAACGCAACTATCCCTGACCGACTGCGCTGATCGAGGATTTCCTCCCGGAATAGTCAGGAGCTGATTATTAGGTTATGTCGCCGTGTCCGGCGGTCTCCCAGTGAGCCGTTCTCGTACGAATTGAACTTGAAGGTTTACCGACGAGAACGACTGTGCATTCAACTCGCGTCGTAGAAATGAACGGCGCGCTCTCATCTCGTACCGCCGGATTATCGTTATCCGGCGGACGTTCTACACCATCACAAGAGAGGTTTCTATGGTTGAGCAAACTCCTACCACCGTGCATGATTCGGAGTGGGCAATCGTCATGAAGCGCGACGCATCTCAAGCGCTTTCCGAGACGCGTTCCGATCTGGTGCTAGCCGAGGCCGATCTGGCGGCCGCCGAGGAAGCGCACAACGAGCTCTTTCGCGAACGCGAAGCTGCCCGCGTGGCTGCTCGCTTCAAGCACGAAACCCCGGCAAAGGACGCCGACTGGGAAGAGAGTGCCAGCCGCCTCTCCCCCCTGGCTGATTTGCTTGACGACGAGTACAACGACCGCTGGCCGCAAGCCGCCACGCGCGTTGAACCGCCACCCCATCGTAAGTGGGTGCAAACGCAGGTAGCACGCCATTCTCGCTCAACGGAATGAGGTTGACGTGAGCGTACTCGTAACACAGCGCACTAGCTTTTCTTGCCAATTCATAAGTCTACTGAAACCACAGTTGGACGTACCGACAAGCAGGACTACGGAAACGCCAACCAACTGCAACTCTGGGTCAGTCGGAGCGCAACTGGTTGGCAGTGGAAACTCTGCAACGCTTACGTTCCCGGCAGACGCCTCGGGCGCCCTTGTGAGCTCGAAGGTGGCTCGAACACAGACTATACCGAGAACCGTCGACTCGGTCAGGCTGCGTTCGACCGCGTGAAAGCAGAGGAGCTGGCCAAGTTTCCGCCTGTGGTGGAGAGGAATTTGCCAAGTTTCCGTCCGTGGTGGATGTCACTGATTTGTCGATAGCGGACTCCCGCGCCTACCTGATTGTCGACCTCCCGGTCACCGTCGTCAAAACTGGACGTTCGCCTGCCCGGTGCTCTCTATGAGAGCGCGGGCGGCGGCCTCAAACAGTTTTCTTCCTTCCAAACTAAAAGACATCATCGGATGTCTCAAGTATCTCGATCCAACAAACAAAAAAAGGAAAATGACAATGGGAAGTGCAGAAATACCGTCGTTTAGTGTTTTCACTGCGCCGACGGTAGAATTGGTTGAATGCACCAAGGCGAAGTTAATTGAGAAATGTTTGGAAGAACTCAACAGCGTCGAGAACCGTGAAAAACTTGTTCGAGGTGAAGCTGCGTATGTAGCAGTGCCTCAAAGTCTTCCTTTCGCTAAAACCGTAGTTGACGCAGTCCGCGTAGCCTTCGAGTCGGCAGGCTGGTCGTGCTTTTCAGAGAAGGTTGGTGGAGACATCAACGTTCGTTTGATTTTCTATAAACCAAAAGATAAAGGCCTGCCAAGCCCATTGGATATCGTCAAACCTGTCAGGGAGACAATAGTCAAACAGGTAGCGGAAAAACTCCTGGCAATTATCGAATTGAAGAAAGCAGAGCTCGCAGTCGAGGAAACAATCACATTTGAGTATAATGCTGACTCGTTCAGCGTGCTCGATTCAGCTCTTCAGCTATTGCACGAAGCCGGTTGGCGAGTCGGAATCAGTGGTTCGGAAAACAATCTTGTGACTGTCAAAGCGGGGATGCGAGTCGCCTGACGCAGATGAGAACAAAATCGAAGCACCAAATCGGTGCATGGTTCGACATCTGTGGTTCTAGGTTTGGAGAAGTAATCTGAAGTGAGAATGCAGAGTCGCATAAAAGCGGCTTGTTTTGTTCGGCGCGGGCTCGCGTGAGTCAGGCGCTTCAAACGCAACAGTTTTCGGAAGGAATTGAACATGACTAAGTCTACTGAAACCACAGTTGGACGTATCGACAAGCAGGACTACGGAAACGCCCACCAACTGCAACTCTGGGTCAGCCGGAGCGCAACTGGTTGGCAGTGGAAACTCTGCAACGCTTACGTTCCCGGCGGACGCCTCGGGCGCCCTTGTGAGCTTGAAGGTGGCTCGAACGCAGACTATACCGAGAACCGTCGACTCGGTCAGGCCGCTTTCGACCGCGTCAAGGCGGAGGAGCTGGCCAAGATTCCGCCCGCTGGTGCCACCGCGAGCGGTGCTGCGTCGAGTTGAGAGTGGTCCTGCATCAGAGTCGGTGACGGGCTGGAGTTACTAATTCCAGCCCGTCTTGGGCGAATCGCGGTTTCAGTTTCAAAGACTCTACCGAGGCTCACTATTCTTCGTCTGTATCAAAACAAGAATCGAAAGTGTCACTATCAGAAGGGATCCAGTCCAATGTCTTTGACCATTCCAAGCTATTTTGAAGTTACGAAAGAGGCGGCAGCCGAGCTCTCGCGCATCGTGAATAACATTACGACCGAGCTTCTGGCCGGGCTGCACCATCAAGTTCACTTGCTGGTGCGTGGCGCCACAGTGACCCTGGCCGTTCCAGATTATGGTGGCGACAAGTGCGTAATCGATGCTGTGCTTCGGTCCTTTGACCCATCTGCCGGGTGGGTCGTTCGCTTGAGCGACGATGGGCTCGAAGCATCATTTTCTAAGCCAGACTCTGACCTGAACACGCACTTGCAAGCGACGATGAAGTGGCAAATCGCTATGATTGCAGCTTACTTGCGCAATGAATTGTCAAGAAAGGCTCGTGCCCTGTGTGACGAGGGCGCTCTCGTCAGCCTCGTTCCGTTGAGCGAGCAGGGCGTGCTAAATGTGTATGCGGCCACTTACGATGTTGTGGCGGTTCAACGCGCGTGCCAGCTTGTGGTCAGCGAGGTTCCGGGTCTCGCCTTTACAGGCAATATCCACCTTCTTAGCTTTACCTGGAGCGACATAGCAGGGTCAGGCAGCTGAAGTCGTCCGGCGAGCCGAGGTTTAACTGCAGCGCAGCCGCAGAGGCAACCTTCTAACCGCGCCCCAATGCGCTGAAGGAAGTATCTCTCGCCTGAACGGCGGTCTTAACGCGCTATCGGGTACCAACTCGATGGCATAACTTTTTTGATTAGAAGAGACACAAATGATTTTTGAATCGGATAAAGCCCTTGCCGACTACATCCTTGCGCACCCGAACAAAACCGACCTTCAGATCGAGGACAGCCCGATGGTGACGAGCGTACCGGCATTGCCGGTCACGCTCACGGACCTGCGCATCAGGAACTGCTCTGGATTGAGTGAGTTTTCGCCGCTGCCGGCCACACTTAGTTATCTACTGATTGCCAACTGCACGCTGGTGACGAGCATACCGGCACTGCCAGCCGCGCTTAGAAACTTTCGCCTATTCTACTGTGATGGATTGCGTGAGTTGCCGCCGATGCCGATGAAGTTGGAGCAAATGGTGATCAATACCTGCAGCGGGCTAAGGAGCCTGCCGGAGATGGGGGACAGGGTGACCTCGTTGACTGTCAGCAACTGCTGTTCTCTGGAGAGTTTGGGCGAGGAATTGCCGAGAGAGCTGCTCGAATTGGAGGTCAAAAACTGCCCTAAATTGCCTAAATTGGCTGAGTCGGAGCTCCCGACCAAATTAACTTCCTTGCGAGCCGTGAATTGCAGTGGGCTTATGAGTCTGCCGCCATTGCCGACCACGATGAAGCTGCTGGCGGTTGAACACTGCCCTCACCTCAGCCTGAGCAAACTTAAGTTTGGCACGCTGGAAATAGACTGGGTGCAGTAGGGAAAGTAGCACCTCTGCAGTCAATTTCCTGTTGCAATCAGGACTATGCCGAAGCACCAATAAAAAGCATCAGTCGCTCCTTCAGCGCGCTTTGAATCAACTCGGTTGTTAGCGCATGATGGCGCTGTTCACGAGATCTCAAATTCCCGATCTCAAATCCCGATCGAAAAGCGGAATTTCAGCTTACTTATAGTTACTAAGCTCCACAACGTCCTACGAGAAACCATTCACAATGGATCACGGTCCACAGAAAGCAACAATCATGCAAATTTCATTTGTACCGCTGTTTGAAACAACCTCCTGTGATGGCTTTCTGCCTGCGCAGAGTGTAGCGATTATCGAGACTCTGCTGCGGCGACCGAACTTGCGCTTTGACGGGAAGATCTACCTGCAGCGCGATCAACATGGTCACGGACTGCTGCACACAGTGCAGATATTCTTTCCATCACCGTTTATCCCTCGCAACGACTGGTTTATCAACCTCCAATGGCAGATGCGTACCGGCTGCAAGGGAAGCGTCCTCACACCAGGCAAGCCCTATGTGCGTGCTGCGATGGAGGGACAAGCGCCAGATCTGATTCATCAGCTGACCGAAGAATTGATAGCAGGATTTAACGCGGATGGTGGCACCACTGTGCTCACGCAAGTGATGCTCTCTGAGTACCTCAAGTGGTGGCGTATCGAACACAGGGACGACCCGAGCACCACGTCCACAGGAGAGCGACTGGCCATCCGCGCTCAAATCAATTGGGGCTAGTGCCGCTTTTATAGCTGCTCCGGTGGCAGCAATGTGACATTACTGCTGGCCTATCGCTGGTGGCACAAACACGTTTTGAGGAAGCCGGAGCCCGGGCTAATCTCAGTTTCCAATTCTCTTGTTCAGAATCGACCTTGTCCACATTCACTTCACCATGAGGAACACTATGAGTATGCTCTCCGGGATAGATTTATTCACCGCTGTCGTCAAACTAAGCGGCAAAGACATCACCGACTACATCATCAGGGCGCTCGCCAGGCGCGACTACAGCAATGTCACAGTCTCCTATAACTACAAGAAAGCTGGAGGCGGAAACTGGGACACCGATTCGCTCAACGGCACCATCCAAGGCACCCTAGCCGGCAAGGCGGAAACAGAAACGATCACCGTCGAGCAAATGGTTGACACAGTTATTGCTGAACTTCTGGCGGACGGGCATCAGTTCAAGGTAGATTCCAACAGCAAAGGCCTCAGCATCGGCTACAGCGCCGACGATCGTACAGTAACTGGTAAAGCCCACTTCTTGGTTCCTCGCAAGCGGGTGTGAGCAGTCACGCTCGCAAGGAATAAGCGATGGCGCAAACTCCATCTCTGACCAAGTCGTAGCAAGTACCTACAACGGCTGAAGTCGTTGGTCACACAACGGCTGTGGCAGCTTCGCCTGCTCCATCCAATAGCCGCTCAATCCCCAGGAGGAGGCCCCGCTTGTGCTGGACGTCTCACTCTTCCCGTCATCCTAAATTCCCAGGAGTTCTCAATACCATGAGCATTAACAGTACATCCAGCCTCGCGGACAGAATCTGTCCGGATTGCCAAACCAAACCATTGCCGCTGAATGCGAGGGCCGGCAAATGCACGCGATGCCCCAAGGGGCTCACTTCCACGACCGTCTACAGCCTCTGTCCGAAATGCGCCGGTACCGACCTGTGCATGTATTGTGGGGATGCCCGCGAAAACCGCGATGCGGAAGCCACATATCACGTTGTACGTACGACGGCGGCTCTAACCAAGCCCCAGAAAAAAACCTTCTGGCTGATGGGCATGAAGGCCCACGAACTCGCCGCGTCACAGCAGAAGTTCTTGCTGAGCTTGACGGCAACCCAAGCGGTGCGCCTGAGTCGGGAAAAGTGGATTGAGTCGGTTGAGTCGGTTGAGCGGGAACGGTTCGTTGTGCGCCCGAAACTGGTCAAGTTGCCGGCTCTGAGAACCTGCGAAAACTGCGGGCGGACCAAGAACAACGCTTATGACGCGTGTAAGTGCACCATGATGGGTGACAGGCGCTTGTAAGTGAGATTTTCTCAAATGTTGTGTTTTAGCATTGCTTAGGCGGCCTCTTCTTGTTTGATACCATCAACAAACTTAATTCCCTGAATTAGCTCACCAAGCCGCTCTGGACGA
>Ga0163146_10002154_pt1 | contig 27160 bp, 20 predicted proteins | sample OliLakLV19MP7G1_FD_148648 | JGI IMG/M metagenome (GOLD analysis project Ga0163146, IMG submission 148648) | Freshwater microbial mat bacterial communities from Lake Vanda, McMurdo Dry Valleys, Antarctica - Oligotrophic Lake LV.19.MP7.G1 | ecosystem: Environmental > Aquatic > Freshwater > Lake >...
GCCCCGTCACTCATGTGCCGGGACTTCCTCGGAGAAGCTTTGACGCTTCTCTCGGGACGCCTAGCCCCGTCACTCATGTGCCGGGACTTCCTCGGAGAAGCTTTGACGCTTCTCTCGGGACGCCTAGCCCCGTCACTCATGTGCCGGGACTTCCTCGGAGAAGCTTTGACGCTTCTCTCGGGACGCCTAGAAAAGTTTGTCGCCTTCTTTTTTCGCTTTTTTGCCGGCATCGTTAATGTCGTCACCCGCATCATCGCCGGCATCATTAACATTGTCGCCAGCGTCATCGATGGCATCGCCGACATTGTCCGTTGTGTCATCAGTCGCATCTTTCACATTGTCCGTTGCGTCATCAGCGGCATCGCCGATGTTATCGCCGGCATCTTCGATCTTATCCGAAAGATCTTCGGCATACGCCGCGGGAACCGCGAACGAAACGGCGAACAGCATTGCGAACATTCCAAGAATCGTTTTCATTTAAATCTCCTTAAGGTTATATTTTTTATTAGTCCGGGACGGGATAGATCGCCCGTACTGATTGACAGCATAATAAATTTAAAAAAATCCGAATACCGGGAAACGGTAGAAAAAAGCATCCGTAGAAATCCCCATCTATGAGTCCTGTGAAGTCAGAGAGTTAAGGCCGCCCTCAGGCATTACAGTTAGCAATTTTTATCAATAATAAACATTAAAAAACAATTATACAAAACGGAGAATCACGCAAGCCGGCTTTTTCTTTGCTGCGAAGCAATGCGAAAGGCTATAATCCGCGCCAACATTCAACTTCTCTCCCTGACATAAAGGAGTTTTTTTCATGGAAGTCAAAACACAGGAATTTGGCGATCTTTTCATGCTTTACGGCCTCAACATCGTTGCGGCTCTCGCGATCTTCATTATAGGCAAATGGCTGGCAAAGAAAGTTGCGCGCAGCATACGGACCGTCCTCGAACGTCAGAAAGTCGATATCACGCTTTCGAAGTTCGCGGGCAATCTCACTTACGCGGGTCTCCTGACTTTCGTCACCCTCGCAGCGCTCGCGCGCCTTGGCATCCAGACCGCGTCCTTCATCGCTGTCATCGGCGCCGCCAGCCTCGCGATCGGTCTCGCTCTCCAGGGCTCGCTCTCCAATTTCGCAGCGGGCGTGCTCGTCCTTCTTTTCCGTCCTTACCGTGTGGGCGACTTCGTGAACACGGGCGGCGTCATGGGGACTGTCGAAGAAATTCAGATTTTCAACACCGTCCTCACCGCGCCCGACGGCGTCAAAATCATCCTCCCGAACTCGCAGGCGACGAGCGGCGTCATCACGAACTTCGCCGCAAACCCCACGCGCCGCATCGAAATCAAAATCGGCATTTCCTATTCGGATGACATCGCGAAGACAAAGAAGGTCCTCATGGACGCGGCTCTTGCCGACGCGCGCATCCTGAAAGACCCGGCGCCCGCCGTCGTCCTCGTCGAATACGGCGCCAGCGCCGTCGTCTTCGCCGTCCGCGTGTGGACGAAAGCCCTCGACTTCGGAGACGCGCTCGGCAGCCTGATGGAAACCTTGAAGACCGCGGTCGAAAGAAACGGCCTCACCATGCCCTTTCCGTCACAGGACCTCTGGATCAAGGAAGTCCCGTCTGAAGAAACCGAAGTCAAAGTTCTGCATTAACCCCGCTTCTATATAGAAATCCGGTCAGGCAAACGCTTGGCCGGGCTTTTTCTTTCATCCTTCTCAGATCTCTCACCAGCGCCGACCCGTTATGTAATCCCGCGCGATACGCCTCGCAGAAAAACATCTCTCTGATTCTCTAAAACCGGATCTGCCTCTATGCTTGTCTGTGCCCACATCACAGATCCTTGAGGAGGATTTCCCCCATGAGTGCAGGCCGACTGAATAAAAAGTTTTTGAGACTGACCAGCTTTTTTACCGTCATGTTTTTCCTTCACGAGCAAATCGTTTTTTCCGCGCCCTTGGCTCCGGAGCCGGCTTACCAGGCCGAGTACGCGATTCAGAATCCTGAAACGGGTGGGGCCGGAACTTCCGGCAGCGGGCCCGTTGCGCAGTCTTCTGAAACTTTCCTGCAGGACACGCTTGTCCTTGAACCTGCTGCGGCGGCCGCGGTTAATGAAGATCGGGCCGAGGACACTGCCCCAGAGATTATTTCCGAACGCAGATCGTTCGATTATGCGATTGAAGAACTGAGTCAGGGGATCGCGGCGGCTGTCGTCCTTGATATGCTGACTGAAAAAGATCTCGTGAAATTACTCACGCTGCCCCGCGAGACAGGGATTGCGGTGCTTGACGGCGAGATCGTGCTCTTCTCGAGCGGAGGAAGGGAAGCAATCGGCATGCTTGCGCCCGCGAAACAGCTTCTCGAGAAAGCTTCATTCATAGCGCACACCCATGTCGAAGCCGGCTCGGAACACGGCCCTTCTTCTTTTGATCTCCTGAACGCGGCGGATTTCGGCACGGAGTACGTTCTCACTTCGGAAGGGGCTTTCGAATATGGCAGGGAAGGTGTCGAAAATGAGGGGAGAGCCCTGTCTTTGGTCCGGTTTCTTGCCCGCCTCGATGAGGCTTTAAGGACGCCTCGCGCGGAAACACGTGCCCGGAAAACGCTGAACGAATTTATTTCTCAGATGGACGCTTACAATTCCTCCGGGAGTGAGGACCATGTCGTTTTCCGGAAATCCGAGCAGCTTCCCGACGTTCTCAACCAGGATTTTCTGTTTATGAGTCCGCTCGACCCGGGAGTCCTCGGAATCAATCTGCAAATCCTTCAGGAAACCAGGGATGCAGCGGGAAAACTTACATCGCTTAAAACGGCGGATAAACTTTTTGAATACGCTTACGATGCGAATGGCCGCCTGGCAGCGCTTATCCAGAAAAAGATCGTGATCGAAGAAAAAGGCCTCGAGAATACCGCCTTGAACAAGCCGGCGTCAGGCTCCAGCTATTCCAACGTAAACACCATGCCTAAAGCCGCTGTCGACGGCAAGCTCTCTGCCGCGGCGTATGGCTGGGTCGGCAACCTTGCGGGAGCCGGTGATGAATGGCTTCAAATCGATCTCGGTAAGACGAGAAACGCCGCAAAGATCACAATCGATACGAGATATCACGTGAACTGGAGCAGCTCCCGAAGGCTTACCCACTTTGTCGTGTATGGTTCGGCGGACGGCGTTAACTGGACAGAAATTCTGAGAGAAGCGAATCTTGCGTATCCTGCGGGCGGTATTTATACAAAAGAAATCAACCCTGTAAATCTTCGTTATGTGAAAGTCTCCGGAATTCACAGCCGGGACAACGCGAACGCGGCCTATGATCAGGATTTCCTCTCCGAAATCCAGATCTATGAAAAAAGAGAGACGCTCACTCACTTTATCTCCGAAAAGAAATACAACTATTCCTTTGATGCTTCCGGAAAGATCACGGAAGTCCGAAGCTCAATACTGACGGAGCAGGCGGTCGCGAGCCGGAACGTGTCTTCCGGTAAAGCCAAAAGCGCGTCGAGTACCGCGGCGGGCCACATGATCGCGGGCGCGAGCGATGGCAAATTCTCGGAAGCTTACGGCTGGCGGGGCGCGGCCGTCGACGGAACGACCGACTGGCTTCAGCTGGATCTCGGAGCCGTGAAGAATCTTCACAAGCTCCGCTACGATACGCGCTATCACACCCAGTACGGAACAAGTATCTGGCAGGAAAATTTCTCGATCTCGGGTTCTTTAGACGGAACGAACTGGTTTTCGCTCGTTACGCAGAGCGGCCTGACGGGCGCGAGTGCCAAAATACACGATTTTGAAATCACGCCCGTGAATGCGAGATACCTCAAGGTCCATGGCATTCTCAGCAGAAAGAGCAGCAGCGAAACCTGGCGCAGCGCCTATGTCACCGAAATTCAGGCTTACGAGACGCCGCATACCGAGATTCCCGAAACCCCTGAAAAAATTTATACCTATGATTATGACGCCGGCAAGGTGCGTTCGATAAAGAGCGCAAAGATCAGCGACCGCGGCAAAGTAAATCTTGCCTTCAAAAAAACGGTGACGGCTTCGAGTGAAGCCTCTACCGGCCTCGCGAAAACCCGTGCCGTCGACGGTTCATACGCCACGGTTTACGGCTGGGAAGGATCGGCCGTGGACGGTTCGGCCGACTGGCTGCGTGTCGACCTGGGAGCGGTTAAAGAAATCGGAAAGATCCGTTACGATGCCCGCTACCACGTTGCTTACGGGACCACGATCTGGCAGGAGGCTTTCACCCTCTCGGGCTCCGTCGACGGACAGAACTGGTTTCCCGTGGTGCAGCAATCAGGTTTGGGACGCGATTCGGCGAAGATACACGAGTTTGCGGTCGATGCGAAGAACATCCGCTATCTGAAGGTTCACGGTATCAAAAGCAAAAACCTGGCGAGCGTCTCGTGGCATAAGGCCTTTATCAGCGAAATCGAAGTGTTTGAAACGCTTCCGCTTCTTCCTCCCTCGGCGGCGTTTCTTTCTCCGCCCGGCTTTAAAGATCCACAGAACCTTCTCTATTTTCTGGTCGACGGCACCGTGCGGACCCGCGCGCTGCCACCCGTTCTCAAGACGGGACAAAATACCGCGGCCTATAAATTTGCGAACTCTTCAGGCAATGAAACTTTCTATTTCTCACGCCTGAATTACACGCCTGAAAGTCCCCGCACGGTGACGCTCCAGAACCAGACCCGGTTGTTCTATGAAAATGGAAGGGTCGTGAAGGAGATCACGTCTGCCGGCATTACATCGACTCTCGAAAAAAACAAAGGAATTACTTCCTATAAAAACGCGGACGGAAGCGGCCTGTCTTTCGGTTCCGGACCGTCTTTCGATATAACTCTCTATGGTCCGGGAAATCTTTTGAAGGAAACCGTAGCGAAGCCTGTCCCCGCGGCGCTCGATGAAAGCGCGGCCGTAAAGCTCACGCTCGAAAATGGAATCTTTGCTTTCTATATCGGCGGCATACCTGCAGAGTTTCGTACGGCGTCCGGCATCCGGATCACGAACTTTACTTTCACAGAAGACGGAAGCATCGAGAACGCGCTGCTTGTTTATCCGGATAAAACGATCGAAGTCATCCGCAGCGGGAAACTTCTCAGAAGGATTCTCGCGGACGGTTCGATCCAGGATTTCACGCCCGCGGGAATGCTTGTACGTGAAATAAACAGGATTAACGTTCTCTACTACGAGTATGAAAAGAACGCCGCTTCCCAGGTTATTCAGACGCGGGTTTATACCGGGCTGCTCGGACGCATTATCTACAACCAGGTGGGAATTCTCCTCGAAGCGATGGAACCCGGCGGCAAAGCCATCAATTACACCGTCCGCGTGGAAGGGAACATTCAAATCGCTTCCCTGAATCCCGCGCTCTCATCGCCCGCGGAAGCCCGAACGCTGATTGAAATGCGCTATACCGCGGCGGGCGTTCTCGTGTCTGCCCGGCTGCAAGACGGAAAACAGCTTTTCTTTAACAACGGCGTCCTGAAAGAAACCCGGGACGCTTCAGGTAATCTTATTACCTATCAATACGAAATGGCGGACGGCCTCGCTTCGCTTATGAAAGTAAACAGGAACGGTTCCGAACTCTCGTATGATTCGACCGGTTACCTGACACAGATCAAAACCGGAACGGGCACCCTTCACCGCATCCGTAAAGATTCGAATCAGGACGGGCAGCTGAACGACGCCGATATCACCAGCCTGCTTCTCGAAGAAGCGGGAGGAAACCGTCTCAGTGATTTCGAGCTCGACGCCGGGGGCAGAATAGTGAAAGGCATTATCGAAACCAAAGAAGGAATCAAACAGTTTATCCGGAACGGTGTCATGACTGGCTACGAAACGCTCGACGGCAAAGTGTTTTCTGTCGCAGGCGGCCAGGCGCGCCTGAACGAATGGAAAATGAGAGACGGCACGACCGTCAAATATCTCGACGGCCGGATCAGCGAGATCGTCAACCCCGACAAGAGCCGGCTTCATTCCATCGTTTTTAATCCGGAAGGCGAAGCGGAATCCTACACCCAGGCGATGGAAGACGGTTCCGTAAAGATCTTCAAAGGCAACAAACTTTCCGAACTCCAAATGCCTGCCGGCCAGAAAATAGTTTTCGGCGCCTCGGGCCAAGCTGAGAAGATCCTCCTGGAAGACGGAAAAACCTTGAATGTAAAATTCATTGAAGGCGTGGGCGGCCAGACTGAAAGTATTATTTTTGAAGGCTCTGGACGGCGCTACGCGTTCAAGCCGGACGGAACGATTACGTCTCTCCTGACTGATGGCGTGCAGGCCCTTTTTCAGAACGGGGCCGTTCAAAAGATTTATACGGGCTTCGGGGAGATTATTGCGCCCCAGTTCAACGGGGAGGGGCTGCTGTCGGGCGAGATCCGGTATGTTGACGGGGCCCGGCATTTTATTGCGGGAGGCAAGCTCCAGCGCATGCTGCTTGCGAGCGGTACCGATATGCGCTATGAAGACGGCAGGCTTCGTTACGTCTATTCAGGGAACGGCTATTACCGTATCGATTACAGTCTCTCCGCCGGCAGCGCCTTGAGCGGCGCGCAGCTCTTCTACCAGTCTTCCGCCGGATCCTTTTCCCAGCCTCTGGTTCCCTATCTGCTGAAGCATCCGGATTCAGAGCTCGGCCGATTTATGCTCGCCAACCCGCTTTATAACGCCCTTCAGAACCGGTTTCAGGTTCAGTCGGATTTCAACGCGGGAAACAGTCTTTTTCTGTCTCATCTTCTTCCGGACGCGGAACGCGGCCAGGCCTATACGCTCTTTGGCGCCATGCCGCCATATTTACGGAATGCACGTTCTTCATTCCAGGGGTTCCTCGCGGATATGAACGGAGACGGACTTCAGGACTATGTGTCACCCGCGTCTGCTTCGAGCTGGTTTGTTCAATACAACACGGGCGGTGATTTCGCCGATCCCGTGGAATGGAAAGGCGTCGCCGCTTTCGACGGGTCCGCTAACGCGGAAAAATTTTCAGGCGCTCGCGCGGTCACTCTCGGAACGCTCGCCGATATCGACAACGACGGCTGGATCGACCGGGTGATGCAAAAAGAAGACGGTTCCCAGGGCTGGTACGTTCAACGCGGAAGCCCGGGCGGATTCGGCGGGGCCGTACTCTGGGCAGATAACGTGCAGATCCAGTCGAGCGGCGAGGCAGCCGCAAGTTACGCCTCGAGAGTCTCTACGGGGACGATTAAAGGCGCAAAGGGTGATCTTCTCGCCGGCCTCGTGGATCTGGACGGGGACGGCGATCTTGACCGCGTGGTAAGACCGTCTACAGGAAGTTTCAATCACTGGTTCTTTCAGGAAAATCTCGGCGCGCAGGGCTTTGCCGATGCCCTGCCGTGGAACGGAATTGATACCTCCTTTTTCGGCAGCGCGGCAGCAGGCTCGGCTCTCAGTCACGATACCGAGCACCGTAATGGATTGTCCCACCCCATTTTCGGAACGCTGAAACGCTGGGCGGATTCCGCGGAGAGCGACCTGGCAGGATGGTGGCCGCGCTGTGAATACGATTGCGTACAAAACTACTGGCAGCTTTTTGCGGAGGAAGCGCAGGACCTGCTAAACTTTTTCGGCTGGTCACGTTATCTGCATCCCGGGCTTCAGGGAGGAGGCGGGGCTTATAACCACCGCTATCAACAGGAGCGTCAACTGTCGGACGAGATCAGCATGCTTTCAGCTGAAAAAAGCCTGCTCTCGGATTTGAACGGGGATAACAAACCGGACCGGGTTCTCATCGATAATCTGGGTGCCTGGTATGTGCAGCTCAATAACGGAACAGGTTTCGAGCAGAAAGAATTGTGGGACGCCTCTGTGAAACCCGTGAGCGCGGTTCCTGCCGAAGCAGCATCCGCTGCGCGGCTCGTTATGGGATATGACAACGACCCGAACGTGCTCGCAGGTCTTCACGATTTAACGGGCGACGGCAAACCGGACAGAATTACCGTGGACCACGGTCTTACAAATAACGCCGCGCTCAATGATCTGGTCACTTTGCTCTGGCAGTTTCCGTCCTTCAATCTCGCGGATGCTCCTCAATCAGGAAGCAGTGAGGGATGGCCTGAATTTGATCACTGGTTCAATCATTACGGCGGCCGCTACGGCTACAGGATGCCGCCGCGTCCGTATGGTGCAGAAGCTTACCGTAATTTCATGGAAGAATACTTTTACGGGCCGATACAGGCGCAGCTTACCCGGGCAGGCTGGGACGCTTTCGCCGTGCCTTCGACCAAAGCCCAGGCAAACCAGCTTATCTGGAAACTGCTGCGTGAGAATTCCAAAAACCAGAAAAATACCAGCTGGTGGGTTGAAGTGAACACGGGCAGCGGGTTCGCCGACGCGGTAAAGTGGACGGGAATCGCAGGGGATACATTCGAACAGACAGTGATCGGCCAGGGCGATACAGGCAGCGCGGGGCCCCTGGGATTTCCGGGCGCATTGGGTAAGACCCGTTACACGCAGCTCGCGGACATGAACCGCGACAACTTTGCCGACCGGTTGATTTATGATGATTCCGCCGACCGCTGGAAAATCCAGTACGGCACGGGCTCCGGATTTCTCCCGCTCGAAAACCTCAAGATAGAAGGCCTTTCCGCCTCGGCTTCGAACGTCAATTCTTCTCTCTATGAAAACCTTCACGTGAGTCTCAAGGCGGACAGGACTATTCCGTCCGCGGAAGGTTTCGTCCGGATACGGCTTGGAAACCCGGGCGATCCGCAAAGTTTTCAGGAATGGACGGTCCGGAGCCTCACCTCCCGCTGGCAGGATTTTTATCTTCCCATCAATTCCGCGAAACCGAATGCGGCTCAGATCAGCGTCGAATTCATTCCCTCGGCAGGTGTGTCCGCCGCTGTTGTTCAGATCGACAACGTGACCTTCACCTCCCTTCGGCCCAATACCTCGAAAGACTGGCTTGACCGGTTTCTCGCCGATGAAGAAGTTCTCTCGGATATTCATACCCGGCAGGCTTCGACGCTGGCCTCTTTCCTCGGCGTGTCCGCAGGCTCATCTGAAAAAGGGCCGCTCTCCCGCGAGCTTGCGGAACGGCTGCGCAATGCGGAAGTGAAAGTGGATCTTGGCATGGAAGCCTCCTCGGAAAGCCGCGTGCATACGTTTGCGGGCCAGATCACCCGCGTCCAGAACGGCAGGATCCTCGAAACGAGACTTCCGGACGGGCGCGTCATCACTTACGGCGAACCTTCCGCGGCGGAACCGAACCGCACCACGCAAACCGTGACCGACAGCCAGGGCACGAGCACCCTGCAAACTCTTAATTACGGACGGGTGCGATCGATTACAAGAGGAGGAGGCAAGCCCGCGCTCGAATACTCTTATGAATTCACCGCCTCAGGAAGTGAAATTACCATTGTCCGCGATCCGGAAACGGGCGTCATTGAAAGATATGGAGAGCTGACGTGTTTGCCCGCCACTTCCGATTGCGTTTCCTTGGAAACAGGCAAATCGTATCTGCTCCTTTCACGCCTCCAGGCGGATGGCATGGAAACCCGTTACATCTATGCGGGGGACGGAAAACTCGCAGGTTCCCACCTTCTCTATAAAGGAAGTGTCCATAAACGTTTCGAATACGAAAAAGCGGCTTCGGGAAATACGGTTCTCGTCACCGACAACGGAACGCGCGAAGAGTATTCCGCTTCGGGCGAGATCCTGTTTCACACGACAGCCGAAGGTTACCGCTACGCGCATACCGTGGGCACAGCGCGCAAAGTGGTAACCGCTGTGGAAACTCACGACGTGGCCCTCCCTGATGGACGCGTCGTGAGTTTTCCGGTTCCCGTCGTGAGTCTCGAAGACGATCCTCAAGGACTGCCGGTCCACAGCGTTCGGCTCGAAAGTTTCAGGAAGCAGGACGGAACGGCGGCTTATTTTGAAAACGGAATTCTGAAGAGCCTTCTTCTTCCCGATAATAATTCCATCCAGCCTGCGGCCATTCATTACAACCGCGTCGAAACGATCGAATCGGTTGACGCCGAAACCGGCAATCACTCCGTCGGAATAAAAATCCTCGACGTTTCTTTCCTGCATCCGGACGGTACCGTCACTGAATTTAAAAACGGAAGCCCGGATAAAGTGATCAGCGCTTCGGGACTGACGATCAATCTCGCAAAACAGGGAAACCAGTTCGTTGACCCCGACGAATCGGCGCTCTTTCACTATGGGCAGGCCCTTGGGTTATGGAACACGCTTATCCTCCCCAAGTGGAACGAATACAAGCTGCCCGGCGATCTGGCAGTGGAACTCGAATACACGAAAGAGGGGGAACTTCTTTCACGGCAATTTGCCGAAGGGACGATCCAGCTTTATGAGAAGGGCAATATTACGGAACTCCTCGCCTCGGACGGCGAACGGCTGATTCAATATACCTACGACCCGGACGGGAATCCGCTGAGAATCCATATGGAAGGCTCGAGGCGGAGGCTTGAAACCGCTGTCCTGAAACTCGAAGCTGAAGTCGAAATGAAACGTCAGGAGGCCCTGGCGCAGCTTGCCGGACGCGAACAAGTTCTCAACCAGACGATCGAAGGACAGTACGTCGTCGCGAGGGACAAGCTTCTAGAGGTCCGGTCCAAGCTCGAAGCGCAGATGACCTTGATGGGCTCCATGAAAATAAAAGGCAAGGCCGGGAAGCGGGCTATCGGTAACGCTTTCGGCACGATCAACTTTCACCTCGATCACGTTAACGGAGCGTTGGCTGAAGCCGCGCGAAATCGCGCAGACGCGCTCGCCCGGCTTCACGAACAGGTCGGTCAGGTTTCCGAAGATATCCGGGATCAGAGCGTGGGTGCGCTCGTGAAGATCCGGGAAGAAAATCAAAAGATCCGCAGAAGTATTCTCGAAGAAGAAGTTTCGCCCGTGATCTATCACTGGTACCGGAAAATTCTGGGACGCGACGCTTCGAAGACGGAATATGCGGCACGCTTGAGCGAGATCAATTATGAAGCGGGCACGCTCGATGTGAACGCTTTGAAGACCAGGCTTCAGACCAGCGCAGAATTCAACGCGAGGACGCTCGAGGTGAACGCCATCCGCACGAAGACGGCGGCACAGCTCCGTCATTATCTAACGCTGACTGGTTCCGCGAAAAAAGAATTTGCTACCCGCCTCGGAATTCTCGAGTCGGAACTCGCGGCGCTCACTGCCGCGGAAGCCGAAGCCGTCATCACTTATCTGAATAAGCAATCGCTCCATTTCGGGCAGTCCGCTTACATTGCACTTGAAGCCATGCTCGCGGACGGGGGACTCCAGAAGATGGATTGCCATTCTCCGGGGACCGAGGGCACGGTCTGCCGCCAGACGCTTCAGGACAATGCCGGCAAGTATTCAAGACTCAATGTTGCGGTGCGGCTCATCCTCACCGATATCCTCACAGGTACTTTGACGCCGGTTGAAGAAGGGGACCTCGTTCTCTCGGTTTACGCCATGCGGCGCACGGCTCAGAGTTACGGTCTTTCGCTCGGGGCGTGGAAATTAAATTATGAATCTTTGAAAGCGATGTATGAAGATGCCTGCCCCGGCACTGCGGCCTGCGGCTTCCGGTTCATCACGCATATAAACCGTAATCATTTCGTCATCGTGACGAAAGTGACCGCCGGGGAAGTCCGCTATATCGATCCCGGAGCGGGGCCGGAAAGCAGCCCCGACGTTGTGACGCTGACGCGGGATGAGTTCCTGAAAATATGGAACATCACTCCAAATTTAAGCGGTCAGGAAGTTCCCGCGCCTCAGGACGCCTTCGGCTACATCATCACGGCCCGGGCTCCGCCTCAGAACACCGGCAAGATGCAGGCGGCGCCGCTTTCCGTGCGGGAAGAGATGTCCGTGCGAGGCGCCTTCTTTCCTTTTATCGCACTCCTGATCGCGGCCATTGTTAAAGCGATTGTCGCTGCCGTCGCTGCCGTCGTCGCTGCCATCGTGGCGACAGTGGCGTCCGTCATTTCAGGTATTGGTTCTATTCTCTCCGGCTTCGGGGCCATTCTCACGGGAAACTTTGCCGCGGGATTCAGCTCCATCTTTTCCGGTTTCGGGCAGATCCTGGGTTCGGTTTTTACCGGAATCAAAGCGGGGATTCTTACCGGGCACCATTTGCTGGTCCAGTTTGGAGTCGTAAGCTTTGTCCAGTCGATCAGTATCGGCGCTCTTCTGAAAAGCAGCCTGATCGGCATCGGCGTGGGAGAATTATTTGAAGGAACGGGCCGGCTCCTCGAAGTCATGGGCGTCTCTCCGAAGATCGCGCGCAGCATCACGAGCGTCGGGAAAGTCATCCTCGGAGCGGCTTTGCTGCCGGGTTCTATCGGATCGATCGCGGGTCTCGGTTTATTATCAGGCGGTGCTTCCGAATTTCTCGGCCTGCACACGAACCTTTCGCCCGTCATCACCAACATCGTGGGTCTTGGCGCCGCGGCAGTCAGCTCTTTCTCCACCGGTTTCAATTTTAACGGGCAGGTACTGTCCGGACTCGCCGGCCTCAAAGCCGCCGCCCCCTATCTGCTGCAGGACCTGGCCTCCGCCGGCCTCGCGAGCCTCGGAAGCGCCCTTTCCCTCGACCCCAGAATCACGGCGCTCATCAACATGCCTCTCAGAGCGTCGGTCGGTAATTTCGCCGCGAGCCTTGGCGCCGCGAATCAGGTGAATTCCGCAAGCTTCCTGGCCGCGATTAAAAACGGCTTGAGCGCAGGCGCAAAGGAAATTGGTTTCGATTTCGCAGGCAAAATAACCAGTCCCGTATTCGGCTCCCTGAAAAGCGGCGACATTCTTGGCACGATCGAGAAGTCCCTGGGCCGCGAGGGATTATTTTCCAGCATCCTCAAAGTGGTAGGCGACGCAGCACTCAGCCCCTTTAACGCCGTGCGCGGTGCAGTCGAGTCCGCGATGAGCGGCTTCAAGGATTTCCAGTCCCTGATCCGCGAGAAAGGCACCGCCGCCGCCTTCGAATCCCTCGCCACATCCGTTTTCAGCCAGAGGACCCTGGAAAACCTGCGCAGTTCCGGCGGAGTAGCCGGAGCCGTCAGCTCAGCGGTAAAAGTTCTCACAACCCTGAACGGCCAAAGCGTCCACGAACAGAACCTCGGAGGCGGCACCTCCCTCTTCTACGACCTCGCCGGAAAATTCATCGGTAAAAAAGAAAACGGCATAACCCAAACAGGAATTTTTGGTGCAACAGCTCTTGGTAAATGGGGGCTGCTCACAGGCCATGTTACGGCTCTCTTCGGAAGTTTGGTATTTGCCGGTGAAATAGAAAACGGCCAGCTTATGCGCGGCACCCTATCCGGTCCTAGCGGTACTATTGGTATTTTTAACCCCGAAGGCAGACAAGGGCCAATTATCATTGATGGCCGTGATGAGCAGTCAAATTCGGACGGAAGTTTTTGGAATATGCTGCTTAAATTTTTGCCTTATGGGATGGATTTATTTTTCGGTAGTGGTCTTCTTAATAAAGCAGAAGTTAAAACTCCCGAAGAGTTAACTGATACGGGCGGTACAACTACCACGCAGAATGAGCTATTTGTCCTTGCTAATGGGATCGGGAATCCCGTTTCAAATGGCCCGCCCGATTATATTAAAAACTTGGAGACCGACCTTGTGGCACAAAGCCAGGGGACAATTCAACAAGGTGACATTCTTCCCGTTCCCCTTTATTTCCCTGCGACTGGAAATTCTATCGTAAACAAATCGCTCGACATATTGAAGGTTATTACTGAAGGGCAACTTCCGTTGCTTCACTTTCAAAACGCCCGGACGATGATTGCAACGCTTCTAGCTTCTGGGGCCGCAAAGAACCAAAGACCCATTGTGGCCATGGGCTATTCTGGTGGATTTTTACCTTTGATTGAAGGATTGGCAAGTGCGCCGTATAATGTCTCGAGTGTCGTCGGGCTTGGGGCTGCGACGATCTCTCTCGTCGGAGATACGGTTGACGCTGTTCTAAAGATTGTGCAATTCATAGAAGGAAAGATTGTCGATGGAATTCAAACTTTCCTAGGAAAAATAAAAATCGTAGGTGAGCTTGCGAATAACTTTATCCAGGCTGTTAACGAGGGATTAATTCAAAGGGCTATTGATATGGTTAGGGATGCTTTAGCCCCGCTTCAAAAAGCCCCATCTCCATTACCCTCAATTGCACAGTCTGGCGCAGAAATGGCCGTAAATGTTTGGGGAACCAAAGATATTCTTTATGAGACTGGCTTCGCAGGATATAGAGAAAGCTTGGCTGGTTTAGAAACAATTAATATCGAAATTACTGGCGCAACCCACTTTGATTATATGCGTCGAAACGATGCCGATGCATGGAATTTGACAGTTAGTGACTTTGTGACAAGGTTACTTCAAAACAGTAAGACGAAAGATGAATTGCGGACGTTTTTACAGCAAAGAGCAGTTTTCGATGCACGAGGTATTTGGGTTGTGACATTATGAGCAAATTTTTTTTAGGACTATTAATAATGTTCGGGATAATTGCAGGAATTACCTCTGTGATAGTATCTGCTAAAGAAAAAGTAGAGGCTCCATCTGCATCCTTAATTATTCTTGGAGGAAACAAGCAACAAACATTGGCGTCATTTTCGGATGATGCACGCACCAAAAAAATTATTAGACAATCCGAGATTGAACACGAAGCAAAACTTCTCGAAAAACAGGGCCGTTATGAAGATGCCGTTACTAAATATCAAGAGGCCATGCATCCTTCTCTCTTGAATTCTGAGCGTGATAAAGCAGGAGCGATCGGAGGGATTCTGCGAATTCATCAAAAGCAAGGCAAGTTTGATTTGGCCCTTAAAGAGCTAGGATGGTTTAGCGCTTATCCAAATCAGCTCTATGTTGATACAAAGCCAGAACTTGAAGCCTTAATTAAGGCTCGTGATACAGACTCAATGAAGCCAATCTACGCCCACATAAGTCATCTTAAAGAAAAACACCAAAAATTTATTCCGCCTAAAGGACACGAGCCAGTTTTTACAACAAATATCATTCGTTTATATGACTATATAGGGGATTTGGATGCCGGAATTGCTTTTGTTGATGCAGTGATAGCCTACAAAAAGCTTACGTTTTCTACCCGCGAAGAATATCTCAAGATAAAGCAGGCCTTCACCGAAGATAAAGCCAAGGGGTCAAAAGGACGGGCTACGGAAGCGCTTATTCGGTCTGATTATTTTCCCTGGTGATACACGGCGTCCGGTTGCTCCCAGCGACTTCAGTTACAATCTCTCAGAATGGAATGACTCTGGCAATCAATTTGAGCCGGAAAGATTAATAGAAAAACAAATTTGTTTATGAGAGATCTTTATCGGTTTGCAGCCAATGATCAGACGGAGCCGGGCCGATTACTTTCCTTTTTGAATAATACGGCGGGGATTAAGTACGACTCCGCAAAGCAGGTTTGGATTGTTGATTTGGTGAATTATGAATAAATTAATTATAGTGAGCGGTATTGCTCTAATCATAACTGTCTTAGGGGCATTTTTGTATTCTAATCACAATAGAAAACACCCTGAGAATTTTGTGCAAACATTCGGCGAAACCTCATTGCATTCAAACCAAAGTTCCACTACCGAAAATGTCGAAAACCGCCACATTCAAGATTTGCAAAAAATCGACCAATCACATGACCATATTGAAAAAGGGGATATTTTATTTCGTGCGGAAAATTTTGAAAAAGCGGCAAAGGAATATGAACAGGCCTACGCTATAAATGCAGGATACTCAAAAGCTGTAAGCGGGCTTTTGCTCGTTCAAACCTACGAAAGGCTCGGCCTCAATGATTCGGGAATCAATATTATTGACCAAATGATAGATAATGGATATCTAAGTGAAAACGGAATTAAGAATGCTCAGGAGATCCGCACTCGACTTCTAGCGGCTATGCAGACTCAACAGCCTGAAGCAAACCGGACGCCGTCCGGCGCGCAAACCGGACGCCGTCCGGCGGGGAAGGGTAAGCAATCCGATTTCAGGTGAATGTGAATGCCTCGAAAGAAAAGACAGGAAAGTGAGTCGGGAGTTTATCACTGGATCATCCGGGGGATGAACAAGAAGGACCTGTTTCATGAAGCAGATGACTATGAACGGATTCTGAGTTTACTCCTTGAGTATAAGAATACGTATCTCGAAGCGATTTACCATTACTGTCTCATGACCAACCACGTCCATGTGCTTCTGAAAGCGCATCGGCTGCTGTATCTCTCCCAGTTTTCGCATTACGTGCAAAGGCGATACGCCTATTACTATTGCGGCCGCTACGCGTGGACGGGCAGCGTTTTTCAAAGAGGCTTCCGGAGTTTCCCGGTTGAAAAGGATGAATATCTCCTGGAATGCGCCCGATACATAGAGCGCAATCCGGTAAAGGCGAGACTGGTTAAGAAGGCGGAACACTATCGCTACACAAGCGCCCCATATTATATTTACAGCAGGCAAGACGTTCTCGTTACGCCTTCTCCCGCTTTCCTGAGGCTTCACGTATCGCCCGAGAAGAGAGCGGTCATTTACGCTGATTTTGTAAACCAAACACGCTTACAGGAAGAGATGGCTGTCGCAGAATGATGACTTATGCAAATCTAACCCCTCCCCCGCGGACGGCGTCCGGTCCGTTCGCAACTTGAATCCGAATACGCCCTTTCTTTAACAGGTCACCTTGCCTGTCCATGAATTCCTTCCCGAGATCAAAAATAGCTTTAGCGTAGCTCAACACTTCCCGTCCATCATCAGTCAGAATCAGTTTTCGACCTTCACGAAGGAAGAGTTTCTTTTCAAGGTAAGACTCAAACTGTTTGAGCTGGGCGCTGAGTGTCGGCTGGGCGAGGCGAAGTTCTTTCGCGGCAAGCGAAACGGAACCTGATTGGGCAATTGTGTAAAAATAGTAAAGGTGGTGGTAGTTGAAAGGGATCATGCTGTAAGTATAGATTTAAACTATGCTAAGTACAAATATTATCTATTTTATAATTAGTATCATATCGCGGATAATTCCATCAAGCAAAGCGAGTCTTTAACGCTTTTCGATCTAAAGAGGAGGCTGTCATGAAAAATCAAATTAAAACAGTTCTTTTGCTCGTCGGAATCAGTGCCTTATTTCTTGGGATAGGCCATATGCTCGGAGGCCAAGCGGGAATGCTGACGGCGCTTGTCATGTCTCTCGTTATGAACTTTTCAGCCTATTGGTTTTCAGACAAAATCGTGCTTGCTATGCATGGAGCCAAGCCTCTGTTAAAAGGTGATCGATACGGCGTTTATGACATGGTTGAGGAACTCAGTCATAAAGCCGGCATTCCAATGCCGAAAGTTTATCTTGTTCCGGATCCCGCTCCGAATGCTTTTGCCACCGGAAGAAATCCTGAAAATGCCGCGGTTGCGGTTACTCAAGGCATCTTGGGAATTCTCAGTCCTCGTGAATTAAGAGGCGTCTTAGCGCATGAGCTCGGGCATATCAAAAATCGAGATATCTTGATCTCGACCTTAGTTGCTTGTTTTGCTTCTGCCGTCATGTATCTCGCACATATGCTTCAATGGATTGGAATGTTTGGAGGCGGACGTTCCAGGGACGGCGAAGGGCGCGGCGGTATGAATCCTCTGGCAATGATATTCACTGTGATTGCCGCGCCGATTGTGGCAACGCTCATTCAGGCTGCTGTTTCACGAACACGTGAATATATGGCCGATGAAACCGGTGCTGAAGTCGGCGACGATCCGGAAAGTTTGGCTTCGGCGCTTCTGAAAATATCAGATCCAAAACTTGTAAAGCAATTTCAGAAAGACGAGTCGATGCCGGATATGCAGCCGGCCTTCAGTCATCTCTATATTGTGAATCACTTTGCGGGCGAGTCTGTTTTGAAATGGTTTTCAACGCATCCGCCTGTCAAAGACAGAGTAAAAAAGCTCTTAGCAATTAAAAATGAGTTCAAGCAAACAGTAAAGGTATAGGCCCATACAATTAAAAAAGGAAAAAATAGAGTGACTAAGCTCTCGATTTTAAAAGACTTTTGAGGATTTTTAAAGGTTCGAAAGAAATGGTGGTTAGCGCCCATTGTTATAGTTTTAATGCTTCTTAGTTTTTTGATTGTTATGTCGAAGAGTTCAGCCGTCGCGCCTTTTATCTACACATTATTTTAATCGACCAAAGAAAGAGGGGTTTTATGTTGAATTCGTTTAAAGAACAACTGAAGCAACTGGTGATTGATCCGAATGATAAGTTTCATCTTCACCTGCGTAAAAGGGTCGGTAAGCGCGCAACCCTTTTGCTTGAAAAAAGACTTAAGCAAATTATTCTGCTTATGCCCGGAGTCGTTGCCCGAATCTATGTTCTTTGGGAGCGTGATAAAACGCCGCTTCAAGCCAAGCATTTGGGAGGCTTTTTGTTGGCATATATGTATCATCCTAAGGATTTTTTCCCCGAGCAGGATTACGGGCTTTTTGGATATTTGGACGATGCCTATGTTGCTGCAGCAATTTATCAGGAGGTTTTGAAAGATTCTGCGGCGGCCGGTATTAAAATTGAAGCGGCCGATGAAAAGCTATTAAAAGATCTTTTGACTCTTAAGAAAGCTGTGAAAACGGTTATCCCGAAAGAAATTGAAAAAATTGAAAAAATGATCGAGGAATTCAAAGTAGGAAATCAGCGAACGTACCTTGCTATGTTTAAAGATGAAGCGGTGAGTGCATGAAATTAACTCAAATTAAAATCGTGAATCTGATTGCTCGGCAGAGCCTTAAAAAAGAGCTGGTCACTTTTCTCCGTAAGCTCGGGGTGAGCGGTTATACCTACTTTAGTGTCAGCGGAAAAGGAGTTCAGGGGTTACGGAAGTCAAAAATCGGTGAGGCTCGAAATGTACAGTTTAAGATCCTTTTGGAGCCGCTGCTTGCTTTGACTTTGATGCAGGAAATTGCGGAGAAATATTTTGAGACTGAGAAAGTTATTATTTTCGATCAGGATATTCGGGTGATTCGCCCCCAAAAATTCACCCGGATTCATATTCGCGATTAGGTTAATCAAGGAGACGATGACTGGAAAGCCAATGAAACCTATGGTTTTGATTTTTTACGAGTTTGTTTTAATATTGTCTTCCGTGCTGATCTTTAGAAGCTTTTGGATGTTTATGGATTATTTTAAGTTTTTTAATTCGCCGGCAGGTCTAGGCGTGCTTTTGATTTTGGGATTAGTAGGGTTCGTTGTGTCTTTAACTAAATTAAACAGAACTAAACAAGGTAAGGAATAAATGACATATTTATATTTACTTTGCGGTCTGATTTTACTCGTGCTAGGGGGAGAGTTCTTAGTGCGAGGAGGCTCCAAACTGGCTCTTCGATTTGGAATTTCACCGTTAGTGATCGGACTGACCGTCGTGGCATTTGGGACAAGCGCTCCCGAGCTTGTGGTGAGCGTCAAAGCCGCTTTGGCGGGGCAGTCGGATATTGCTCTTGGCAATGTGATCGGCAGTAATATTTTTAATGTACTTTTTATTCTAGGAATTTCAGCGATTATTTGTCCGCTCGTGGTTTCTCAACAGCTTGTTCGAATCGATGTCCCCATTATGATTGGGATTTCTTTCCTATTAATGATTCTTTCGATGGACGGAAAAATAGGCCGTATTGACGGCTTGCTTTTATCTTCCGGATTAATCGCTTACATTTTTTTTGCGGTCAAGATGGGGAAGAAAGAGTCCAGCACGGAAGTGAAAGCTGAATATGCTCAGGAGTTTAGAAGTAAAAAAAAGTCATCCTCAGGGTTTGTGAATTTACTTCTCATTTTGGGAGGATTGGCACTTTTAATCTGGGGCGCAAGATGGTTCGTTGAATCGGCGATTATTTTGGCTCTTCAATTCGGAGTCAGTGAACTTGTAATCGCTTTGACTATTGTGGCCGCGGGAACATCCCTTCCTGAAGTCGCAACCTCTGTGATTGCTTCTATAAAAGGTGAGAGAGATATTGCTGTCGGCAATGTGGTGGGAAGTAATATTTTTAATATTCTCGGAATTCTGGGCATCGCCGGCCTTCTCTCGGGGCCTGGCGGAATTCAAGTTTCCAAGGGTATATCTAGTTTTGATTTACCTATCATGATTACGGTTGCAGTTGCGTGCCTTCCCATTTTTATAACGGGGCATAAGATTTCAAGGTGGGAAGGTTTTTTATTTTTATTCTACTATGTCATTTACACGGTTTACCTAATCATGAAATCATCTCAGCATGATCAGCTGCCAATGTTTAGTACCGTACTCTGGGCTTTTGTCATTCCTTTAACGCTTGTGACTTGCATTATTATTTATAGCCGTAAAAGAACAGAAATTAAGGAGAGGCTATGATTCAAGTCTTTCTCTATAGCATGCTTTTGATTTCAGGAATGGCTATTTCACAGATATTTGATTTATCGTCCGCGAGATTTTTTTTAACGAGCCTCACAATTATTAGCCTTGCCTACATTATGATTCAGGTTGGGCTTGAGTTTACGATTAATAAAAAAAATCTTAAAAGTTACGGGGTTGATTATCTTGTGGCCGCCACAGCCGCGGCTTTCCCGTGGATTTTTTGCGCGATTTATTTTATCTTTTTTTTTGGTCAGGGTTGGCAGGACGCACTCCTCACCGGTCGCTTTGCCGCTCCGACATCCGCCGGAATTCTTTTCACGATGCTCGCGGCGGCAGGTCTTGCGCGCACTTGGGTTTATAAAAAGGCCCGCATCCTAGCCATTTTTGATGACCTCGATACGGTTCTTTTTATGATTCCTCTAAAAATGATGATTGTAGGTTTAAAGCCGGAACTTGGCTGGATTGTGGCTATTATTTTCATCCTTCTTATAGCGGCTTATAAGTGGATGCATGTGCTGAAGATTCCAACCGGGAATTTCTGGCTTCTGTCCTATGGCGTTGTGATCGCTGTTTTGTGTGAGTGTTTTTACCGCGCTGCGGATGTCCACCTTGAAGTCTTACTTCCGGCTTTTGCTTTAGGCTGCATGATTTATTTTTCGCACGAGCATACGGCTGAAAACCATAAGACTTCTGCAGCTGAAAATCGTCTCGACCAAGGTATTAAATATTTATTTATGCTTTTGGTGGGGCTTTCGCTTCCCAAAATTCATCTTGAAGGTATGAGCTGGCAAGTTGTTGCTTTGCATGTGCTTGCATTAACTGTCCTCTCCAATCTTGGAAAGTGCTACGCCTCGTTCTGCTATAAAAAAGAAGCCTCATTTAAAGAAAGAATCGCGTTGAGCATTGGTATGTTTCCGCGCGGAGAAGTCGGGGCGGGTGTTCTGCTTGTCAGTATCGGATACGGAATTTCAGGTCTGCCGATTACCGTTGCGGCGATTAGTTTGGCTTTGAACTTACTTCTTACAGGAATTTTTATTGCGGTCATGATGAAACTTATTCCAAAAGAATCTGTGAAGGCAGGAAATAAATGATGAATCTACAGTCGCGATTCCATCGGTTAGTGCACTCTGATTTTTTTAACAGGTTTAGTTTGGGTGTTATTCTGACTTCTGCCGTTTTGATTGGCGTAGAAACGGTCGATTCGGTTATGGCACAGTACGGGCATTCGATGAAATTCATTGATGGAATCATCCTCACTTGGTTTGTTATTGAAATTTTGTGCCGGATGGCGGCTCACGGGCGTAAACCCTATTTGTTTTTCAAATGCCCGTGGAATGTGTTTGATTTTTTTATCGTTGTTTTAACTCTTCTTCCCGCGGTTTCGCCTGCGATAGCTGTTTTAAGGCTTTTTAGAATTTTTAGAGTTTTAAGACTTTTTTCAGCATTGCCGGAGCTTCAAATCTTAGTGTCGGCGCTGTTAAAAACACTTCCGTCGATGGGCTACGTCGGGCTCCTGCTATTTTTAGTCGTCTATGTTTATGGTGTTTTAGGGGTCCATATTTTCAAACAGATCGACCCCGTTCATTTTGGGAATTTAGGACTTTCTCTTTTAACTCTGTTTCAAGTGATGACACTTGAAGGATGGGGAGAGATTTTTAGACCCTTATTTGAAGATCATGGCTGGCTTGCGGGGGTCTATTTTTTGAGTTTTATTTTTTTAGGAACGATGGTTTTGATGAACCTGATGATTGGCGTCGTTCTTCGCAGCATGGAACAAGTTCAGGAAGAGAAAATGAAAGTTTCTCATCAGCGGGGAATTCAAAATGAGAAACAGGACTTGGAGGAAATCTTGAAATCATTAGATTATTTAAGCGAGAAAGTTAAAAGATGTCTTAACGGGCTTCCGTGATTTTAGATTTTTAGTGTAGTGCCCGGCCAATATCATGGGAGTAGCAAAGTGAATTTTTAGTCTTAACAGAATGAATCAAAACTGAGGTGAAAAATGCCGAATGAAAACGAAAGACCTGCGGCTCCTGATGAGCAAGTTATTAATTTATTGATGAGTGTATTAAAAAATCGTGGGGCTCTTTTTTTAATCGGAGTAGTAGGCGTCTTAGCATGGCTTGGGAGCGGATTTTTTATTATCAGCCCCGGCCAGCAAGGAATTATCCGCCAGTTTGGCAAAGAAATCCGGATTGCCAGTGCGGGGCTTAATTGGAGATTTCCCTCACCTATAGAAAGAGTGAGCATTGTCAACGTGGAGCAGGTCCGCAGGCTTGAAGTTGGCTTCGGACGTCAAGTCCCGGAAGAGAATGTCTACATGCGGCGAGAGGTGATGAGGTCTGATGCGATGATGCTTACGGGTGATGAAAATATCGTAGAGGCTCAAATTATCGTGCAATATAAAGTGAAAGATCCGGTCAAGTATCTTTTCCGCCTTCGCGACCCTGAAGGTACGCTTTATACGGCAACAGAGGTAGCACTTCGAAGCGCGGTAGGCAGGTCTACTATTGATGACGTCCTTACGACTGGCCGTCTGAAGGTGCAGGAGGAGACAAGAAAATTTTTGCAGCGGCTCATGGATGACTATGAGTCCGGACTTTTTATCACTGAAGTCAGGCTTCAGGTTGTGGACCCTCCGGATCAGGTGAAGAATGCCTTTCATGAAGTTGTTCGCGCAAGGGAAGACAGAGAAAGATTTATTAATGAAGCCAAGGGGTATCAAGAAGACCTTATTCCCCGCGCTCGAGGTGAAGCTCAGAAGATGCTTCGTGAGGCCGAGGGGCATAAAGAGGAAAAGGTCTTGAAAGCGCAGGGTGACACCGTGCGTTTTAAAGCGCTTCTCGGTGAATATGGAAAATCGAAAGAGGTAACCTGGAATCGTCTTCAGCTTGAAACCTTGGAAAGGATTCTTCCGCGCGCTAATAAAGTAATTATTGATCCGAAAACAGGATCGAATGCTTTACCGCTTATTCCTGTACAAAATTCTTCGTTTCTTGATGCATTTAAAGATAAATCCGCCATAAGTGCGCCAACTAAAGAAGGGGTGATTTGATGAACGCTTTAACTTTACTTCGGTATTTGCCGTGGATCGTTGTGTCCGTATTCTTTTTATTTTCGTCCGTTATTTTTGTTGTGGATGAAACGGATCAGGCGATTATTACTCGGCTCGGTGCTTATAAACGAACGATACAGAACCCGGGATTGAACTTAAAAATTCCTTTTCTCGAAAAGGCCAACTTTTTTGAAAAGAGGATTTTAACGAGCGGTGCCTTGCCCGCAGAGTATTTGACCCTTGATAAGAAAAGACTTGTTGCGGATCATGTGACGCGCTGGAAAATTGTGGATCCGCTTCTTTTCTATAAAACGGTGCGGGATCTTGCGGGAGCAAAAGCCCGGTTAGATGATATCGTGCTTTCTGAGATGCGCCGCGAGCTTGCGAGTCATGATTTCAGCAAGATTATTTCAAGTGAAAGAGAAAACATTATGGATACCATCGCAAGTCATGCACGAACACAGGCGAAAGAATTCGGTATCGATATCGTAGATGTGCGAATCAAACGGGCTGATTTACCGCAAGAGGTGCAGGACAGCGTTTTTGCGAGGATGATGGCCGAGCGGCAGAGAATCGCCAAGCGCTACCGGTCCGAAGGAGAGGAAGAGGCTTTTAAGCTTCGGGGAGAAACAGATAAAAACCGCACGATTCTTATGGCTAAAGCTTATGAGGAGAGTCAGAAGTTGCGCGGTGAGGGAGATGCTACGGCGGCTAAAGTTTATGCAGAGGCTTTTAGTCAGGACCCGGTCTTTTACACATTCGTCCGAAGTCTGGAAGCCTATGAAAAGAGTTTTAATGATAAAAGTACCATGCTCTTATCTCCGGATTCTGATTTCTTGAAGCATCTCAGGGAGACTTATAGCCAGAAAAGCTGATACGCATTTGCTCTCATAAGATTGAAAACCACAAGGACGGATAATGAAAAGTTTTTTACCGCTACTCTACTGCAGACAAACCGGACGCCGTCCGGCGGGGAAGGGTTAGAAATCTATTGAAGAGGTGAGGATGAATGCCTCGCAAGAAAAAGGCAGGAAAGTGAGACGGGAGTTCATCACTGGATCGTGAGGGGAATGAATAAGAAGGACCTGTTTCACGAAGCCGCTGATTATGAGCGCTTTAAGAGCCTTCTGGCGGAGTACAAAAGAACCTACGATGATTTGGTGTCACCATCGCCGGCCTTTCTCGGCTTGGATAAAATTCCTGAGAAACGCGCAGAACTCTATGCTGCGTACGTGAATCAAACAAGAATGTATGAAGAGCTTGGAATCCCGGAATAGGCTATTCAAAGTTAACCCCTCCCCGGCGGACGGCGTCCGGTTGCGACACCAATGGTGCGTTGTCGGATGCTTCGGGCACCATAGGTCGATTTACCGCTGAAGGCGGTGAATACCCAATCACTATTGACGGCAGGGAGCACGATTCAGATACCAAAAACAAAAGCTTTTGGAACGTAGTTTTTAATTACTTACCGTATGCCCTAGACCTGTACTTCAGTCAGGGCCAGCTCAAAAAAGCAAATGTCCAAGTTTCGCCATCTTCTCCCGGTTCAGGAACGGTATCAACCAAAGAAATTTACGTCCTTGCCAATGGAATCGGGAATTTAGAAGATAGCGATGCTAAGTCTCCCGACTACATTCGAAATTTACAAACAGATATGAAAGAACAGAGTCAGATAACAGATGATGATCTTCTAGCTATCCCGCTTTACCGGCCTACCTTGCCGGTCATTGAAGCTGCGGACAATGCTTTCAATAAAGCGGTTGATGCTCTAAAATGGACTCTTGAATCTCAGTTCTTGCCAACCCGGCTCTCTCTTGCGGGGGGCGTGCGCGAGAAGCTTAAACATGTTCTCTCCAGGCCCGTTGTTGCCATGGGATACTCAGGAGGCTTCGTGCCCCTTGTTGAAGGAGCGTTGTTTGCTGGAACGCAGGTTAAAAGCTTTATTTCCTTGGCAGGAATCGTTTCAGGTATAGCCGCTGTGGGTCAAGGGGTGGTGAATTTGATTGTACAAGCCGTAGATAAAATCCAGCGTGGGGTTCTTCAGGGGCTGGAGGATCTTCTTAATCGCTTGTTCGAGAAAATTCCAGTTGCAGGAAATGTTATTGGTTTCGTAACATCCATCATCGGTTTTGTTCAAGGCAATGTTTTGGACCGTGCCTTCTCAATTTTCAAGGATGCTCTTAAAGAAGTAGGCAGGATCTATCCTCCTGCACTTCCGAACGCCCTTCCTTCTTCAACGGATGTCTTGGTGAATCTGTGGGGAACAAAAGACATTCTTTATGACTTCAATTTGGTCGGAGCTAGAAACGAAGTTTCCGGCTTTACGCCAGGAGGTCGGCTTGATGCCAACCAAAACATCACCAAACAACTATTTAATATCGAAATTATAGGAGCGAGTCATTTCGATTATATGAAACGCGGAGCAAGCGCTGCCTCTTCTTATATGCCACCAGGTGAAACTAGAGCAGAAAGAACTTGGAATGTGACGGTCAGTCAATTTGTCACAAGATTGATTCTAAACAGTACTTCCATAGATTCTTTGGCCCGCTTTTTGAGAGGCAGAAATGATGTATTATTTGATACTGCAAGAAAGGTTTGGGTTGTGAATCTTCCCGTGAACCCATGAGACATAAAAGTAAAATGATCAAAGCAATTGCCCTTGCACTTTTAATGTCTCCAAGACTATCTGCTGAGGAATACAGTAACGGTTCCTTGGCTGTGCCGGCTCTGTCAGACACAGAAAAAATTTTTTTCCAAACTGGAATTGAAAGGGAAGGTCGAGAGTTGGAAGAAAAAGAAGCCTATGATGAAGCTTTAATTAAATATAGAGAAGCAACAAATCCAGACGTGTTAAATCATGACTATGATGCAGCAGTAGCACTGGCAGGGATTGAAAGAATTTATGAAAAACAGGGGAGGTTTGAACAAGCATTAGAGCAGTTACAATGGCATTTAGCGCGTAACCCAGCCAAGTTTGAGGAAGACCGGTTGCGTTTGGTTGCTCTTATAAAGGCAAGAGATAACGCTTCTTCTGAGCCGATATATGACCATATAAGCTACTTACAAAATAAATACAAGAATGAATTACCGCCCGATCTTGGTGGATATACAGCTATTGTCTCTTCCCATATTATTTACCTTTACGACCACATTGCAGACTACGCTTCTGGAATTTCTTTTGTAGAGGGAATTTTAAAGGCCTATGCAAAAATTGGCCCCGGAGATCCGTATGGCCTAGGCAATCCTTATTATCAAGTCAAAATGGCTTTCGAAGCGGATAAAAAAGACGGACGGGAAAGCTGCATCGCAAAGCCAGGCTGCATGGGCCGCGCCACAAAGGCTCTTACGCAATCCGACTATTTCCCGTGGTAATTTCAAAAATTTAAAATTGAGTACCGGTTCCAAAAGTGCCGCTGAGATGAAGACGTTCTAGGTATTAGTCCATAACACAACACCCCACGCGCCAACGCTGGGAGTTCGTGCCGAAAGTTATCGCCTCTTTTTATTAATCGAAGATCCTTACCGCCCCATGATCGACGAGGTTTTGTCCAAGGGATAACGGCACTTTTGGAACCGGTACCTTTCAATAAACTATAGCGGGAATAGGAGTAGTGGCGTCCGGTCCGCCCAGGCAACCGGCAACCGGCAACCGGGCAACCGGACGCCGTCCGGAGGGGAAGGGTAAGCAATCCGATTTCAGGTGAATGTGAATGCCTCGAAAGAAAAGACAGGAAAGTGAGTCGGGAGTTTATCACTGGATCATCCGGGGGATGAACAAGAAGGACCTGTT
>Ga0163146_10002175_pt1 | contig 27003 bp, 20 predicted proteins | sample OliLakLV19MP7G1_FD_148648 | JGI IMG/M metagenome (GOLD analysis project Ga0163146, IMG submission 148648) | Freshwater microbial mat bacterial communities from Lake Vanda, McMurdo Dry Valleys, Antarctica - Oligotrophic Lake LV.19.MP7.G1 | ecosystem: Environmental > Aquatic > Freshwater > Lake >...
ACCCCCTTCGGACAACCACCCCGCGCACGCATCCAATCGTGCAACCCCCTGCTGCCCCCTCCCGCGAGCAAAGCGAGCGCCTGCCCCCCGCGAGCGAAGCGAGCCTTCCGTCAATACGTCTCCCACACTCCCGGCGTGGCCAGCTCGACGGAGTGGCCGTCGGGGTCGCGGACGTAGAGGCTTCGCCCACCCCTCGGCCAGGAGACTCGCCCCTCGATGCCGATTCCGTGCGCGGTGAGACGGACCTCCCACTCCTCAAGCGAGTCGCCATCGACCGCAAACGCCAGATGCCAGGGACCGGTGCCATCGTGCGGCGGAATCATGCCGCCAGCGGTCTCGATCCCGCCACGCGATGCCCCGCGTCGAAAGAGAAGGAGGACACTCGATAGACCTGCATCGAGCGAGAGCATGCGTTCCGAGCGCCTCATGACTCGCAGTCCGAGGACGTCGCCGTAGAAGCCAGACGCCCGCTCAAGGTCATCGCAGTAGAGCGCCGTCTCCAGCACTCGGCGGATGCGCGGCGGGCGCGGCACGGCGACCGCCTCGAGCAGCCCGCCGTCGACGCGGGGTCGCGGAGCATGGAGGTAGGTGCCGACGACCGTCCCGCTCGCTCCAGGCGCCACCGTCAGCCACGGCGCCGCGGGAGCGAGCAGCCGCGCGAGAGAGAGGATCTGTCCGACGTGGTAGGCGACGTGGGTACTGCTGCGATAGAGCGCCTCGGCGACGGTGTGGGCCTCACCGCGGATGGTGACGGTTCGCTCGAGATCGTTCTGGCCCAGCGTCCGCAGCGTGCGCTCGAGGGTGCTCCATCCCTGTGCCCACGCATCCTCGAGCGCCGAGCGGGTATCGCCCGGTTCGAGCACGAACTCCCCATCGCGATTGCGGTCAGCCTTCTCGCCGTCGCTGGTCAGGAAGTCGCGCCAGCGCGAACGCAGGTTCCCAGCGAGGTGCTTGACGATCAGGGCCACCGGATTGACCGTGGGTGCGGGGCGACGAAAGAACTGCTCGGTGTCCAAGGCGGCGATCGCCCCTTCGGCAAGCGCCCGGTGGCGGGCGAACTCGTGCTCGGCCATCGAAAGAAGCGTGGGCATGGTGGGAGTCTCCCGCGGTGCGGACTCGACGCAAGGCCGCACACGGACGACGTTGCCACGAATCCGTGGCGGCGTCGGCTGTTTCGAACGAGCAGACGCGTCGCGGAACGGGCAACGGAGCACGCCGACCGAAGTCAGCCCGCCGAAGGCATCTCGCCGACTGTGCCGCGCGTGCTTCTGCTGTTTGCGACTGCGGCGGGAATCGTAATGGGGTGATCTGGGGGCGTAAAGCGAGGGACTCACGCGGCGGTGCGGGCAATCCTGGTCATTGCGGCGGTCCGGAGTGGGCAGTAGGTTTGATCGTGACAGCGCACAAACCTGGGCGGCGGGTCGGTGCCTGACGCAGAGTCGACGAGACCAGCCCCATGGGCGACCAGATGGCGACAAACCCGCACCACCACGGCGCTCCTGAGCGGCCTCTCCGACCCGGCCAACGAGGAGGCGTGGCGGGCGCTCGTCGGGCGATGCCAGCCGATCATGCCCACCGTGGCCGCGCACATGGGCGCCGGTGAATCCGAACTCAACGATGTGGTGCAGTCGTCGCTCTCGACCTTCCTCGACGCATGGCGGCGAGGCCAGTACGACCGTTCGCGTGGTCGCCTGAGCGGATTCCTGCTCACCATCCTGCGCTCCCGCGTGCTCGACCTCATTCGCCGTCGGGGACGGGATCGAATGATGACGCCGCTCGACGCCGCCGACGAAACCAGCGCGGGGAGCGCGGATGCTCAGCGGATCTGGATGGACGAACGCCGCCATCAGATCCTCGTCGCGGCGCTCGCGGAACTGCGGGCCTCGGGAATGGAACAGCGCACACTCGAGGCGTTCGAGCTCCATGCCATGCGTGAAACCTCGGTCGCGGAAGTGGCCTCTCGGCTGGGAATGAGCGTCGAAGAGGTCTACGACGCGCAGTACCGAGTCAGCCGACGCCTTCGCCCGATTGCGGCGAGGCTCGACGAGTTGTACGAGGATCTGTGACGATGCCACGCGGGATTGGGCCGGAACGGACGCAATCGGTCTGTCCCGGCGGACTCGATCCCAACCGGCAGGCTCCTCGGCGCCGCGATTCGAGGACGCAACCTTGAGCGCATTCGACGACACATCCCAGGGAGATCGCAGGCCGACGTCAGGCGGCGACGGGCCGAGTGGTCCCGGCTGTCTTTCGCTCGAGATGCTCGAGCGAGTTCGGGTCGAAGCGAGGCCGACGGACACTGCGGATGCGGCGCGGCTCGGGGACGCGGCCGCCCACCTGCGCGACTGCTCCGAATGCCGCGGTCGCATCGCCGAGATGCAGGAGACCGAGGAGTTCATCGCCAGCTTCACCGCCAGTCTGCGACGGCGATCCGGAGCAGGCGGCGGCGTCTCGTCGGGCGCAGCGGGGTCGGCGGAGCGCTCGCTCCGGGATGACTTTCCCAGCTATGCCATCGAGTCCATCCTGAATGTCGGTGGTCAGGGCCCGATCTATCGGGCTCGGCAGCTCGCCACGGGTCGGGTCGTCGCCATCAAGGTCCCCTTGGGCGATGCGGTGAGTCGACCCGGGTAGCGCTATCGCTTCCGGCGCGAAATCGAACTCACCGCCCGACTCGATCATCCCTCGATGGTCCGAGTATTCGGCGCGTGCGAAGCTTGCGATGGACGCATCGGATGCGTGATGGAGCTGGTTTCCGGGATGCGCTTCGACGACTGGGCCACCGCCCAGCGAGCAGAGGGTCGCGCGGGCCGGCGGCGCATCGTGGAAGCGGTCCGAAATCTGGCCGACGCAGTTGGCCATGCCCATCAGCGAGCCGTGCTGCACCGCGACTTGAAACCTGGGAACGTGATCGTCGACGCCTCAGGAGTTCCGCGACTGCCGACCGCACAGTCCGGGTCCTCCGATGCAGCCCTCGACGCCATCGTCCTCAAGGCCATCGCCAGCTCCAAGGATCGCCGCGACGGCTCGGCAGTGGCGCTGGCCGACGATCTTCGGCGCTGGCTCGAAGGGTCGGCCGTGCATGCCAGGCTCGACCGCCGCTGGTATCGCCTTTGCAAATCGCTGCGACGCCATCGCCGAGCGACCATCCTCGGCGCGGTGGCCCTCGCCGGCTTCATGACCCTGACGTTCCTCTGGCTCGAATCCCGCGCGGCGTCGCTCCGCGCGGAGCTCACCGCCCGCGTGCGCGATGCCGGCACCGTGGAGGCGCACTGGGCCACGGTCGCCGACCTTCGGGCCACGACACGGGACAACTTTCCACTCGGGGAGGCACGCCTCCGGGACCTCCTGATACGGCCCGAGCCGGCGCTGATTGCCGCGGCCACCGAGGGACCGGAGACCCTGGGTCGGCCAATTGGCACCGCCCTGGCGCTCCCGACCAGTCCGGTCTACTGGGCCCTCTGGGAGGCCTGCGTGCGAACGCCGATGGTGGCGTCGCTGCCGTCGGTTGCGGCAGGCCCCGTCCTCTTCGAACGACGTGGTCCGCAGCTTCTCGAACTCACGCCCGAGGGCATTCGCTGCTGGAATTGGCGGACGACCCGAGTCGAGCGCGAACTGATCCTGGCGGAGCGCCCGCCCGGATTCTGGACCTTCGGAATGCTCAACGCGGAGCGGGCCATCGTGCGCAGTCGACCGGGTCGCGGCATCGTGGTCGATCTGGACAGCGGCGCGAGCACCTCTGTCGATTTCGCCGCTGGAACCCTCGATGGTCCGGCCGAACTCGGTCGTCAGATGCTGGTCTGCGTGCGCGGAGCAGTCCAGTCGCCACCACAACTGGAGGTGTTTGATTTCTCGGAGGGCGAACTGCTGCCGCGCTGGTCGAAGCAGCTCCCCGGGGATGTCCTGCGGATGCGCATGGACTCCGCGGAGCGGTTCGTCGGCGTGATCTCGAAGGCTGGAGATGTGCTGGCGTTCGAACTCTCGAGCGGTCGCGAGCTGTACCAGCGATTGCGCAGCGAGCATCCCCGCTACAACCTTCTGCACTCTCCGGGAGTACCGGGCGAACTCCTTCTCGCCAGCCACGAGGGATTCGCCACATTGCGCCTCGAGGGCGGCACGGCGATGCTCGCCGAGGCAACCGCGTGGACCGGCCGGACGCCGATGGATGACCTCGGTCTCATCGAGACCTCACCGGATGGAGATCGCTACACGATCGTGGTGAACCCCGACGATCCCGATCTCTTCGTCACGACCCACGACAGCGGCAGGATCAGGCTCTGGCGCGTGCACGACGACGAACAGTCGCAGGGTGGGTCGACAGCGGGCGCATCTCGCCGCAGCGCTCGCATCGAGCTGGTTTGCGAGATCGGTTCTCACGCCGGCCCGGTGATGTCCGCCGCGTTTCACCCATCGGGGAGGATCCTCGCCACGGGTGGTGGGTCGGCGGAGCTCCGCGACGTGCGGCTGTGGGACATCGAGCGCGGGCGCGAACGTGCGGCGCTGTCGCTCTTCGACAACGGAGTCTTCACACTCGCCTTCAGTCCCGATGGACGCTGGCTGGCCGCGGGAGGGGAAGCGGATCGCAATCGACTCTCCGACGGCGGCCAGCTCTCCCTCATCGACCTGGCCGAGGCCGAGGGCTGTTTCGCGGGCAATCTGGAATACCACCTGGCCCGCTCTCGCCACGTGAACGGCCACGATCCCGAATCGGCGGAGGCCCTGCGGGCCCGATTCAGCCGCTGAGTCCTCGCGAGCCACAACTTCCTTGACAATCCTGGACTTTGGACGACGAGATTCGGCGTCGACAGGCGGAGTTGATCCGGGGGTTTCCTCACGGTCTCGGCACGACCCCGCTCAGTCCGACGGAACCTCCCTCGGCGACCATCCGGGGCCCGCGGCGTCATCATCCCCCGACGGGACAGGCCAGGGCGGCGAGGTCGGGTCGGTCGGCCGCAGTCGAGTGACGGTACTCACGCACCACTCGACCTTGGTGGATCACGAAAGCCCCGGGCATCTGGAATCCGTCGCCTTCGAGCGCTCCGAGTCGGTGACCACCGAGCATGGCTCGGGCGGCGCCGAGCATCACCCGCGGGCCGAACAACTGCGGGAAGGTTCCGCGGGGTACTGCCAGGGCCCGATAGAGCTTTCGGTCGGGGTCGGCAATCCACGCGACGGTGCGGAGTCCGCGCCGCTCGCCGTGCGCTCGAAGGTGCTGCGCAGTCGGCGACATGCCCACGACGGCCACTCCGACACCTGCCGCCCCGATCGAGGCCTCCCACCGCGCCAGGTCCGCCAGCGCTTCCTTGCAGAAGGTGCACCCGGTGTGCCGCAGCAGGACCACCAGCGTCGGGCGGAGATTGGTGAGTTCACGCAGCGCCCGACCATCCTGATCATGAAGCGAGGCGAGGGCCGACTCGAGCGTGACCTCGCCTTCGGGAGGCGCCGGCTGCGAGGCGCGGAAGGCGTTCCAGAGGATCATCGAGAAGGGAATCCACCAGAGCAGGTCGTTGGTGAGAATCGTCACGCCCATCGACCAGGGCAGCGCTCCGCGCAGCGCCGCGTCCACGAAGCCGATCGGTCCGAAGATCTTGCCCAGGAGCGCCACCAGCACGATCGGCCAGTGCCGAAGCGGATTGCGCGACGCGATCAGAAACCCGATGCCGTAGACCCCGACGATCATCCCGATGCAGGCCCAGAGCTGCGGCCAGATCTCGCGGCTCTCCGGCGAGACCCCGAGGAATCCCAGAGTCCAGACTGGCGCCAACGCCATGGCGAGGCCCCAGAGGAGGTTGTACACGGCGGCGGCGAGGAGCCAGCGGCCCATCCAGCGGGGGGCGGGTGTCGAGTGGCTCGGAGCGTGGGTTCGCATGGACTCGCATGGCTTCGCACGCTTCCGCTCCTCGGATGAATCCGAGGCGCCCAGTTCCGGGCGGAGTTCGGGGCGAGCCTTCCTCTGGGCGCCACCAAGACGGCTCAGCTCCGCCGAGGGCTGCCAAAGTGCTGCCGCTGGCGCCCCGCTCAGCACCGCCGACAGCGCACACCCGAGGCCGGAAACGTCGCGTCCTCGACTGGCTCGAGCCCCGCCGGGAGGTGGCCGCGAATGAACGCCGCCAGGGCGATGATCGCTTCGCGCCCGACGTGCGAGCGGCGGAAGCAGAGGCCGATTCGCCGCGCCGGGGCGCGGTCGTCGAAGGCCCGCACCCGGACCAGTCCGGGCAATCCGGCGGGCAGTCCGCAGGCCAGCAGAGGGAGCAGCGAATAGCCCTCACCCGCCGCCACCAGGTACTTGAGCGTTTCCAGACTGGTGGTCACCAACCGCGGTGTGGTCCCGCCGCGGCGCCCGCAGATGGCCAGGGCCTGCTCCCGCAGGCAGTGGCCTTCGGCGAGAAGAAGCATGTCGCTGGCCCGCAGGGACGAGGGAGTGATTCGGTCGATGGCGAGAATCGCCGACTCGCGCGGTGCGATCAGCCGAAACGGCTCGTCGAACAGGCCCATCGACTCGAGGGCGTCATGCGAAACCGGCAGCGAGAGGAGCGCCGCGTCCAACGCCCCGTCACGCACCAGCTCGATCAGCGATGCGGTCTGCTCCTCGGTGATGGCAAGCGAACCGGCGGCACCGGCGCGGCCCAGCGGCAGCAGCAGGTGCGGGATCAGGTACGGGCCCAGGGTCGGGATGATCCCCAGGCGAAGCGACGTGCCCTTCGTTCGCCCCTTGCCCGGCCCGCGGGTTGGAGCGAGTCGTCGAGCCGACTCCAGAGTCTCGCGGAGAATCGGAAGCAGGCGACGGCCTTCCGGAGTGATCAGAAATCGTCGCGAGGTGCGCTCGAAGAGGGTGACCTCCAGGGCCCGCTCCACGCGTTGCACCTGGGACGACAGCGTCGGTTGGGCGATGCCCAGGGCCGCGGCCGCCCGGCCGAAGTGCTGGTGGGTGGCGACGGCGACGACTGCTTCCATGTCTCGGATCGAGAGGTCGTTTGGATCCATTGAGATTCCTGATCGCTGCAATCGCATGCATCGGTTGGACGAATGATCGGAATCACCCTACACCTATGCCGTTGATCTGTCTCCGACCGTCGATCTCGAGGACCACGCCATGAAGCCAGAACTCAAGCCAGAACCGAACGCCCGTCCCGACTCCCTCTGTCCCCTCCTGACCACGGCCGACGGCGCCCCCATCGGCGTGCAGCACGCGCTGACCGCAGGCCCCCGCGGCCCCGTTCTCATGCAGGACGTCGCCCTGCTCGAGCAGATGCAGCACTTCAACCGCGAGCGCATCCCCGAGCGCGTGGTTCACGCCAAGGGCTCCGGGGCGTACGGCACGTTCACGGTCACGGGCGACATCACCCGATTCACCCGGGCCTCGATCTTCTCGAGTTTCGGCAGGAAGACCGAGCTGTTCATGCGCTTCTCGACCGTCGCCGGCGAGCGCGGCGCCGCCGATGCGGAGCGCGATGTCCGCGGGTTCGCCGTGAAGTTCTACACCGACGAGGGCAACTGGGATCTGGTCGGCAACAACACCCCGGTCTTCTTCGTGCGCGATCCGTACAAGTTCCAGATGTTCATCCACACCCAGAAGCGCCATCCGCAGACCAATGTGCGGGACATGGACATGCAGTGGGACTTCTGGAGCCAGTGCCCGGAGTCCCTCCATCAGGTCACGATCCTCTTCTCCGATCGCGGCATCCCCGCCTCGTACCGCCATCTGCACGGCTTCGGCAGCCACACCTACTCCTTCGTGAACGCCGCCGGAGAGCGCTTCTGGTGCAAGTTCCACTTCAGGAGCATGCAGGGCATCAGGAACCTGACCGATGACGAAGCCGGTGCGCTCATCTCGGCCGATCGCGAATCGCATCAGCGCGATCTCTTCAACGCCATCGCCACCGGCGACTTCCCGAAGTGGCGGGTGAGCGTGCAGATCATGACGCAGGCCCAGGCCTCGACCTTCCGCTGGAATCCCTTCGACCTGACCAAGGTCTGGCCGCACCAGGAATTCCCGCTTCAGGAGGTCGGCATCATGGAGCTCAATCGCAATCCCGAGAACTACTTCGCGGAAGTCGAACAGGCTGCGTTCAAGCCCTCGGCGTTCGTCCCGGGAATCGGCCCTTCACCCGACAAGATGCTTCAGGCCCGGCTCATGTCCTACGCCGACACCCATCTGCATCGGCTCGGCGTGAACCACCATCAGGTGCCGGTGAACAAGCCGCGCTGTCCGGTGATGAACTACAACCGCGACGGGGCCATCGCCGATGCCGCCAACTACGGCGCGGCTCCGAACTACTGGCCCAACACCCACGCCTCGGCCCCCAAGCCCGATCCCTCCTTCGCCGATCCGGCGTGGAAGCTCGGCGAGGCGGTGGTCGATCGCTTCGACAGCACCGTCGATCACGATGACTTCACCCAGGTGGGCAATCTGTATCGCCTCTTCGACGACGGACATCGCGACCGACTCGCGCGGCGGATCGCCGGCGTGCTGGGTCAGGCCCGCCCGGAAGTCCAGATGAGGCAGCTCTGCCACTTCTTCCGCGCCGACCAGGACTACGGCACGCGCGTGGCGGCGCACCTTGGCATCGATCTCGGCCAGATGGCGCAGCAGATGGGCTCGCAGCGCATGCCGGCGCAGGTCTGATCTGGTCCGAGCTGGTCCGAGCTGGTCCGAGCTGGTCCTCTGGGGATCGAGCAGCCTGTGGCGATCAACCTCGGCCGCCGGATGGTCAGCGGTCCCGGTCCGCGCCGCGTCGACAGCGCCCGACGCCGGACCGGGACCGGCGAGCCCCCTTGCACACGACTACGCAGTTCCTCAGAACACACCCTTCAGTCCGAGCGCCTTGCGCAGGCCGGAGATCTGGCCGGCGTGCCAACCGTCGTGCCAGGCGACCTTGTCGACGGTGTCGAGCCGATCCTTCAGGAAACCGCTGCTCTCTCCGAACACGGGCTTGGGTGCGTCCTCCTCGCGGAGCGCTTCAGCCGCAGCGGCGAATCGCTTCCAACCGACGTCGAAGCGGCGGCGCAGCTCCGCCAGGGGCGGGTAGGCGTTGGCATCGGGGAGCGGCTTCGAACCCATTCCGAAGAGCTTGTTGTCCTCATCGCTCACACCGGCGGGCTTGCCATCGATGGCCGCCGCGAACCAGTGATAGTCCATCGCCAGATGGCCAAGGTGCCACAGGAGATGGTTGTCGGTCGGGCTGGTCTGGAAGGCCGCCTTGTCCTCGGGGAACTCGGTGGCCAGCTTGAACAGCATGTCGTGCGCGAACTTCGCCGCCTCCAGTGATCGCCGCGGGGCCGAGAGGGTCGAAGTCGTGGTGGTGGTGCTCATGCGGCGATCGTATCGCGCCGCCCGGCACTCCCCCACTCCCCTCGACCCGGCCCCAGGCGCGCACGGGAGTCTGGCAGGCTCCACCCGCGCTAGCCGCACCCGACGACCGAGCCGAACTCGGACAGCAGCAATCCCAGGTCGGCCCCGTCGACGTGGCCGTCTCCGTTGAGGTCTCCGGGACCGAACGCGGTCGTCCGGCCCCAGGAATCGAGCAGCAACCCAAGATCGGCGCCGTCGATGACGCCGCTGCCGTTCATGTCGGGAACGCCCGTCGCATGGACTCTGAGCACCGCGGCCACCGAGACGGCGATCTCTCCCTCCGCCGAGAACTTCATGATGAACCGCAGCTCCCCGAGTCCGCCCGTACCGGCGACCGGCGCGGCGGTCGTGGCGCTTCCGAAAAGGCTCGCGCTCACTCCGGGCTCGTTGACCATGAAGGGACCGTTGGCCGATTGGAAGACCAGGTTTCCGTCAAGCTCCGACTGAAAGATCGGGGACAGGTTGAGATCGCTCATGCTGCCGCCGCCGAGAAGCGTGATGACGGTGGACGCCGTGCTGGCGGTCACGAATGTCGGACGTTGAAGCGGCGCTGCAGGCTGTGAGATCACGATCTCGACATCGCGCGGCGCCGAAGTGAGGCTGCGCACGTTCACCACCGAGAGGAGTCGCGGCGGACCGAGGTCGCATCCGGTGATGACGTACTCGATCAGGAGGTCGTCGTGAACGATCTGATCCGCGTAGTACGCAACTGGACCGATCAGGTCGTGCGGAGTCGGCGTGAACACGGTCGGACCGCTCAGGTCGGTGGTGATCGTGAAGGTGATCTGGGCGCAGAGAGGGGCGCTCAGCGGGGCGACCAGGGCACCGAGGGCGAGCAGAACGGACGGAAGGAATGACGGAGTGCTGTGCATGCTGTGCATGGTGTTCATGGAAGGACTCTCAATGGCGTCAGCGGGCTGGAAGGGTGGGCGGCGCCGTCCGCACGGTCGAATCAGCCGGCAGCGGCTGCAACTCGCAGACGGCGACGCGCGGGATCAAGGGACGACGACAAAGGTTCCAGTCACGACGAGCGTGTCGCCAGGCGTGAGCAGAAACTCGAGGGAGACGCGCATGTCCATGGTGAGCGGAGGTCCGGCGAGGGTCGGGCCGGGAAGTCCCAATGACACTGGACCGAAGGGCGCGAGGCCTCCCGGAGGGGCGACCGTCAGGAAGGTCGAATCCAGCAGCGTCAGGAACGGCCTCGAGTCGATCGACCCCGTGAAACCGGACGTTCCAGGAACCATGCTCAGCGCGGCTCCGTCACCATTTCCATCGAGGAGCGTTCCAATGACACTCGCGGCGCAGAACGTCGCCGGTATTGCAGCGGCTGGTATGGCCACTGTCATCGACATGACCTGCGTCAACGAGCTGATGTTGGTGACCATCAAGGTGGCGAAGATCACTGGATCAGGATTCACCACCACCTTCCACCGCAGCGGCGATTGGCCGGCGACGACGTACTCGCCGGACCATGCGAAGTCGCCGTTGGGAAGCGGGTGCAGATCGCCGCAGGAATCGGAGTCGATGTCGACGGGGCACCCTTCGATCACGAGTTCGATCGTGAAGACCGGAACTCGTTCGAGAGTTGCTGGATTGGAGCTCGCGGCCGCCAGGCACGAAGGCCTGACTGGTTCGAGCGCACGCCCTGAGCGAGCCCCTCAGCCAACCGGTGAGCCAACCGGTGAGCCAACGAGTGAGCCAACGAGTGAGCCAACCAGTGGAACACGTCCACCCGCAGCCGCACAACCGGGCAGCGGATCGCCCCCGCCGGGGGACACCTCGACTCGGCTCGAGGCGATGGCGACCGTCATCGGAAGAACGCAGACGAGAGAGATCAGGCTGTTCATGGAGACTCCTCGGAAGCAAACGACGGCGCGGCCCTGCCGCGGGGGGAGTCGCATGGGTCACTCGAGGCGACCCACCGCTCTCCCTGAAGAGCAAACCGCAACTGCACGACTTGATCACGCCATTTCCTGCCGGAACTGCACCCTGGAACTGACGCGATCTCGAACGAGGATCACGCCGCGCGACGGGCGACGTAAGCGCCATTCTCAAGTACCCGGACAATTCGATCGTTGGGAGTCTGAGAGGTATTCTGATCCACGACCTTGATTGGAGACACAACGATCATGATCCACCGCTTCCACCGCTTCCACCGCTTCCACCGCTTCCACTCGATCGTCGCGCTCACCCTCGTGACTGGCCTCGTGACTGGCCTCGTGACTGGCCTCGTGACTGGCTGCACCTCACCCACACCCGTCGTCGAGACGCCGGCGAAGCAGACCGAGGGGGCGCACACGCCGAAGGTCTCCGCCGCGATCGCACCGTCGGTCCCACTGCCGACGCTGAAGGACACGGCGCCTCGCGACTACCCCGGCATCCACAATGCCGTGGCCTATCACGAGGGATACGTCTCCGGCAGTGTCCCGGAGGGCGATGCCGGGTTCGACACCCTCGCCGCGATGGGCATCAAGACCATCATCAGTGTGGACGGCGCCCAGCCCGAGGTCGACAAGGCCGAGGCACGCGGCATGCGCTACATCCATCTGCCCATCGGCTACAACGGCTTGGCCGAAGAGCGGAAGCTCCAGCTCGTCCGAGCGTCGCGCGATGCGATGGTCGATGGCCCGATCTACATCCACTGCCATCACGGCAGGCACCGCAGCGCCGGCGCCGCCGCGACGGTTGCGGCGAGCCTTGGCTGGGAGACCAGCCGGACCGGCGTCGAGCGCATGAAGGTCTCGGGAACCGCGCCGAACTACACCGGCCTCTACGCCTGCGCCACCGATGCCGTGCCGCTCACGGTCGTGATCATCGACCAGGTGCCGGCCCACTTCCCCTCGGTCTGGAAGCCCTCGAACTTCGTCCAGGCCATGATCGACATCGACGAAGCCTTCGAGCATCTCAAGACCATCGAGAAGGCCGGGTGGAAGACTCCGGCGGACCACCCTGATCTTGTCCCCGCCGCGGAAGCGGGACGCCTGGCCGACCTTCATCGCGTGCTGCTCGATGGCGACTCCACCGCCCAGAAGCCCGAGGGATTCGCTGCACTGATGAAGGACGGCAACCAGCGGGCGCAGAGTCTTGAAGATGCGCTCGTCGCCGGCACGACGGATGCCGCGGGGCTCAGTGCGCTCCTCACGCAGATCAATGCGTCGTGCAAGGATTGCCACGTGAAGTACCGGGATTGATTTGAGCGCTCGGTTCGGCCTTAGGTTGTTTGAGCGCTCCGTAGCGGCCTTAGTTCGTTTGAGCGCTCCGTAGCGGCCTCCGGCCGCACACTCGCTCCTGTACGCCGCGCCCGGCGGAGCCGGGCGGGCTGGGCCGACGCGTGTGAGCGCTCCGTAGGGTGTTTGAGCGCTCGGTTCGGCCTTAGGTTGTTTGAGCGCTCCGTAGCGGCCTCCGGCCGCACACTCGCTCCTGTACGCCGCGCCCGGCGGAGCCGGGCGGGCTGGGCCGACGCGTGAGCTTCGCGAAAGGGGCGCGAGGTTTGCCAGTGGCCCGTGATGTTGCTCCTGCCGCACGCACCGAATCGTGCAACCCATTGCGATCCATCCTGCTCCCTGCTCCCTGCTCCCTGCTCCCCACTCCCCGTCCTTCACGGCTCGCGCAAGCGCGATCACTCGAGAGCGGTGCAGGTCCCCTCGTCGCTGTCGAACTTCCTCCCTTCCTGATGGAAGCCATCACCGATCTCGATGATTCGGAAATCGCCGTCGTCGCGCGCGAGACGCCCCCGGAACGACACATCGTCGTTCCGGGGGCGCGATTGCTGGGCCGCATGGGCGGCGCGTTCGGGGTGACTCGCTCCTACGGGCAATCGCCCCATGCCGCCAGGAGCATTCCCAGATCAGCTCCATCGGTGTTGCCATCTCCGTCGAGATCCGCGCCCGCCGTGTTCCAGAGCGAGAGCAGGAAGCCAAGATCGGCACCATCGATCATCCCATCCTGATTGAAGTCCCCGACACAGTCCGGCTTGGGAAGACTGCGGGTGGTGATGGATGAGACCGCCTCGAGCGTGCCGTCGCCATCAAGATCCGCCTCGAAGAGGATGGTGTAGAAGCGGAACGTGTCGAGCTCGAGGTACGTGGCGTCGATGATGAAGTCCACGGTCTCACCCGGCTTGGCGACGACCTCGCCGAAGTAGCGGGTGCCCGGGGGCAAGCCGTTCAGCGAAACGATGTCCGGAGCCGGATTCATGTCGTCAGGCATCACCGTGAGCTTGAAGGGCCAGACGCCCGAGTCGTCGTCGACGTTGGTGATCTTCCACGCCACCGGGAACGGCGTGCCCACGGTTCCATCAAGCACCGCATCGATTGGAATCGGAATCCAGTGCTTGGTGACCAGCACCGATCCCGAGCAGCAGGTCATTCGACCGCTGGCGACGTTGGTGAAGCAGAGCTGGAAGCACATGTGCGAGCCGACCGGCACGCCCGGTGGCACCTGCATGACCACGGGAATGGTGGTGCAGGTCCCAGGGGGAACCGTGACGATTCCCGCATTCGGGGTGATGACCGCCGGACCATTCACGTTGCAGACACCCGGCGACGCCGGAATCGGCGTGATGGTGTAGGAGTAGGTGCGGGTGTTCGAGGTGTGATTGCAGATGACCGCGGAGACGTTGGCATTGCCTGGAGAGAACGACGGCGCCTCCCATGTTCCGCTGCAGAACTCCTTGCACTTGCCGGCGTGGCCGGCATTGAAGAGCCCCGCGATCTCGCCCGGGCCAAGGACGCGCTTGAAGATCTCGAGCTCGTCGATTGCCCCATCGAAGTAGTCGCCGGCGGCAGAGCCGGCCCCGTTGCCGATCAGCAGCGGCGCCGAGCCGGAGAGATCGCAGCAGCTCGGGCCCGCGAATCCTCCCATCGCCACTCCATCCACGTAGAAGGTGATGATGCGACCGTAGGTGTTGCAGGGATCGCCGCAGCCGAGACAACCCGAGACGGTGACCGCCACGTGATGCCACTGGTTGAAGGTGAGCGGTCCCGAGGCGTTGTGGATGCAGCGCAGACACGTCGTTTCGGTGGCGAGGTAGAGCGCCCCGGTCGAGTCGAGACCGAAGGTCCATCCGGCCGGCGCAGACCGGGCACAGATCACGCCGCCAGCCGCCGGTGTGAGCAGCGGATGGATCCATGCGTCGATGGAGAACGGGCCACAGCCGAAGTCATGGACCGGCGTGGCAGGGACGAGGACGAAGTCATCGACGCCGTCGAAGTTGAGCGCGTTCGAGACGTATCCGGCAATCGGCGTCGGGCCCGTGGCCAGCGAGGGCTGGTATGTGCCGTTCTTGCTCTGGACGATGTCCTTCGCAGTCGGTCCCGCGGTCTCGTCGAAAGGCCACCAGCCGACCATGGAGGGCGGGGGAGTCACACAGGGCGACTGAGTGCAGGGTCCGCAGGTCGAGGAGATCTGGTACTTCGGCAGCGCCGCCCCGCACGGGTGCCCGGAGAGAGTCGGCCCGCCACCGATGGTCCCGAGATAGATCCGCAGCTTGTAGATGCCAGGGGCCGGAAGGCAGACGCAGAACGACGCCGAATCGGTGCAGTCGCCCTCGACCTGATCGATGAGGGTGAGCGAACCGCAGTTGCCGCTGTAGAGCTCGACCACGATTGGATGCGACGAGGCGACGGTGAAGCAGATCCGCTCGTCGCCGCTGGAATCGGGATCGCTGACGAAATAGTTGTACCAGTCGGTGTCGAACTGGCCGTTCTGTGCCCAGAGACGTCCGCAGACCTCGACGCCGCATTCGATTCCCATGAAGTTCGGAACGGTGCCCATCGGCGCATCGCAGCCGTTGTTGACCGTGTTGGCGCCGCAGGGCTCCTGCTCGAGGAATGCGCTCGGACTGCACTCAAAGGTGCACGGGTTGTCGCAGGGGCCGCAGGTGGAGGAGATCTGGTACTTGGGCAGCGCCGCGCCGCACGGGTGCCCGAAGAGAGTCGGCCCGCCGCCGATGGTGCCGAGATAGATCCGCAACTTGTAGTTTCCCGGGGCAGCCAGGCAGACGCAGAAGGTCGCCGAGTCGGTGCAGTCGCCCTCGACCTGTTGGAGCAGCGTCAGCGAACCGCAGGGGCCGCTGTAGAGCTCGACCACGATTGGGTGCGACGAGGCGACCGTGATGCAGATCTGCTCGTCGCCGCTGGCATCGGGATCGCCGACGAAGTAGTCGTACCAGTCGGTGTCGAACTGGCCGTTCTGCGCCCAGAGGCGTCCGCAGATCTCCACGCCGCATTCGATGCCCATGAAGCTCGGTGGGGTTCCAAGGGGCGCATCGCAGCCGTTGTTGACGGTGTTGACTCCGCACGGCTCCTGCTCGATGAAGGCGTTCGGACTGCATTCGAAGGTGCAGGGTGCGTCACAGTTGTCCATGGCAATCGCGGCGCAGGTGGCGTCCCACAGCCCCGAGCCGCAGCAGGACGGGTCAAGACTGCAGACGATTGCACAGCAGACCGGATCATCGCAGCCGGGTGAGGGATGCGCAACGAAACACGAGCCGAAGGCGGGGACGGGACAGGTCTGTCGAGCCCCGGCCACCGTGGCCAGCGCGGCGGCAAAGATCGCCGCCAACAGGGCGAGCGGACGGATACGCAACATTCGGGGCCTCCTCCAAGCGATGGGAATTGCCGCACAGGTCGACGCCGACGCACGAAGCGTCGGCGGGCGCGGCATCCCCAAACGACATCTTGACGCTCTGCTCACGCGCCCGATAGGTGAAATCTCTTGACAGGGACAAATCGTCCATCTCTCGGCGTGATCTGGCCTGTGTTCCAATCAGAGATCGGCGACGGGCTCCCAGCCTTCGGGATCAAACGCCTTGATACCCCCAACTTCACGCGCGGTGTCCGGTCCGAGATCGCGCTCGTGGACGACTCCCATGTGATTGGCGATGAAGGTCTTGACCCCCGACTTGCCGTACTCGGCGGGCCACGCCACGACGGCGAATCGTCCCAGCAGGCGTCTGCCGACCATGTAGTCAATCGCCCCGCCCGGCGCACCGGGACCCGGGGCGGTGAGGATTCGGAATCGGTAGCCGTGATAGGTGCCGTTTCCTCGTTCATGGCCCTCCTCGACCGCAGCTTCGGCAAAATCGCCGAGCGGGCTGAAGGGCTCGCCCGGCGCGTTCGGCCAGAAGAGGCCGTTGCGGGTGCCCGGATCGCTCACGAACTTTCGCGCGTAGTGACTCACTCCGTCGCCATCGACGGCCATCCACGCGTACTCGCGCTGGGCGTCGACGACTGCGAGCAGCGCCTGAATGCTGTCGAGCTCGTTCTCGCCGAGGCGACGATTGGCGACCTCCTCGATGCCGGAGGCGATATCGAATTCCCAGCGACCATCGAGCGGGATGATCCGGAAGGGGAACGGCCAGCGATTGTCGCCGATCTCGAGAATCCGAGAGTCCGCTTCTCCCTCCACGATCCAATGGCTCTGATCGAATCGATGGAGGAAGGTCTCGATCGCGTTGGAGTCGGCGACCTTGTCCCCCGACGTCACCTTGCCCTTGGCGTCCGACCCGAAGATCTCGAGCAGGCGAGCCCGATCGACCTCCGGTCGAAGCGCCGACACGACCGCATCGACCGCCTGTTCCGGTGAGTCGAACTGCTGCGGCGCGGTGCGACACCCGCTGCACAACGCGCCTGCCGACCCGACGGCACCTGCCACAAGCAGTCGAAGAGAACGACGCACAGACCCAGAGACAAGGCGGCTCAGCATGACATGCTCCCGAGGATCGATTCCTGAACATCCACTGTCTGCACTCCCAACTGAACGAGAACTCCGCGTTCGCTCAGCGACGTCCACCACCGCCACGACTTCCGCCACCGCCGCCACCACTGCGGGCGGCGCCGCTGCTGGAGCGACTGCTGCTTCCCCGGTTGCTTGCCTGCCGAGTCGAACTTCCGCTCCGATCACTTCCGCTCAAGGCGCTTCCATTGCCGCCGCCCCGCGAGCGATCACCGGCACCCGCGCCGACTCCATCGCGCGAGCGATCACCGGCACCCGCGCCGGCCCCATCGCGCGAGCGATCACCGGCGCCGCCGCTCGAGGCGCGAAACTCATCGGCCGCGCCGCGGGCCAGGTCCTGACGTCCCGATTCGGCTCGACCGCGGTACTGCTCCCGAGCCTGCGCCGCCCGCGCATCGGTTCCGATTGCGAACTTCTGGGCGGTTGCATTGTCGCGATACGACGCACCCCGACGATGCTCGCCGTCGTGTTGCCATTGGCCGCTGCCGTCGCCGAGCCCCGTGGCGGTGAACTCGTTCTGGATCCGAGTGCGGTCGATGTTGGTGTTGAAGTTCGCGTTCTGATTGATGTTGATGTCGATGTCGCCACCGCCCCAGTTGCAGTTGGCCCACGCGTACCCCCGCGCGGCCCCGAGCGCCTGCCCGGTGCCGAGGGCCACCACAGCCGTGCCCGCCACGTAGCTGGGCGGGCAGCAGGAGTACGGCGGATACGACGGATAGGGCCAGGCGCCGTACACGACCACCGGGTCGTACCGCGGCACGTAGATCACCTGGGGACTGGTGCTCTGGATCACGTGGTCTGGGTCCCACCGGTACTCTGCACCTCGACCTTCCGCTGTGCGGTCGAGGTGAGATTTCCCGCCTGCTTCGCCTTCGTGCGCAGCACCTGGATGGCAGTCATCACATCCTTCTGCTGCCCGATCAAGGCGTCGCCAAGCCTGATGGTCATGTCGAGCTTCTCGCTGAGCATGGCCAGCACGGCAGGGAACCCCATCAACGACTTGACGCTGGCGTCCCAGCTCTGCCCGTTGAGCGCCGCGGCGAGCGCATCGCCGGTGACCGTCGGGTTGGCCTTCACCCATTGATCCGCCTCGATCACCTCGAGCGGATAAGTCGAGGCCATCAGGATCTGGGAGATCAGGGCGTCGGGATGGAGGGCAATCGGAGCCACCAACTGCTGAAGCTCTTCCGATCACATGGGCGGCTTCGCGTCCGCCGCGTGAGCGATGGCGGACGAGGACAGAAGCGACGACATCGCCGGTGCCGCCGACGCACTCCGCCTCCTTGACGCGGAGACGCTCGTCGAGCGCGGAAGTCCCCTCTCCCGCGCGCGGGAGAGGGAGGAGCCGTGAGCGAGCGCAGCGAGTCGAACGGCGGAGGGTGAGGGTCGTCGGACGTCCCCACGTCGAGCTCGCGAGGAGCGTCCCACATCCCCACGCCCCGCCCGCGCAACGCTGTCACTCTTCTCGCAGCGCTCGCAGTCCGGTCAAGCCAGGCGCACTCGTGATTCGCCGAATGATCGCGCCAGCCACGCGTCACGTCGTCGGTCTGACTCTCCCCTCGGCGCGGGGCTGTCGCCGTCAATCTCGATGACGAGTCTCGCCTCAACACAGGCACAGTCGGCGATGTATGGTCCGATCGGATGCTGCCGCCGAAACGTGAATCCACACCTCGCCCGGTTCCGCAGTGCGTTCCACCGCAGCCGCTCTGCAACAGTCAGGTCGCGGCGGAGACGTCGAGCGCGGTCCACGCGAGTGACGCGAACACTGGCCGATGGGGTGAATGGGCGACGCTCCGATCGCATGGATTGCAGGGTCGTATCGATTGGCAGGCGACGACGACGAATTGAGGTTTTGCGGATTCGAGGGGCAGGGCGTGGGAATGTGGGACGACCCTTGTGGGCGGGACGTGTGAACGTCCGACGACCCTCGCGAGCGGGACGTGTGAACGTCCGACAACCCTCACCCTCCGCCGTTCGCTTGCCGCCCCTCGACTCGCTCCGCTCGCTCGGGACAGCCGCTCACGGCTCCTCCCTCTCCCGCGCGCGGGAGAGGGGATGGGAGAGGGGATGGGAGAGGGGATGGGAGAAGGGATGGACAACACACGCGGCGCTTGCATCCATCGAGCCCGTCAAGCCCAGCAACCCCATCAAGCCCAGCCTGTGAGGCGCAACCACCCCGCGCACGCATCACTCGTGCAACCCACTGCTGATTCCTGATTCCGAATTCCCAACTCCCACTTCCCAACTCCCACTTCCTGACTCCCTCGCTCGCTCCGCGAGCGGTTGTGACAACGCCGGGTGGGCCTTGAGCCCACCCGGCGTTGAATCGTTTCACATCTGTCGAGGCCACCTCAGCCGGGGCAGTCGCCCCAGGCGCCCAGCAGTTCGCCGAGATCGGCGCCGTCAACCAGGCCGTCCCCGTTCAGGTCGCCGTCCCCGTCGCCGCCCCAATTGGAGAGGAGAATGCCGAGATCGCTGCCGTCGACGATTCCATCGCCGTCGAGGTCGGCGGGGCACTGCACGAGAGAGCCTGAAGTCTGCGCCGCCCAGAAGCCGCCGATGAGCTGGAACTGGCCGCCGTTCATCACCGGCCCGGCGTCAACCTGACCGATCGTCGACCCGAGCGTGAAGCCACCTCCGCTCAGATACGTGGCGCCACCTCCGTCGACGGTGTACCAGTCGACCGTGAAGGAGCCGCCGCCGAGCGGGGCCGCAGCGCAGGTGGCGATGATGGCGCACCCCAGAAGCACAGTCGCGGCGGCGCGGCCGCACTGCCCTCGAACGACTGGCAGTTCTCGATTCGCACTCATCGCTGGGCTCCCTTCATGGCGCCGACCAGCGCGCCCAACTGCTGCTCAAGGGTCTCGAGCCGACTGCGCAGCTCGTCATTCTCGGCGCGGAGCGATTCGATGTCCGCGTCCACCGCCGCAGCGTTGCCCTGTCGTTCGAAGCTGTCGAAGAAGACCGAAAGCAGAACTCGCTTGACGCCATCCGGACCCGCGGGCACCGCGGACCAGACCACGCCCTCGGCGGCCCGCGCCACCACGTGACCGACGGCGAATCGCTCGACGTCATCCTTCATGGCGCAGCCGCGCACATCCGAGGAGATCAGGGCGTCGCCGGGCGAAAGGTCGCCGAGACCCGAATCAACAACCCACATCTCGCCGTTGCCGACCGCGGCGACGAGGTGCTGGCTGGCCGCATCGGCAGAATCCGGGGCGCTCAGGTAGGAGCCCATGACCCGCGGGTCGTTGGCACTCGCAGTCGGCGCCACGCCGTAGGTCGGCTCGCAGTTCGGACCGGGGTGAGCTCGTCGATTCACGCCGGTCAGGGTGACCAGCGAACCCGGCTCGATCGCCGCGTCGGTCCAGGCGTTGTGCGAACCGGTGAAGGTGTTGTAGCTGACCGTCGAGCCGAAGACGGCGATGCCGCCGGCGGATACGCCGTTGTTCTTGAAGTTGATCAGGGTGCCATCGGTGGCGGTTCGATTGAAGAAGGTGCTGCCGCCACTCGGCGTGTTCACTTCGAGCCCGCCGTTGGTGAGGACGATGTCGGCACCGGAATCCATGAGGATGAATCCGTTGGGGCCGACATCGATTCGGGGCTGGGCCCCGCCGTTGACGAAAAGGCTGTTGAAGACGGTGAGCTGGGCCGAGCCAGCCGAGGTGCCGATGCCGACCTGGCCGCCACCGGCGCACATGGTCACGTCGCCGCCTCCGGAGCACATGGTCACATTTCCGCCATCGTTGTTGAGGAAGAGCGTGGACGCAGCCCCGTTGTTGCGGGCCATGATCTCGTTGTTGTCCATCGAGATGTTCGTGCTGTCGGTCTCGCCGACGACGAGGAAGCCGCCCGAACCGAGTTCGCTGTCGGTGCCGCCGACAAGGTGAAGTTTGGCGACGGGAATGGTCGTGCCCACACCCAGATTCCCGGTGCTCGAGAGGGCCATCTCCACCACCCCGGCGACCGAGAAGTTGAAGGGATTCTGGAAAAGGCCGAGATTCGAGGAGATCGAAGCGCGGACGGTATTGTTCTCGTCGAGGAAGCGAATGGAACCCAGCGCATTCGCCACGAAGCCCGATGGAGCATCGCCCTTGAGGTCGAGCTGGGCCGTCCCGTTCGTCGCGGTGCTCGTCACCCGCAGCGTCGCGTTGGACTTGGCGAGTTCGAAGTCGACGTCGGGCGTGTTGGTGCCCACGCCGACGAACCCGCTGTTGTAGAAGAGGAAGCTGCCATTGGTCTCCCAGGGTGCCATCGAGCGGATGGCGTAAGGCACCGGCGTCAACCGCTGCCTCGGCGTCAGCGTCGTGAAGGTGATGCAGTTCCCCGCCGGCGACTGCACGCCGATCTCAAGCCAGCGTTCGCTTCCCTCGAAATTGCTGAGGCCGAAGTCGAGTTCGGCGGTGAAGAGACCATCGACCACATTGATCGAGCAGACCGTGATTGTCGGAAAGAACGGGAGTCCGCCGACGGGCTGGGTGAAGAGAAGGAATCGCAGCGACACCGTCCCGTTGATGGGCCCGTTGGCATCGCGAAGCTGCCCCTGATACGTGAAGGTCGTGTCGAGCGGCGTGACGCCGGCGGACGCGTCGCGAGCGAGCGTGGAGGCGCCGAGCAGGAACGCGACGGTGCACGCGGCGACCGACGCGAATCCTCGCCCGCTCCTGATGGACGCGCGGACGCCTTGGAATCGTGACGGTCCGCTCGAAAGACTCGATCGAACTTCCGGCGAAACAGGACTCAATGCCATTGCCTGCATTCCTCTCCCCACCGTGCGCGGTGGGCTTGGTGTTGTTGGCCCAGAACGCACGCCAGCCGCGTACCGCGCTGGCGCGCGACTTCCCACCGGAGAGCGTAGTGCAGCACGCGCGCGCCCACTTGACGTTGAGAAAACTTGACCGGAGCGCTCCGTGGGCTCCCCCGGTCCTCAGCTACTCTCCCCACTTCGCCCCGCACCCCGAGAGTGACTCATGCCCATCAAGGCCTTTGCCGCACGGTCCGCAACCTCGCCTCTCGGTCCCTTCTCGATCGAGCGGCGCGAGCCGCTCCCGCGAGACGTTGAGATCGACATCCTCTATTGCGGCGTCTGCCACAGCGATCTGCACTCGGCACGCAACGAGTGGGGTTTCTCGGTATTCCCGATGGTGCCGGGCCATGAGATCCTCGGTCGCGTCACCCGCGTGGGCAAGGATGTCACGCGGTTCAAGGTGGGCGATCTCGCCGCGGTCGGATGTCTGGTCGACTCCTGCCGCACCTGCTCGAGCTGCAAGGGTGGTCTCGAGCAGTTCTGTCTCGGGACCGGCGCCGACGGCGCCATCTTCACCTACGGCGGACTCGACAAGCACTCCCCCGTCCCCGGCGGGACGACTCACGGCGGCTACTCCGAGCGCATCGTCTGCACCGAGCACTTCGTCCTCAAGGTGCCGGCGAATCTCGATCCGGCGCGGGCGGCGCCGCTGCTCTGCGCCGGAATCACGACCTACTCGCCGCTGCGGCGGTGGGGCGCCGGCAAGGGCAGGAAGGTCGGCATCGTGGGGCTCGGCGGGCTCGGTCACCTGGGCGTGAAGTTCGCCCATGCCTTCGGCGCCCATGTCGTTCTCTTCACGACCTCGGAGAGCAAGGTCGCCGACGGCACGCGACTCGGTGCGGACGAGGTGGTCATCTCCAAGGACGCCAGTCAGATGGCCCGACACGCATCGAGTTTCGATCTGATCCTCGACACGGTCTCCGCCGATCATGACATGAACGCGTATCTGGCGCTCCTCAAGCTCGATGCCACCTTGGCGGTGGTTGGCGTCCCCTCCAATCCGCAGGCGATCAGCATGTTCAGCCTCATCATGCCGCGCCGCACGCTGGTCGGGTCGCTCATCGGCGGTCTCCCGGAGACCCAGGAGATGCTCGACTTCTGCGGCACGCACGGAGTCATGTGCGACATCGAGATGATCCGCATGCAGCAGATCAACGAGGCCTACGAGCGCATGCTCCGCAGCGACGTCAAGTACCGCTTCGTGATCGACATGGCGTCGCTGAAGGGTTGAAGCGAGATCGGGTGCGGGAGGTGGCGCATCGACCTCCGACAACCCCAAGCCAGGTGCGTCACTCACTTCGGGCGCGGTCCCGCGGTCGGCGAACCGCGGGGTGATCCGCGCCAGGCGAGCCTGCGAGGCTCGCCCGCATCCGAAGTCGAAGAGGCATTGGCGACATGGCGGAGTATTGGAGGGTGCCTCCCCCGCCGTCGGTCCCGGCGACGCCGGCACCGCGCCGGGTGGCGCGTGCATCGCCCCCATCCGCCCGATACGCTGAGCGACTGCTCCGCCGACCGGCGGGGCGACCGCGTGGAGCGTGTGCACGCGTGGGAGATTCCGATTGCGACCCTTGAGGAGAGTGCTCCAATGCAGTCCTTGTGCCAAGCGACCTTGACCGTCGCCATCGTCTTCACCTCGTCCGCTTCGCTCTTCGCCGGAGCCGCCGAGCCGCTTCAGGTCTACCGGGGGCCCGTCGACGCACTCGACGTGATGGGTGGCGTGGTCTCGGGGCAGGTGATCGTCCGCGTCGCCGCGGGCGTCGAACCGCGCCTGAGCAGTGCCGGCTGGACCTTCGCCCCGAGGGGAGTGGCGCTCGACGATCGTCAGATCGAACTCGCGATGCGTCTCCGCGGCGCCTCCGAGCGAAGCGCCGTGCAGCCGTTTCTCAGCCGCGTGCCCTCCAAGCCCGACGTCGCCGCCCGGCACGGGCTCGACCGGGCGTTCGTGGTCACACTTGAGGCGGGCGTCGATCCTCGCGCGGTGATGGTCGATCTGGCCGAATTCACCGGACCCGGCAGGGCAATCGAGCGCGTCGAGGCAATTGGAATCGGCGGCATCCTGACGATTCCGAACGACGCCTCATTCGGCCTTCAGTACGGACTGCGCAACACCGGTCAGACGGTCCAGGGGCAGGCGGGTGTCGCCGGAGCCGGACTCGAAACGCCCGACGCCTGGTCACTCGAGACCGGCAGCGCCGATGTCGTCATCGCCGTCATCGACACCGGCGTGAGCGCCAGCCATCCCGATCTGGTGCCGAAGCTCGTCGCGGGCTGGAACACCACTGCCAACAGCAGCAACAGCGACGACAGCTTCCTCATCTCGCACGGCTCGCACTGCGCCGGCATCGCCGCGGCGGCCAGCAACAACGGTCTCGGCATCGCCGGCGTCTCCTGGGGCGCGCGGATCATGCCGGTCAAGGTCCTCAACTTCCTCGGCGGTGGAACGGAACTCGACATCGCCGACGGCATCATGTGGGCCGCCGACCACGGCGCCGACATCGGTTCGATGTCGATTGGGTATCCCGGAGCAACCAGCGTCCTCGAGGACGCCGTGAACTACGCCGCCGATCTCGGCATGGTCCTCGTCGCGGCGACGGGCAACACCGCCGGCGCGGCGATCTCCGCTCCCGCGAAGTACCCCGCGGTGATTGCCGTCGGGGCAACCGACAACACCGACACCATCGCCAGCTTCACCTCGACCGGGCCGGAGATGAGCGTGACCGCGCCGGGCGTCGATGTCTATTCGTGCTGGGACATCCTCTTCTCGTCGAACACCTACACCTACCAGTCAGGCACGAGCATGGCCTGCCCTCACGTCGCCGGTCTCGCAGCGCTGATCCTCTCAGCGAATCCGACGCTTGATGCCCAGGGCGTCCGGCAGATCCTCGAGGCGACCGCAGTCGATCTCGGCGCACGCGGTTTCGATCCCATCTACGGCTGGGGTCGCGTCGATGCCTTCGGCGCAGTCGCCGCGGCGATTGCCTCCAACTGCGCCGTTGCCGATCTCAACTGCGATGGCGCAATCGATGGCGCCGACCTCGGCCTCCTGCTCGCCGCATGGGGACTCACCGGCCCCGGCGATCTCGATGGCAATGGAGTGGTCGACGGCGCCGATCTCGGTCTGCTGCTGGCGGCATGGGCGCCGTGAGGCCGCAGCGTGGAGTCGACGGCTGGCAGGACCAGCGCCGGACACGCGGGGGGTCGACGTGTCGATCGAGGGTCCCGCGACCTGCCGCGGATGCATCAACGGCTCAATTGCGAGGTTGTGTCGGTACCGACTGGACGGGCCAAATTCTGGCCGTAATTCGCTGGGCACGCGTACGCTCGACTGCGCTTGCCCCTGACCTGCCCTTGGTTCGATAGGGCAGACGGAGGATCCCCTGATGCATCAGACTCGCCCACTCGTCGACCATTCGATCTCGTTTCGCAGCGGCAGCACCCGTCACGATCGCGTTCTCGCGACGGCGCTTGGCCGGACTCTGACGCCGGTCGCGACGGCCGCGGCCCTCGCCCTTTCCTCGCTCGCCGGAGCCCAATCGATTGGCTCCGACGACTTCGAAGCGGCCACGCTCGGGGCGCTTCCCGACTGCCCGTGGCTCGATGTCGGACTGATCGATCCCACGCTTCCCGATCCACCGAACCCCTCGGCGATCGTCGCGAACGTGGCTGGTCCATCGGGACGTTCAAGCAAGGCCCTCCAGACCGTCGATGCCATCGCCCCGACGCAGGGCCTCTACGCCCTCGTTCCGGTGAGCTCGGTCTACACCGTCGTGGCCGATCTGCGGGTCGATCGCTACAGCGACGCCGCGGCGTTCACCACCAGCGACTGGGCGATCCAAATCGGCGTCGGCAAGCTCGACGGCTCGACCGATCTCGCCTTTACCCCGCAGGTCGGAATCTATGCCTCGTCGCTCACCCAAGGCTGGCGTCTCTATGCAGATGGCGCGGGCTCCGTAGCCTTCGCCGACATCGATCTCGAACTTCCTGCGACGCTCGGCACCTGGTATCGCGTCGAAGTCGTCCTCACCGCCGCGACCGGTTCCGTCCGCAGCCGCATCTGGGACGCCGCGACCGACACGCTGCTTGTCGACCGCACGGACGTCGTCGAGGGCTGGTCACCGTCGGATGGCGTCTTCGACCGTCTGATGGTGATCGACGGCGAGTTGAGTGCGGGCGTGACCATCTCGAACGCCGCGACGGTGGACAACGTCATCTTCAATGCGACCCCGGCGACACCGCCCGGACCCCAGGGTGACCTCAACGGCGACGGGATCGTCGACGGTGCGGATCTGGGCATTCTGCTTGCGAACTGGACGATGTGACGACGTGGATGAACTGACGGCGCACGGGCCGACGTGGCGAGCTTCACGGCCTGAACCAGAACTCATCCTCTGACTCTTCAACCGTGACCGTCGCTCCGCGAGCAGGCACGGCGTGCACCAGAGGTTGCGCCTCGTCCCCTCGGATTGACAAGCTTCAACGGAGTGGTCGAGTCAAGCGGCGCATCGGTCACGACGCCGTGGATGCGCCGTACGCGTCCGACCTCAGAATCTCGCTTCTCGGCTGACTCGGCGTCGGCTTGTGGCTTCACTTCGGCATGACCCGAAGCGATCGTGATCGAGTGCTGGCGCGCTGGAGTCGAAGCGGGCTGTCGGCCGCCGAATTCGCTCCTTCAGTCGGCGTGAGTCCGTCAACGCTCTACTCGTGGCGACACAAGGCACGGAGCTCCGCACTCGGCGACGGCCCCGAGGAGTCGTCCCGATCCAGCCCGGGGTTCTTCGAGCTCGTGTCAGCGACCGGATTGGCGGCCGACCATCGCGAGTCCGGTCTGACCCTCGAGCTTCCGCGCGGCGTCACGCTGCGCATCGACCGCGACTTCGAGACCGCCACGCTTCGCCGCGCGGTCGAGACCCTTCTGCCGCCGGCCTGACCCGATGCTCTCCCTCCCCGCATCGGTCCGCATCTTCGTGGCCATCGAGCCCTGCGACATGCGCAAGGGGTTCGACTCGCTCGCCGCAATCGTCCGGGAGCAGTTCCTCGACGACCCGCTCTTGGGGTGTTCCTTCCTGGACAGGTGTTCCTTCCCGGGTGTTCCTTCCCGGGTGTTCCTTCC
>Ga0163146_10002190_pt1 | contig 26901 bp, 21 predicted proteins | sample OliLakLV19MP7G1_FD_148648 | JGI IMG/M metagenome (GOLD analysis project Ga0163146, IMG submission 148648) | Freshwater microbial mat bacterial communities from Lake Vanda, McMurdo Dry Valleys, Antarctica - Oligotrophic Lake LV.19.MP7.G1 | ecosystem: Environmental > Aquatic > Freshwater > Lake >...
TCTCGCCATCGCGACACGCATTACTCAATCCTGGCAGGAGATGCTCGCGGCCGATGCCGTGATGTGGAACCACCCCTCTGCGAACAACACTGTCTCGGATTTAGCAGCGGATACCACGTGGCTCAACCAAGTGGACACTGCTACCGGCTGGTTTCAACCCGCATGGAACGCCAACCTGGAGTTTGGTCCGGCGTTTGATGCGCTCGGCAATCCGGTGCTGCTGCCGACGGATGCCGCGCGGGCGAATTTCTGTACGCACATTCGTCTCACGCGCCTCTACCCCGACAACACGCCGGTGCTCGGGAACGGGCTGATCCGCGCTGAGGTGCGCGTGTTTTGGCGGCGTCCTGGCGTGAGCAACCCAGATGCCTTCTGCGGTGCGCAAATTCTACCCGCTACCATCGGTGAGCAAGTTCAACAGTATTACTTTGTCTACAAGACCGCCGCTGTGCGCCAAAATCCACCTGATTGACCTGCTGAATCATGGTTCACCCCCTCCTTTCCCGCATTTCTTTGAACCCTCGTGGCCAACGCGGCTTCACGTTGACAGAGCTGATGGTCGCCCTGACAGGCGGATTGGTTATCTCGACAATGGTGTTCGTGCTAGCTCGCGACAGCACGCGCTTTTATCAGCGAGAATCTAGAATGGCGAATGCCAATCTGGCCGAAATCATAGGCTTTCAGCGCCTTTCGGCGGACATCTCGCGCGCCGGCTTCCTTTCGACTTCCAACATTCGCAGGGAGAGCAACCTGTGTGGAGATCCGGTTGGGGCAGCGAATGTCTGGCCCACCGAGCTCAGAAATCTTTCGAGCATTCTCATCCAGGATGGGGAGGTCATGCCGGCGCAAATGTCAGGCCAGGTTGCGCCGCGTCGCTTGAGGCTTGCGGGCAGCTATCTCTCAGGTGACGAATTCCCAGTTCGGCTCGTCCTGCCGAACACCGCCAACAACACGGTGAGTGTCTTCCTGCAAGTGAACAGCGGGCCCATGGCACGCCTAGGTTATCCGATCGGGCCTGGCCTCGCGGCTCAGCAAGTCGCTCGCCTAGATACTGTGTTTGCCCCGAATCGCGCGCTCCGCTTAGTGGACAGTGCCGGAGGCGAACATTATGGGACCATCTCGAGCACCGTCGGAGGAGACGAACCGGCTGTGATCCTGAGCAGTACCCCGCCGCTCAGATTCCGCGCGGGAACGGGAAGCCGCTGCGGCATTCGCGGTTTCGAAACCGGCGCCTTGGCCAATGTGGTGAACTTTATTCGCTACGAGATCCGGGACATCCGCAACGCGACCACGTATCCGAACTTCGCCCAAGCAATCAGTGACACCGCTGCCGTCCAAACGGCAACCTTGGACGCCACACGTCGCGACCTCATCCGAGTGGAGCTCGACGTGGACGGCAATGAGCTCGCGGACACCTTGGAGCTGATTGCTGAGTATGCCGTCGATCTCAGATTTGGGCTCACCGTCATGAGCAACGCGAGCACCTCCGCTAAGGTGGCAGACCCTCAGTTAACCACCTTCCTCTCGAATCTCCCCGCTACCCCGAACACGAACAATGCGGCAATCACGAACTGGGCGGGGCTGCCATCAGGCCTCAATGCCAACGTAGGACCCGAATTCATTCGCTCAGTTCGCTTGCGCTTCAGTGTGCGCTCACGCGAACCCGATCGCGATACCAACATCACCCCCAGCGACACCGTTGCACCCGGCCTGTATCGTATCGGCTTGGGTACGGACGGGAAGGCTCCTTTCGCCCGTGTTCGCACCATGCAAGCGGACATCGCACTCAGAAATCAGACAAGGTAACGCCATGGCCCGCCACTGCTCGAGCACTCCGCAAACCGATATCGAACGCCAGCTGTTGGCGTTTCGGCAGCGACGTGGAGAACGCGGCGCCACAATTTTTGTTGTGCTCACGGTCATGACGTTGCTCACCGCCGTCGGTGTGTATGCAGCACGCTCGGCAAGCCTGGTGGATCGGGCAGCGGGCTTTGATCGCCAGTTTCTACAAACTCACTATATTGCCGCTTACGGTACGTTGGCCATTGCCGCCGAGCTTGGAACGGGCAGCGCGAGCATGCGCGTCATGCGGATGGCGCAGAATCCGGAGGCTTGCAAGGTGACGAACGGGCTTAATTATCCGGGGGTCGGCATCGCCCCGTGCATGAAGCTTTCGATGGCAGAGCTCGCCGATCGGGTCGGGAGCTTCTTCACTGGCAGAAATTTGTTGGAGCAGACGCAGACCGGGTCGCCCATGATCCCGGGCAGCCTTGGCCCCTACAGTGTGTTGAGCGGCGCCGCACTTGAGGGGAACTTCGCCATCGAGCTTTCGGAACCTGGGCCCGTGTCTCGTCCCATAGCGGGCACCGACGTGGGCGGGACGGGCACGTCGTTCCAATACTTGCGAGTCACAGCGACCGCGCTCGGCCAAGTCACTCCATTCGTTGGAAACACTACTTGCGTCGAAGGCGCCTCCGCCGTCGCAGGTCTCGAAACCATGAGGGCCTATGTCGAGTTTGGCCCCGTCGCTGCCAATTGATGCCCGAAAAGGATGAAGCCTATGCGAAAATTACCCTGTCGTTTGCTGATACTGTGCGGCGTTGGCGCAACGCTGTTCGGCGCAATGCTCAACGCCCATGCGCAGGGGTTGGCTGATGCGAATCCGCCGCTGCCGAACATCCTACTGATTGTGGATACCTCCGGCTCTATGGAGCGCAAATCGCAGAGCCAAGATCAGCCCACCTGCGACCCTACGGGAGCGAGTGCGAGCCAGAAAAGCCGTTGGATTGAGACCGTCGAAGTGCTCACCGGCTCCATTCAGGACTACCGGTGTCAATCCGTTTCGCGCAGCAGCACTAGCTTCAAAGACGAGTACTCGATTCTCGGAAACCTCCCGTACGATTTCAACTACGTGAATGCCTACCACCGTCCGCTCAGCGGAACCTGCACTCCCGGCCCGGGTGTTCTGCCTAGCCCCAACGCATACGACTACCCCGTCGGTTCCATCAAATACCATCCGTACACGAGCCTCAACACAACGTGCAACACCTTCTCGCAGACCGCCGACGGCATCCTCGATACCTTTGGCGGTCTCATGCGTTTTGGGCTGATGACCTTCGACACACTCCCCAGCAAAGAAACCGGAGTCAGCGGCACAGTCGCTAGCTACGCGACAGGGATGCAAGGAACCTGGAGTTATTTTATCAACACTGCCGCGGCTACGGGTCGCCCTGAGTTGTGCACCACAGCTCCTTTGGATATCGAAGTTGGGGCTCGCAACGCCGCCGCTCCGCCCTGGGAAGGTCGAATGGTCGCCTTCGGTGATCCTGCGGCGGACAGCGCCGCCGTGTTGGCTCGCAACTCCAGAATCCAGGAGATTCTGCTCGCAACTCGGCCCTTTGGTGCCACCCCGATCGCCGGCGTGATGCAAGATGCCAGAGATCTCTTGTGGGATGATACTTCAACCGACCCGCTGAATAACGCACTCAATTTTGGTCCAGGAACGGACCCCTTCATTCGGAAGGGCTGTCGCGAGCAAAGCATTATTTTACTGACGGATGGTGAGCCCAATCTGGACCTGCGCCCCGCCTGCGAAGGGGCCGGGCCACCCGCTGGGAAATGCCCGTATGAGAAGCCTGAGACCACTGCCCTTGCGCTTTCAAGCTCAATCTCCACCACGCAACGCCCCGCCAAGACCTACGTGGTGGGTTTCGCCCTCTCTACCGTCACGGTGGGAGCCGTCACGAAGGATTGCACCACATTCACCGATGACGACCTCACCGGCGCCACAGGGCTTTGCAACAATGTGGTTAACAAAGACAACGTGAACTTGCAAGCGTGCTGCACACTCAACCGCATAGCGTTTAGTGGCGGCACGGCCGAGGCCTATTTTGCGAGTGACAAGAACGCGCTCGGCCTCGCACTCAGTAAGATTCTCCAGCAAGCCACCACAACCACCACGCGCACCCATCCCGCCTTTTCGAGCGCAGCATCGAGCGCGGGTTCGCCAGGCTTTCGCTTCTTCAGCTCCTACCAGCCGGCTCCAGCCAATCAAGTTCAGTTGCCCGATGGGAAGCTTGAGCGTCAACGCTACACCTGCGATAATCCCGCAAACATGGGTAAGCCGATGCCTGAGGATATCACCTTGGACAAGGGAGATGATTTCTCGGCGAACCTAAATTCAGCCGCTGCTGACGCTCGCGTCTTCCTATCGGTTGAAGTCGACGCCGACGGTGCCGGTGATCGCTGGTCGGATCGGTCCGTGCGACCCAGCATCACCACCGACGTGGATGGCGTCGCGTCCTATCGGGGCACACAGTATGGCGACACCGCGGCGATCTTTGTTTCGAGCACCCTGCCTGCCAGCATGCAACTGCCGACCAACACCGATGATTGCCTGGGGCTTTCCGACCTGACCTGCCGCGACCGCGTGCTCAAATGGTTGGTGGGCCTGAACAACGGGAGCAACCAGTATCACCGCTGCGAGAGCCCCGGCGATAAGTGCCACCTGATGGGCGACATTCTGCATTCCACGCCCGCGCTCGTGAACCGTCCGTTGGCTTTCCTGCGCGATGAATCCTACCAAGCGTTTGCCGACGCCAAGGCTAAACGCCCACTCACGCTGTATGTCTCAACGAATGATGGCCTGCTGCACGCTTTCCGCGTGGCGAGCAACGAGGTTGTGGGCACAGCGGAGAAGGATCCTGTCAACTCCCTAGCGAATAACGAAATGTGGGCATTTATCCCGCCGGCGGTGCTGCCGCTGATCCAATCGGAGTACCCGCCGACGCAGGTTCGGCTGTTAGATGGAAGCCCGGTGGTCAAAGATGTGGTTGCCAAGAAACAAGCAGATGACTCCTATGTCTTCGAACGCACCTCGGCCGATGCCCAAGCCGGCACTGGAGATTGGCGCACTGTCCTGGTCCAAAGCTTTGGGCCTGGCGCCGCGGTGTCTGGCTATTTCGCATTGGACATTACCGATCCGGTGGTGACGAGCAGTTCAAAGCCGAAATTTCTCTGGCAGCTCACCGTCGCGGGCAATCAAGACAAACTGTTTGGCCCCGGCACGGCGAAGCCGCTCATCACCACGGTGTTCTACGATGGCAATGCTGACGGGGAGCCCGAAGAAGTGCCCGTTGCGGTGTTACCTGGAGGCGATGGGGTCAGCGCTGGACCACCCTGCGCACGCGCTGCGAGCGCTACGAATATCGACACGAATTTCCCAGGACGCACCACGGTGAATTGCTATCCCTCCCCGCAGCCAGGTCGTTCCTTGACGATAGTGCGCCTCGACACGGGTAAGATTATTCGCACGTTCCGGCGTGACGCCACGGACGCGCCCGCAGCACTCACCACTTCGGGGGTTGTGATCCCAGCGAACCTAGACGCTCCGATTGTCGGCGAGCCCGTTGCTTTTCCGTCGACAACAGGAGCCGTGGCGGATCGAATTTTTGTGGGGGATAAGGAAGGTGGCTTGTGGAAGATTGATCTCGCTGCCACTAACCCGGACGCCTGGACCATGAAGCTGTTCTTCGATGGTTTCCCCGGCGGGACGTTAGCGCACGTGGCTGCCGATGGTAAGCCCATCTCAACGCCCCCCATCCTCTCGGTGGACGATGTGGGCAACGTGACAGTGACGTTCAGCACCGGCGATCAGGAAGTGTTCACCTACGCCGCGGGTGTGAAGAATTACGTGTGGTCTCTGACCGAGAAGTTCAATGGCACCGCGCTCGAAAGTAAAGTGAATTGGTACCAAACGTTCAACAACGGTGAACGCGTCACCGGGCCGCTCACGCTTTTCAATCGCAACCTCTACTTCTCCTCATTCTTGCCGGATGATGGTGGGGGCGGCGAATGTGCGCTCGGCAAGGCCTATGTCTGGGGCATGGATTACGTGCTGCCTGACGCCAACAATGCCGCCGGGAGCGGTGGCCGCGATGCGCTGAAAACCAATATAGGTCTGCCCGCCGTGATCGGCGACAAGCTCGATGTCAGCACCACACTCACCAATTCAACTCGGACCTCCATCTTTGGCGTTGGGATTGCCCAAGAGCCCACCTGTTTCGACGAGGTCACGGCGTCATCCCAGGATTCCCTCGGCTTTGGCTCGCGCACGTCAGTGACGAACGTGAATCCTGGGAAATTCCAGTTGGTCGTCCAAACGGGTGCCGGCGGCGAAAAAGTAGAAGGTGGCAGCACCAATGCCCTCACCATCGACCTGCCGCCCCCTGCCCTAAGATCCGTCATCGATTCATGGGCCGCCATCGTAGAGTAACTGCGAGAAAGCTTCCAATCATGTTCCTCCGCCGCTTGACTAACGCCTTCGCGCTGGCTGCTGTTCTCAGCAGCACCACGGCCTGCCACGACGAGTCCCCCATCGTGCCTTCAGGACCTCGCCCTGCCGCAGTTGCGCCGCCACCCCCAAAGCCAGTTGATCGCCTGGCTGAAGGAGAGCTCGCTCCGGGAACGCACCGGGCGTTCGGATTTGTGGCGCCCCGGGACTTGCATTTGGACGCGACCTTCCCGAATTCCGCTCATTTTTCCGGCCAAGTCGATGCGTTGGCGCTCGCGAGCTATGTGAAGGAGCGCGTGTCCAGCAGCAGTGCCGAAGTTGCCGAAGGGCGAACCACCTACGAGCGTGTTCACATCCTCGCGGGCGACCCGAAGCGCGTCTACAAGATTGATATTCTAAGCCCCAATAGCCTGAAAACCCTGCTCATTCTCAGTGACCTGACCCCGCCGGCGACAGTCCAAGGTCTGAGCACTCCTGAACGCTGGCACCGCACAGGGATGACAGCCAGCGGCCAGCTGCTCGATCCTATGAAACAAGAGTAATCAGGAGTGGTCCCCCGCGACGCAGTCGCAAGCAGACAGGGCCGCTCAGTGATTCGCTTCGTCTTCTTGGCGCGAGGCCTCGAGCAGCGCCATGCCGATCCGAAGCTTGCCCTTGACGGGCACAACGAGCGTGCGAAACCAAAACGTGCCGCGATTCAAGTTCAGGATCTCGCGCAACAACAAGATCGGATCTCGAAGCTCGCCGTTGGCCTTCGCGGAAACGAGCGTGCCGTCTGCCACTTCAATCGCAATCGAGGTTGAATCCGTCGATTCCAACTTCAGCAGACCGGAGCGCCGCTCAAGCTCCAACATCGTGAGCACCGTCCCAAGCGACATCTGAGCCAGATCGCCCCGCAGCGCGGCTGCCCGCCTTGAGGGAGGACTCGTGTCTGCGAGCGTGGCTTGTTGGCTGCGCAAGCGTGCGGCCATACCGAGGAGCGCCGACACCTGCGCCACGATCTCTTCCTGAATCACCGGCTTGGTCATGAAAATGTCCGCTCCAACGCTCAGACCCATTAGGCGACCACTCTGATCTTCAGCGCGCGTCAGAAAAAGAAACGGCGTTGTGGCCACGCGTGAACGCTCCTTCCGCACACGCTGGGCCACCCAGTAACCATCGATATCTGGAAGCTCCACGTCGCACACAATGCAATCGGGCAAGAGCGCCTTGGCGCGGGTCAGCCCCTCGCGTGCCGCGCGCGCCACAGAGACGTCAAATCCAGCGTCCCGCAGGCTCTTCTCAAGGAGAGCCGTCTCCCACTCGTCAGCATCAATGATCAGCACGCTACCTTGGGACACAGAACTTTCAGATTAGCACGCATCCAACAAAAACCCGAGCCTGCTCCGCCGTGGACTGCCTTGGACCCGTTTGAGCGCGTGTGATCACCGGGTTGCCCCCCCGCCTTGGACCCTCGGCAGCGCGGCCGAAGCGGCGACAGCGGATTGTCTGCGGGGCGGGTCCACGCTACGCGAGAGGCACCGTGGCCGATATTCTACGCAGAACCCCGCTTTACCAAGAACACCAGAACCTGAAGGCGCGCATCGTGCCGTTTGCCGGGTGGGAGATGCCCATTCAGTACAAAGGGATCGTCGCCGAGCACCAGGCGGTGCGAGAGCGGGCCGGCATTTTTGATGTGTGTCACATGGGTGAGCTCTTGGTCCAGGGCCCGGAAGCAGAGCGCTTGGTGAACGAACTCGTCACCAACGATCTCAGCAAGATCGACAATGGCCAAGCCATGTATACCTGCTGTTGCAATGAGCAAGGTACGATCCTGGATGACCTAATTATCTATAAACGCGCGTCCGACGACATTCTCATCGTCTGCAACGCGTCGAATCGTGAGAAGATCTCAGCGCATGTGAAAGCCTTCGTGGGAGCGCAGGCTCGTTTCGAAGACATCAGCGACAAGACGGCACTGCTCGCGCTGCAAGGCCCCAAGGCGTTCGCGGTGCTGGATGCGTTGGGCACAGCACCTCAGTCACTCGCGAGCGAGCTCAAACCCTTTCGCTTTCAGACGGCGCGGGTGGGAGGTGTCGAATGCACGGTGGCTCGCACCGGCTACACGGGCGAAGACGGCGTCGAACTCTTTTGTGTCAACGAGGACGCGCCGCGGCTTTTTTCGGGACTGATGAAGGCGGGCACACCGCTCGGCTTGGAGCCAGTAGGGCTGGGCGCACGCGATACGCTGCGCTTGGAGGCTCGGCTCTCGCTCTATGGCAACGATATCGACGACACCACGAACCCGCTCGAAGCTGGCCTCGGTTGGGTCGTCAAGTTAGACAAGGCAAGCTTCGTCGGTAAGGCGGCGCTGTTGGCCGTGCAGGCAGCTGGCTTGCGTCGGAAGTTGGTCGGTTTTCAGATGACCGGCAAGGGCATCGCGCGCCACGGCTATCCGTTGCTCGATGCCAGCGGCAAATCTGTGGGAATTTGCACCTCGGGCGGGCCTTCCCCAACGCTCGGCATTAGCATTGGGCTCGGTTATTTGCCGGCAGATTTGGCTGAAATTGGCACGCGGTTCCTCGTGGATTGCCGGGGGAAGTCTATCGATGCGGTCGTCGTGAAAACCCCGTTTTACAAGCGGGCCCGCGTTTCCTAAAAGCGGGGGCCAAAAGCTTGCCTTCGACCTCTCCCCTACCCATCTGGAGCCTTGAGTCATGATCGTTGCAACCGAAGTCAAAGACGACCGAAAATACACCAAAGCGCACGAGTGGGCGAAGCCCGAAGCCGGCGAGGTCTTGGTGGGGATCACCGCCTTTGCGGTTGATCAGCTGGGAGACATTACGTTGGTGAGCCTCGACGTCAGCCCCGGCGATCATGTCGAAGTCGGAAAGGCGTTCGGCACCATTGAAAGCGTGAAGACGTTGAGCGACCTCTATGCACCGGTCAGCGGTAAGGTCACTCGCATCAACACCGAGCTCGAAAATCGCCCGGAGCTCATCAATGAGGACATGTGGAGTAAAGGTTGGATGATTGCGATCGAGCCCAGCTCCGAGCAAGCCGCATTGTTAGCGCCCGAAGCCTACCGCTCCCATCTTGAGGAGTCCGCGCACTGATGCGCTACCTACCCCACACTGCCGCGGAGATCGAGCAGATGCTCGAGGTGATCGGTAAGCCAACGCTGGATGCTCTGTTCGAAACGATCCCACCGGAGGCGCGATTTAGCGGCGGCTTAAAGCTCGATGCCGCTTTGGCTGAGTCCGAGCTCATGCGGCATTTGGAGGCCATTGCCGCGAAAAACCAGGGCGCTTCGTTGCTCTCATTTTTGGGGGCGGGCATGTATTCTCACCACATTCCGCCCGCCGTTGATCAGCTCCTGCTCCGAAGTGAATTTTACACGGCATACACCCCGTATCAGCCCGAAGTTGCCCAAGGAACGCTCCAGGCGATCTGGGAATTTCAGACCGTCGTGAGCGAAATCTACGGTTTGCCGATGGCAAACGCCAGCATGTACGACGGCGCCAGCGCGGCTGCGGAAGCGGCGCAGATGGCACGCCGGCTGACCAAGCGCGACGTGATCGTCGTGAGTGGCTGCGTTCATCCCGACTACAGCGCAGTGACACGGACCTACCTGCAGGGCCAATCCGATCAGCATTACCGCGCGCTCGCAGTCGGCGAAGATGGCGGCGCGAGCCTCGAAGCGATCCAAGCTGCCCTCTCAGAAGATGTTGCGGCCGTGATGGTGGGATACCCAAGCTTTTTCGGGACAGTGAGTGATCTGCAAGCTATCGCGGATGCCGCACATGCCCGCGGCGCTTTGCTGATCGTCACCAACAGCGAACCTTACGCATTGGCGATAGCAGAGGCACCGGGTGCCTTGGGGGCGGATATCGTTGCCGGCGAAGGCCAACCCATCGCGTGCCCGCCTCAATTTGGGGGCCCCGGTGTGGGGCTATTTGCCTGTCGCGACGACCGAAAGTTTTTACAACAATTGCCCGGGCGCGTTTGCGGGAAAACAGTGGATAGTAACGGCCGCCCTGGCTTTGTGCTCACCCTAGCAACGCGTGAGCAGCATATTCGACGCGAGCGAGCCACGAGCAACATCTGCACCAATCAAGGGCTTTTGGCGCTGTCGCTGGTGATCCGCATGAGCATCTTAGGGAAGAGCGGGTTCGTGGAGGTTGCGGAACAGTGCCTCGCGAAAGCCCACTACCTGCGAGCAGAGCTGCTGAAGTTGCCGGGCTTCGAGGCGGGCTTTCAGCGAGACGCTCCCTTCTTCAATGAGTTTGCGGTCAAAGTGCGGGGCAACAGCGCCAGCGAAGTGTGTGGCAAGCTTGAAGCCAAAGGGATCATTGGCGGATTCGATCTCGGCAGAATTGAGCCAAAGTTCGCAGACCGGCTACTGATTGCGGTCACCGAAAAACACACGCGCGCGGAGCTCGATCAACTGATCTCCGAGCTCAAGGCGCTTTAGCCTGAGTTTCTCCGCTGGGCGGGAAGGGATTCTTCCACCAATTCTCGCCGCTGGTCCGGAACACGGTGAGGCGCGCGAAGTCAAAGCCTAGCGTTGCCGTTAAGCCGTGCGTGGATCCCGTTCCGATCTGCCCGCCGAGTGCGGCAACGATGCCGAAGGGAGCGCCGAGGCTCAGGGAGCCCGTGAACCCTGCTGAAGCTTGACCCCAAAAGCGCTCATACCCACCGAGATCCAAAGCGCCACCCCAATCTCCCAGTGCGTAGCCTCTGGTTGTGCCACGCGCTAACAGCGAAAGATCGGTGCCCGAGCCGATAAACGTTGAAGTACGGATGATCCCCCCAAACACCAAGGGCTGGAATGGGCTCGAGCCAAGCCCGGAGCTCACTTCAAGCAGGCCATTTTCGCCCCAATCGCTCCCGTGATCTCGGAGCCAAGCGGGCCCGGCGGTCACCGAGAGCCAGGCGGCGGGCTCGGCCTGGGCGGCACTGGAAACGAAGCACCAAGACAGCGGGAGCAAGAATAGAAATCGAATGGGCTTCACCCGCCCCTCCTACACGCGACGCTCCCCAAGCCGCAAGGGCACCCTGCAGCAGAAGTGCAGCTCAGCCTTCAGCTGAAGGCTTCGGTGCGCTCGAAAGATCGCGAATTTGGTCACGAAGCTGGGCTAGGCCGAGGTCAATATCGGCTCCCAGATGAAGCCGCAGGGCTCGTCGAGCGTTGTGCTGCAACAGCTGAAGATGCGCGAGCGCTTGAGCATCGCGGACAATCGCGAACGAGTAGGCTTTTTCGGGGATGGGCACGTCGCCTTCGGGAAGAGCCGTCAGCAAGAGATGCGCGCCGCCTTCACAGCCAGTCCGCTGCGAACCTCCGGTGGCATAAAGGCACGGAGCACCAAAGCCTTGAGTTGCTACGACGGAAAACGCGCTACGCAGGAGTCGCTGAACTTCTTGAAGCGTCCGCCTTCGGGCCTCAGTTTCGTAGAAGAAAGCGCCTATCGAAACAAAATCGAAGCGTTTGAGTCCCCGCAGCAACTCAGCGAGCGGTGGATCGGTAGGTGTTGAAGCACGCCACTTAGGTAGAACGCTGTCGCGTGCATAGGCTTCCAGAAAGCGCGCAGTACCGGTGCGCGTCTGCGCAAGGTCAGTTTCGTCAAAGGGATTTACGCCGATGCACGAACACAATAAGACGGTTGCGAGCTGCCAGCGTAGTATTTCAGCGCCGATGCTGGCGCGGTCGCGCAGCGTGGTGGTCGCCACAGGGAAACCAGCCACCACCAACGAGTCGACCTGGTCATCCAGTGCAGTGCGCTCAGCACCCATCCTCAGATAGAAAAAGACTCGGTCAGCACCGTACACCTGAGGTGAGCCAATCGGCTCTCCATCCACCACCACCAGGCCCTGCTTCCGCTTGCCGCAACTCCCGGCGAGCAGCTGCTCCAAGTAGCGGCCGAAAGGCTTGAACTCTGGAGCCAAGATCAACGTCAGCTTGTCTTTGCCAGCTGTGAGCAGCCCACCAAGAAACGACGCCATCCGAAACGCCGAGTTTTGCTCGATGGGCACCGCAGGCGAGCAGCGATCGCCCATCTTGTGCGCGTGGGCCAAAACAAGCTGACCATCGGCACCGGCAAGAGCTGCGGGCAGTACTCCAAAGTACGAAAACGCCGAGTAGCGCGCTGTGATGTCGGTGGGGCTCTCGAATATCCGTTGATAGCGGCGGCGGCGCGCGAGGCGTGCCAGTGGTCCACCCGGCTCAGTAACAGCCACAAAAGCGCGCTGGGGTTCAGCAATGCCCGTCGCCATTTTTTGCCAAAAACAAACCTCCAAGGCTTCGAGCTCGGGCGAAAGCTCGCCCTTCGCCATCACCACGACGAGCGATGCTGAGGGTTCCAACCATTCCTGAAATGCCAGGACAGCTGCAGGTTCGGAATCGTCCAGCACCCGCACTTCTGGGAAGCCCGGATTCTGACCGAGTATCTCAAGAATCACGCGCGCATTGGCCGACTCAGCACCACTTGCTAACACCAAAACCTTGCGAACACCCGAGTGGTACACTTGGCGAACATAGCTCGTGACGTTAGGCCAATCGGTTGCCATGAACTCCGCCGCTCTGAGGAAGCCCATCTGCCCAGGAATGGCTTTGGCTGAGTCCACATCGTCGGTGAACATGCTGGGATCAATGGTCCACAGCCTCCGAACGGCCTGCTCCCGCACCAAGCGCTCGACCATCCTCACCACCGCCGAAGTCAGCGCACCTGTAAAATACTCTTCGTGATAGCTGGCAAGATCCTCGGCCATAGCGCACCAGCATATCCCAATGTGGAGAACGGCCCAGAGGAGGCCACGTTGCCATTCGTACTCGGAGGCATTCCTACACTTTTGGGAGATTTTTTCGGTCCGGATAGGCCCGCGAAATTCGTAGATAAATACTCGAATTTACAAGACTAATCAGGAACTCTAAGGGCTCCGTTCCAGCTCTTAGAGATTCTAGCGGTAGCGCAAGCAACCAGATCTATTATAGTGCTACTGCAACCAGCCGACGCAGCCACACAGCTGTCGAAAAAACGCGACTCAGCCGAGGAGATCAACGTGCCGATCGAAGTACCCAGCGTGAAAATCCTAATCGTTGATGATGACCGCGCGATCTGTGAGTACATGCAGACGTTGCTCGAAAAGGATGGCTTCACTGTCAAAGCAGTGAGCGACCCCACGTTGGTTGAAGACGAGGTCCGCGCCGGCGCCTACCACGTCATTATCCTTGATTTGATGATGCCTAAGATGGACGGCATCGAGGTTCTCAAGCGCATTCGGGCGATTGACAGTGATGTTGCTGTTGTCATTTTCACGGCGCACCCGAACTTGGACACGGCCGTTGCTTCGATGAAGCTGGACGCCGTCGACTACATCAAGAAGCCGTTCAACGTCGATGAATTCCGCCAGGTGCTGGCGCGGGTCATGAAGAAGAAGGGCCTCGCTCGGACCCCAGAAGAACAGTTGCATCGGATCATCGGCGATACGATTCGGCTGATGCGCAAGGAGAAGGAGCTCACGCTGAAGCAAATGAGCCGGCGCACCGGCCTCAGCATTTCGCTCCTTTCCCAGATCGAGCGGGCGGAGTCGAGCCCGTCGATTTCCAGCCTGTACAAGATTGCCATCGCCTTGGACGCTAAGATCCAGACTCTGTTCGGCGACAATTAGACCGTAGTTTCGGGCCGGGTTGGTCGTCTGCTAGGTTCTGGCGGCATGTCCGTGCTCAAAATTTGCACACCTCGACCGCGATCAAACGCCTCGCACCACATACGGCTGCTGCGGCTGTTGGTCGCAGTGTTGCTACTCTTTTGGTTCGGGGCGAAAAACGCATCCGCCGACCCTCGCGCCAACCGCACGCCGGTATTGGCGCAGAACCTGCGCGTGGCCGTGGTCACCTTCGGACCTGGGGATCATCCCTTCGCCAAGTTCGGGCACGATGCGATTTGGGTCGAGCTGCCCGACGGCAGAGGGGCCATCTACAATTTTGGAACCTTTGGTGGAGAAACATCCTCGCTCCTCACCAAATTTCTGCAGGGCAGATTCAATTACTGGTTATCTGTTTCGCGCCCAGCGGAAACCTTGCACGCTTACGAGCGGGACGATCGAAGTGTCATCATCCAAGATCTCGCGCTCAGCCAGAGCGAGAAGCTCGACCTTTGGCGGCGGCTTGAAGTGAATGCACGCCCGGAAAATCGGGAATACCTCTACGACTACTTCAAGGACAATTGTTCCACGCGCGTCCGAGATGCGATCGATGCCACGCTCAAAGGTGCGTTGAAAAAGGCCCTGCTCCAGAAACCTGCACGGCTGAATTTTCGCCAGCACGCGCTCCGGCTCGCCTCGGATCTGCCTTGGCTCTACGTAGGGCTCCACTTCGGCCTGGCGCAGGAGGCCGACCAGCCTCGTAACCGTTGGGAGGAGGGATTCATTCCTGCCGGAGTCCAGGACAGTTTGGCCTCTTACAGTCTCTCGCGGGGCGCTTTAGAAGTCCCATTGGTCGAGAAGACGTCGACTTTCTACCAGGCCACACGTGCTCCCTCACTCAACGAACCGCCCACTACCTGGCCTTGGTTCCTTTTGGCAGGCCTCGGCCTGGGTGGCGTGCTGTTTGGCCTTGGAAGTCTGGCCATGAAATCCCGAATGGCTCGCGTTACCTTCGGAACTCTGGCTGCGTTGCTCAGTCTGGTGTGTGGGCTGCTTGGGGTCGTGCTGTTGTTTTTGTGGCTGTTTACCAACCACCAGATCGCCTTCAAAAATGAGAACCTCGCATTCTGCCCACCGTGGCTGCTGGTTTCTTTCGTCTCAAGCCTTGGCCTGGCGTTGGGTAGCCAACGCCTGATGGCGCTGACGCGCTCCGTGTTCAGATGGACGCTGGGCCTCGCGGTGCTCGCCGTCGTCCTGAAACTAACACCGTGGTTCTTCCAGTCGAACAAGGAGTTCGCCTGCTTCTTCCTGCCCCTATGGACGGCTCTGGCGGTGACAACCCACCGACTTCTGGAGGCGGCGCAGGCTGCGAGTCCTGTCAAGCACTCCACCCCCTTGCGCTGATTTAGACCCGATCTATAAGTCGACTAAGTCTAACTCTAACCCGCAAGAAAAAAGGAAGAACACCATGGGCGTATTAGTTCAAAGAAAAGCTCCAGACTTTACAACTCCGGCCGTACTTGGCAACGGCGAAATCAAGGGCGATTACAAGTTCTCTGAAGCCACGAAGGGCAAGTATGTGGTGTTGTTTTTCTACCCTCTGGATTTCACCTTCGTCTGCCCCACAGAGTTGATCGCGTTCGATCACCGCATCGAAGACTTCAAATCTCGCAACGTGGAAGTGGTCGGTGTGTCAATCGACTCCCACCACACGCACAATGCTTGGCGCAACACACCGATCGACAAGGGTGGGATCGGGCCAGTCAAGTACACGCTAGTGGCGGACATGGCTCACTCCGTCTGCAGGGCTTACGACGTCGAGCTTCCAGACGGAACCAAAGCCTTCCGCGGCTCCTTCCTGATCGACAAGGAAGGTATTGTGCGGCATCAGGTTGTTAACGACCTGCCGCTTGGACGCAATATCGACGAAATGCTGCGCATGGTAGATGCCCTCCAATTCAACGAAGCGCATGGCGAAGTTTGTCCTGCGGGTTGGCAGAAGGGCGGCAAAGGCATGAGCGAATCGGCCGCGGGCGTGGCCAGCTACCTGAGTGAGAACCACAAGGCGCTCTGACGCTTTCAGCAAGCTTTGAGTGTCTGGGACCTCGCAACCGCGGGGTCCTTTGTTTTTTGTCTAAAGCCGCCCATGCCCCGCAACCCTTGGCAGAAGTATCGATCCAGGCCATTAATGTCCGAAGTATGGCTGTCTGAGTCGCATGTTTCGGGTGAGCTGGTGTAGCACTCAGGATGGATGAGGCTATCTTCCGGCCCCACCGACCATGACCTTGGCTCCCTTGATTGAGATCGACAATCTCACACGTTTCTACCAAATGGGCGATGAGCGTGTCGTCGCTTTGGGTGGCGTGAGCTTTCGTATCGAACGTGGGGAATTCGTGGCGGTCATCGGCGCGTCCGGTTCCGGTAAGACGACCTTGATGCACGTCCTAGGATTCCTGGATACGCCATCGTCAGGTCGCTACGTGTTCGACGGCACTCACTCAGAACACCTCTCGGATGATCAGCTTTCTCGCCTGCGAAGCCAGCGCATCGGCTTTGTGTTTCAAAGCTTTCAGCTTTTAGCGTCCATGACCGCGCTAAAGAATGTGGAGCTACCGCTGATCTACCAAGGCGTTGCGCCGTCTGAACGGCGAGAGCGCGCCGCAGACGCGCTCCGAGACGTCGGCCTGGAACATCGCGCGACCCATCGACCCAACCAACTCTCCGGCGGCCAGCGGCAGCGTGTGGCTATCGCCCGAGCGCTTGTCACCCGTCCCGCACTGCTCCTTGCCGATGAACCCACGGGTAACCTGGATTCGACCACCGAACACGAAATCTTAACCCTCTTTCATGCGTTGCATCACCGAGGCCACACCATCGTGCTGGTGACCCACGAAGCCAGCATCGCAGCGCAGTGCCCACGCGTGCTCCGGCTCGCTGATGGGCTACTCGTTTCAGATGCTGTCGGCAGCGCGCAGCTCGATCGGACAGCGCCCGCAGCGCTCTTGGAGACCTAGGAATGCGAAGCGTTAGCTCTTTGTTTTCGATCCACACGCGCGCCCTTTGGTGCGGATGTAGTCTAGCGCTGGCCGCTTGCGCCAAGGACGCAAGCCTCAGCATCGGCTCCAAAGCGGTTCAACCCAAAACAGTTGAAGTGACCCGCGGACCCTTGCAGCGCACGCTGCTCTTGTACGGCCGCCTTGAGGCGCTCACCTCGGAGGAGCTGCTCGCTCCTAGGACGGAAATGTGGACCGTGAATATCCGCCATCTGATTGAAGATGGGTCCAAGGTGAATGCGGGGGACGTCGTCGTCGAGTTCGATAACTCGGCCTTTGTGAGGCGGCTTTCCGAGAACACGCTCTCACTCGAAGCCGCGGAAGCGGAGTTAATCCGCCAGCAGGCCGCGATCGATACAAGCCTGGCCGAGAAAGACATTGCCGCGACGCGCGCCGAGATTGGGCTCCGTAAGGCCGAGCTGGAAGCGGCAGTGCCAGAAGATGCTTTCCCGCTGCGTGTCTACCAGGAAAAGCAACTAGCTCTTGAGCGGGCACAAGCCAGCTCCGTCAAGGCACGTGAGGATCGGGCCAGTGCCGTGCGAGCTGGCGCCTTGGATCTCAAGGTCCGACAGATCGCGATCGAGAAGAGCCAGAAAGACCTGGAAGAAACCCAACGCGGCCTGCTGGCGATGACCCTCAGAGCTCCGCGCGCTGGCCTCGTGTTAATTTCAGACCATCCGCGCGAGCGCCGCAACTACCAAGCAGGGGATACCGCGCACCCTGGCTCAACCATCGCGTCCATTCCAGACCTCTCTGGCTACCGTTTCGTTGCTCAAATGAGCGATGTGGATGATGGCCAGGTTCAAGTCGGAATGCGAGCCCAATGTTTTGTCGACGCTTATCCTGACACGGCTCTGGACGGACGGGTGGTTGCGGTGAGTCCCGTCGCTCGGCGACCCTCGCGTGATTCAAGCCGCAGCTACTTCATGGTCACCGTGGCGCTTCCACTCTCGACTCCGCAATTGCGCCCAGGAATGTCGGCGCGAGCAGAGGTTCTCACCCGGAAAACAGCGTCCGCACTCAGGCTGCCGCGCGTTGCGCTCTCCGGCAAGACGGGTGACTTTTGGGTGAAGGATCTGGCCGGCACGGTCCACAAGATTGGCATTGATTTCTGCTCGGCCGATGCCTGTTCTATCACCGGCCCTCTGGCGCTCGGGACTCGGCTGAGGGAGGCGCCATGAGCCTTGGGCCGAGAACCTCACTCACCGCGAAACTCGCCGTGACGCTAGCGTTCGCAGCGCTTTTCGCCTGCAGCACTAGCAAGCCCGGAGAACAGTGGGCCCGCGCGACGCGCAGCGACCTCATCCAAGAGGTGGAAGTTCAAGGCGAGATGCGCGCGTCGGACTCCATTTCGGTCGGGCCGCCCGCGATTCCGAGCCTCTGGGAATTCAAGCTCGTGTACGTGATCGAAGAAGGCGAAGCCGTCGAGCCCGGCACCCGCCTGCTTGCGTTTGACACCGAACCCCTGGAGCAGCTGCTTGAGGTCGCGCTAACGGACGCGAACCGTGCCGCAGAAGAACGGAAACGTCGATTCGCCGAAGTGCAACTCTCTGCCGCCGACGATCGCATGGCGCTCGCCGAAGCCGAAGCGAACGCCCAGAAGAATCGCTTAAAGACCGAACAACCCGCCGAGCTGAGCTCCGGGCTTGCCTTGAAGCAGGCTGCGCTGGACCGCGACCTTTCTGAGCAGGAATTACTCTTTCGACAGACGCGCGCACGAACCAAAGAAAGCCGCGATCAAGCCGATCTGGCTATTTTAGGGAACAAGCAAGCACGCGCCGACGCTGCGGTACAAACGTTGAAAAACAGTATCGAGCAGATGACGGTTCGCTCGCCACGTCGGGGGATCGTGATCCGGCGTGCCGGACGCGACGGTGAGAAGAAAAAACCAGGCGATTCTTCCTGGCGCAGCGAGGCCATCCTGGATGTCGTTACCCTGTCTAACCTATTCGCGACGGGGAGCGTGGATGAGGTCTACTCAAGCCAACTAGCCACGGGTCAGCCTCTCACGCTGCGCATGGATGCTTACCCCGATAAATCGTATGAAGGGCGGCTGAAGAAGCTCCACCAAGCGATCCGACGTGAAGGCGAGAGCACGGTGATCGACGTGGATATCGAGCTCACCACCCAGATCCCACTCAACGTGCGTCCTGGCATGCGTTTTCGCGGAAAGATCGAAACCAGCCGGCTAAAAAGTGTCCTCAACGTGCCCATCGAAACGGTGTTTGTTGAGCCGCGGGGGCCTGTCCTCTACGTGAAAACGGGCCAACGTGTAGAGCCTCGCCTCGTGAAGCTCGGCAAGCGTACCGATCGCACAGTGGAAATCTTGTCCGGCCTTGCCGCTGGCGATCAAGTGCTCAAAAATCAAAGCGAGAACCCACCCAGTGCCACAGACTGAGCAACGCCGGGCGTGGAAGATCGCCCTCATTCTTCTCACTTGCGGCGCGGGAGCTTGCGCTTGCGGCACCCTCACGACCAAGAAAACCCAAGACACCGCAACCTTTGAAGTGAAGCCTAGTACGCTCGTCCGTGAAATTGAGGCGCTCGGCGCGCTGAGGCCAGTGAAGGCAACGCTCATCACGCCCCCGAGTGATCTCCAGGAGCAGCTGAAGATCGTTTTCCTTGAGGAAGACGGAGCCACGGTGAAGAAGGGCGCTGTCGTCGTGCGTTTTGATGATGGCGATTTTCGTCGGCGTTTTGCGCGCGAAGAATTCAGCGGGCGCGATGCCAATACCAAGCTCGCCAAAGAACGCACGCTGATCGACGCTACACAAGCCGAGCGCGTACGCTCCACGGCCATTGCAGAGCGCGAACAGGGGCTGCTCAATCAATTTCAACAGAAAGACACCGAGATATTTTCCAGACATCAAATCGTCGAGTCGGAAATCAACCAGGGGCTTCAGACCTCAAAGGTTGACTACGCGAAGAGTGCCCAACGTATCGACCGCCAAATCGCACAGGCCAGGCTCGGACTTCTCGCGGTGGACCAAACCAAGGCCACCTTTCAGATGCGCCAAGCGGCGAAAGCTCTTTCCAAGCTAGAGGTCCTAGCACCTAACGACGGGGTGTTCGTCCTCGAACGCAATTGGGCCGGGGAAGCGATGCAAGTGGGGGATGTGGTTTGGTCGCGGCAAACGATCGCGCAAATTCCACTGCTCGACGCCATGGAAGCCGAAGTGTTCGTGCTGGAAGCAGACGCTGATGGTCTTGAAGCGGGCCGCAGCGCAACGTTCGTGCTCGATGCAGCACCCAATCGCTTGTTCTCCGCCAAAGTGAAGCGCGTCGATAGTATTGCCAAACGGCGTTACTCTGGTGTCCCCACCCAGTACTTCACCGTCATTCTTTCACTGTCAGAAGTGGATACGCACCTGCTCAAGCCTGGCAAACGCGTCTCGGCGAAGCTGAATCTGGGTAGCGTTCAGGGCTTGGTGCTGCCCAGGCAAGTGGTGTTTGAGAAGGACGCGCATTTCTTTGTATTTCGGCAGCAGCCGAACCACGATTTCGTGCAAGTGCCGGTAAAACTCGGTGCCACCACGGCGGGCCGCGTGCTGATCCGCGCGGGGCTTCGAGCGGGCGACCAGGTTGCGCTCACTGATCCTTTCGCCTCCCAAATCGAAACGCCGGGGGCAGAAACCGATAGCGCAGCATCGGCCAAAACGCGGGGGCCAACCGGGCCAACCGGACCACGGGGACCGAAGGGGCGGCATGAGAACTGAAGACGCGCTCCGTGGAGCACTAGAGAATCTCCGGGCGCACAAGCTGCGCTCTGCGCTGACGATGCTCGGAATGATGTTCGGAGTGGGAGCTGTCATCGCCATGCTAGCGATCGGAGCAGGCGCGGAGCGACAATCTTTGGAGCTGATCGCCCAGCTTGGGATCCGAAATATCGTGATTCGCGACAAGACCCCGGAAGGCGACGAGCGCCAAAAAATCAGGAAGAAATCACTCGGTCTATCCCCGCGGGATGTGCAAGCGATCGAGGAGTCGGCCGTTGGCATCGAGCGCGTCGTGCCGCGCCTGAAGATCAAGGCGCAAGAGGCGATTTCCGGGGCACACAAAGTGCCCGCCAGGGTCTTCGGCGTCTCACGCAACCACGCCAAAGCAGGTAACCTGATCTTGCAAGAAGGGCGCTTCTTCGACGCCCTCGACGAGGATGAACACTCACAAGTTTGTGTGATAGGCTCGAAGGTCCGACAGGTCTTGTTTGGCGCGCAGCCTGCACTCGGCAAACCCCTGCGCGTCGCTGATGTCTGGCTGACCGTGGTGGGGGTGTTAGCGCGAGACACCGGCGGCGGCGCCTCTTTGGAGGGAGTGAGCGTTGGCTCAAGCGCGGATGAGATCTATTTGCCGGCGGCCACTGGCCTTGCCAAGTTCAACCGCGATCCCATCGAGTCGCCGTACGAGCAGATCATCGTTCAACTGACGGAAGCCGCAGATCCGCGCCAAAGTGCCTTGATTTTAGATACACTCTTAGACCGCCTGCACGGCGGAGCCAAAGATTACGAACTCATTGTGCCCGAGCGTTTGCTTGAACAGAATCAAGCCACACAGCGGATCTTCAACGTTGTGATGGGTTGCATCGCCGGCATTTCGCTGTTGGTCGGCGGTATTGGGATCATGAACATCATGCTGGCGTCCGTCCTCGAACAGACGCGTGAGATCGGGGTGAGGCGCGCGGTCGGTGCGCTGCGCGCGGATATTCGGTTTCAGTTCTTGATCGAAGCGCTTTCGATCTCACTGCTCGGGGGTCTCGCGGGAATTGTGGCGGGCATCGGCATTGCCAAGATCGTGGCAGACTACGCGAGTTGGCCCACGGTAGTGACGCTCATCTCCGTCGTCGTCGCTACGGGAGTCTCCTCTGCAGTTGGACTGATTTCTGGCATTTATCCAGCCATTCGCGCCAGCAAGCTGGACCCTATCGAAGCCCTCCACCACCAGTGATAACGAGACCCTCATGTTCCGAAGACGTCTTGCCGGATACCGCGTAGCTGACGATGCGCTCGCTCTCATCGTACGATCGTCTGAAGGCATTCTCCGCTCAGCACGAAACCTGTGCGTGGCATCTCTCTTAGAAGCCGTGCGCGACCGCATCAAGACTGTCGACTTAAAACAGGTCAACCGTGTCTTGCTCCAACCCCATTGGCGGAGGGACCTCGATACGCCGCTGTGAGCCCCTGAACGTCGCAAGTTGCCAGGTTGCGAGTCTGCGAATCTGCGACCGCCGGCGCCCTGTGGGTGCAGCCTCTTGCTGCTCTGCGGGGCGCTTTCGTTTTGTCTACCACGTCGTAACGCCACCCAGCGCATGGGCGATCAGATGGCACGTGGCGTCGTAGGGTAACGCCTCTTTGCTACGACGTGACGGGCTCTGATTTGCGATGGGTACGTGGGATTCTTCACGAAATCATACGGTGCCAATTCGGCATTGGCTTACGATGGTAATTAGGTGCGTAACACGTAGGGTAACGCCTCTTTGCTACGACGTGACGGGCTCTGATTTACGATGGATACGTGGGATTCTTCGCGAAATCATACGGTGCCAATTCGGCATTGGCTTACGATGGTAATTAGGTGCGTAACAGGTGCGTAACACTTCAACCCGATTGGCGAAGGGAGCTCGATACGCCGCTGTGAGCCCCTGAACATCGCAAGGTGACAGCTTGCGAGTCTGCGACTGCGACCTTGAGCGCCCTGTGGGTGCAGCCCTTTGCTGCCCTGCGGGGCGCTTTCGTTTTGTCCGCCAGGTCGTAACGCTACCCACCTCATGGGCGAACAGATGGCACGTGGCGTCGTAGGGTAACGCCTCTATGCTACGACGTGAAGGGCTCCGATTTACGATGAATACGTGGGATTCTTCGCGAAATCATAGGGTACCAATTCGGCATTGGCTTACGATGGTATTTAGGTGCGCAACAAAGAGGTACGCAACAACTCAGAAATCAATATGCAGCGTTGGGGGCTCAACGTGGCTCATCACGGTTTGTGCTAGCTGAACCGCAATCGCGATGACCCCGATTGCGATCGAGACATACAGAATCGCCCACTGCCTTGGAGTGAAGGGCTCAGGCGGCTGTCGAGGCCCCGGAGCGATAGTCCAGCCTTTCACGCTAACATTGAAGAGAAGAAGCCACACCAGGGCTAGGCATACCGCGGGAGCCACCAAAAGCAACAGCCAGTCAACGGTTGATAAGCCGCCCTGCATGTAGGCGATCGGCAGCCAAATGAGTTGTCTCTCGGGGACCGGCGGCCAGCGGTTGTGTGCAACCGTGGACAAGTTCCAACCAAAATACTGAAAGGACCAACAGGCGAGCGGCACTGTCGTGAGGAGCGCGACACGTACTGCGATTGCCGTCGACCGAATCCAACTTCCTAGCGAAAGCCCATACGCGGCTCCGGTTGCACCCGACACCAGGAGGCCAATGAGTGCCAGCACCACCTCTCCGGCAACAACCCCCCCTAGCAACAGCGTGAAGGCCGCCAAGGGACTGAGCAGTATCACGGCGCGAGCAACATCAGCACCCGCAGTTAAGAACATTCCCTTCACTAACTTGCTGGGCGCCAAACCGTAGTCAGGGGGAGCGGCCGCTGCCCCTCGCCAAGTATTGAGCGCCGCAAGAGCCACGCCGGCCACGGCAAAAAAGACCTGAAAAGCCGACGGGCCAACAGCAAGCTCACCCAAGAGGTGGGTGGAGCGCACGAATCGGACCCCTACGGCTGTCAGCAGACTTAGTCCCGCCAGGCTAGCGCTGAAGTGGAACGCCGGTCTCAGACTCACGGCTCGCGGCCGTCTGTTGCGCGGGCCCCGACGACACGAACGAGGGTGCGTTGGTCTTTCGTGGGAAGGCCCCCATCGTGCGTCGCAACGCCAAAACCGCGCAGCTCGGCGATCAGCACTGGGGCGTCGTTGGGCCACCACGGCGCGCCGGATCGGGCAATTTCCTGCACACCCTCCCAGGCCTTTCGCAGCGGTAAGGCTAACCCAGACACGGCCGGACCAACGGTGGTCGGCATTCGGAACCTCACGTCAGCGAGCTGCACGCCTTCGCTCATCGAGACGCGAGCTCCATTCCTGATAATAGGAAAAAACGCACCTCCTGCGCCCGGCGCGTGCACCACGGCGGCGATCAGATCGAATCCGCTTCTGTTGGTGACGGTCAAATGTTCGGAATTGGTGAGCTCAACCCCACCGCCAAGTTCTGTCATCCCAAATTCGGTAACCCTCAAGATCTCCTGCGGCCGCACGTTGACCTCTAGGCGAGGTCTTAGCGGGTCATCGAGCATGAGAATGGACGAGGCATTGGCCGACGCCTGGCTGAGTGCCATCACGCTTCTGGGAACGCTTGCCGCCAGCGTTAGCTTCTCTGCGCGCGTCGGAAATAAAGCCCGGAAGCTCGTAAACGACGCTCTCGACCGGCCGGCGCTCGCCTCGACAAACGATAGTCGTTCTGACTGGCCAGGGCCGCCATGCTTTACGCGGTGGACAATGAAGAAGACGAAACTCAACGCCATCGCTACAATAGCGCCCCCTAACCGCCCCAATTTGGGCGGGGCTCTCCATCTGAAAAAGGCCAGAGGAGTGATCGCGTACGCCAACAACAGAACGCAAGATGCCATGAGCGCGTTGCGCTCAATGGGCCCGCTGCCATCCTCGCCGAGCACACTGGCAACGTGATCGGGATCGACCAAGCCGAGAGGCATGACTACGGAGCCGAGGCGTCGCGCTGCAGCGTGTTGAATGAGGGCACGGACCTCCCACCGTGTTGGCTCGTCCTCTAGAATCTTAACGCTATCCAAGTTAACGCCTAGGATTTGCACCTCTCCCAGTCCGGCACGCGTTGATGTCCCCCAACGTGAAGGCAGCAAGTGTGGCGCATGGGAGGCTCCGTCGAACAATCCTTCAACGGTCGAAATACCCTTGTCACCCGGCTGCAAGGTAAGTGCGAGAGTTCCTCCCGACACCACCCAATCGGTAAGCGCACCCAATCTAACAGAAGATAGCTGCTTGATCCTGACCATGGAGGCGATGACGAGGATCGCAGACGCGTAGCCCGTGGGGTCCGCAGGCAATGTTTCAGAGAGCGCCCGAGGCTGCAATTTATCGGGAGAACTGATGATTACCCGACCCGCGCCTGATTGACGGCCAGCGGAACGAAGGACCGTCTGAAGGTCAGCCTGTTCGGTGAGATCTACCACCACGGCGGCGCCACGCGCGCTGTTTGGGACGTGCACTTGTTTTGCAACATTCCCCGCCGCGTCGACTAGCCGAAGGTCCAGTCTCCTCCACTCATCAGGTTTTAGCTTCACATACGGAACGACAAGCCGCGTAGTACTGTCCACCATCACTTGGAGCGGCAGGCTCGTCCATGAGCCTCCCGCATACCCGATTTCCAGGCGCCCACTAAGAACGTGATCAGATAAGTTGAGAACCTGAACAGCCATGTTCTGAACAAACGCCACTCCGATTCCACGTGATCCTAGCGCCGACTCCGGCTGAATCCCGTAAGGATCGCCCGTGGTGGGATACCAAGGAACCTCCTCAACAACTTCCGAGCGGAACAAGAGTCGCGGAGCCGCATGTGCTCCGTTTGCGGGCAGGCACAACGCGATACACAGAAGTGCAGTTCTAATCATTTACCGGGTTTAAGTGCACGTCCGAGCCTAATCCTTCCTGATACACTTCGGTCACGCCGAAGATGGACATAACCTGAGACCTCAGAATCGCTTCCGATATTGGCTTCAGCGCTTCTAACGCAGCTTGCGCCTCGGGGTCATTCTGGGTGTCAATTGAAACCAAATACGGCTTGCCCCACACTGGTATCTTCCCACCGCAGTCACAGAATCCACAGATCCACTGGCAATCTAGAGTCTTGTCTTGACGGAAGGTTTTCGTCTCAACAATGATGTTGGGAACTGGGCCGAGAGTGGTGCTGGCGGTGATGCTATGCAGGGTCCCCATTGAGGACATATGGCCTTCCTCAAACTTGCTGTCCGCCGACATTCCAGTTCCCTCAATTGATATTCCCAGGGAAAACGTCGCCGAGCTTGAGGCTTTTTGATAGTCTTCCTCCTTTACAAAAAACTGGATCGAATAGGGCTGACTTAGCGCCTTGCTTATCACCTGAACGTCGTAGCTTTCGACGGAGTCGAGGAGATATGAGCATATTTTCGTTCCCGTCGGGTCAAGGTGGTTAGGTATGAAATATGTTCGGTACAACGATTGGCCGTCAGCGTAACGTTTCGGATCCCGCCCCACAAACCGCCCCAACTCCGCATCCATATACCGAGCTCGAAAATACGTCAATCCCGTCTCGGCATCATGATACCGCCCCGTAAATCCAACCTGATTCCCCACAGCACTCGCAGCTAACGTCGCACCACCAGGCGACACAACCCGTCGCTTGCCGTAAGGCGTGTAGCCGTACCGCTCTGCAAGCTGTCCAGATTGGTTCGAAATCGCCATGACGGAGTAGATCCGGCTATGATGATAATACTGCGTTCCCGCCGACGTCACCATCGCCAAAGGCTCATCTATGTAAGTCCCGTAAATGTAATGGCGTGCGAGGCTCGTCCCGTCGTACTCCGCGACAACCTGGTCCCCGGCGTGCACGAACGTGGTCGTCACCGAGCCCACCGTCTTCTGGGCCCTCCGGCCGAGTACATCGTACTTGTAGGTCGCTGACGCAAGTCCCGGTGTCGCGCTTCCGCCCCCTCCGCTCAGTGGAGTGACTTCGATGAATGCTAGCTTGGTGTTGTAGCAACCGCTGCTCGGCGATAGCGTTAGCTTGCCATCGGTGATCGTCACCGTGCGTGTGACTTCGTCAAAGTCTCCGAAGGCGTCCACATCTTGATCGTCGTCGTACGGATCCGTGTCCGTGTAGGTGACGCCTTCTATCTTGATGTGGTTGGTCTGATCCTGGAAACTGGGGTCGCCCATCA
>Ga0163146_10002192_pt1 | contig 26894 bp, 23 predicted proteins | sample OliLakLV19MP7G1_FD_148648 | JGI IMG/M metagenome (GOLD analysis project Ga0163146, IMG submission 148648) | Freshwater microbial mat bacterial communities from Lake Vanda, McMurdo Dry Valleys, Antarctica - Oligotrophic Lake LV.19.MP7.G1 | ecosystem: Environmental > Aquatic > Freshwater > Lake >...
CCCCGAATTCCGGTGACCATAATAGTGGTTTACAAAATGCGTGGAAAGATGGTTGTAATTGTAATGGTGATTCGGGTGTTGGAAATACCAGTTCATAAAATGGTAGGATGGCAAATACACAATCACTACGCCCCGCGGATAATAATAGCCACCCCAATCCCACCACCATGGGTATGGGCGCCAACGCGGATACGGCTCCCAATATGGATAACCATACCAGTACGGATACGGGGTATAATAATGCCACACACGGATGTCGTTATCACGTTCGTAATAATCACCCTCGTAGTAAAGGTCATCGCCCGTGTAATCGTCTGTGTTGTAGCCGTTTTCGTTGGCGTATTCCTTGGCTGCGGCTTGCAGTTCGGCTTTGGCTGCCGGGTCGTTTTCGAGCGTGGTTTTCCAATTTTCAAGTTCTTCAGCGTGGGAGCGGGCAACCGCCAAATTGAGCGAATCCATTTCATGAATCACCCAGGCTGGATTGTCACGGTAGGTTTCACCTACCAGAATGGTAAAACGCAGGTCTTCATTGAGCAAGTCAATCACCTCCGGCAAGCCAAGCAAATGCTCAAAAGCCTGTTGAGCAGGGGCGGAATACCCAGTGGTAAGCCGCTCGAAAGCGCGGCGGGTGGTCTGGTTCAGGTCATGAATTTGTACGAACGTAGGCATTTGCCGGGTTACGACCCCAAAGGCATTTTCTCGATTGTGTTCAGGCAGCGCTTCGAGGGCAGTACGCAACGCGGCGGGATCATTTTTTTGCTGCACCAGCGTTGCTGTCATGCCCGGATAGCGGCTCAAATCGTAAAAAATCTCCTGCGTTGTGCGCGGGAAATCCTCGATAAGTGTACGGAAGGCCGCGCTGGTTTTTTCGCGCATGTCTTGCATCTTGATCAGCACTTCGGGATGCTTGGTGGCTTCCAAAATGGCCAGTCGTGTATCAGCGGGATACAATACGAGCGCTTCTACGGATTTCTTGTTCTCTTCCGCCAGATCGCGGAGCAGGGCTGAATCGGTTTGTGCGAGGGTAATAGATTGGCTGAAAACCAGCCAAAATGCTACCAAGGACAAAAAATTGGGAATGATTTTCATGACTTGATATTATTAGAAGATGTTTGAATTATTCTCTGCGAGGCAAAAAACAGGGTTTCAGTAGGCGGGTGGAACACGGATGACACGGATGAGACACGGATTTTGTTCGTAAGAAGATATAAATCTGTGTCTCATCCGTGTCATCCGTGTTCCACCCGCCTACTCAACAATTGGATACAAAATTGGGGGCGAATCTGGACGGGCACGGCGATGCAAATCATCGGGGAGGATGATTTTACGGTGATGTACCTACATTTGCATCCTTAAACGACCGGTGTATGAATCAAAAATCTCCCGTGCATTTGTCATAGTTTGTTGGATAAATCTAATGTGGTTAACCGGTTTCACTCATCTGGAATTTAAGGATTCATGAAATGATTAAAGACGAAATATTGAACAAAGCCTTTGAGATCGGCTTCAATTATGAAAAGTTTGCCTATCGGGAAAAGGCAAGGGTATCTTTGCCTTGTTCGGCCTATCTTAAAAATGGAGAATTCTATGAGAACACCGTTCTAATATTTGATGAAAATCCAAACCAACAAAGTACAAAAATCATACTCAATATAGAAGATATAGAACGAATTGAAAAATCTGAATACGCATTGCCCCACAAGTTCAGAACAGCGTCAATAAATGCGGAAGAGTATAGAAATGACTGGCCATTTTTTTTACGAACAAAGCAAAATAAATTATTAAGCTACAATGCATATGAGCCAATTCATTTTACCTATAACAAAGACGTAAAAGCAACAGATATAATTGAAACCGTAGATTTTTATACTGCTAAAAAAGAGGGTTATGAAGGTGTATCCAATAATTTTGGGCCAATTGCATTGATTTTCTGTGGATATGATGAAGCTTTGATCGAAAAAATAAAAAAATCATACAACGAGGCTTTGCAAAAATAAAAACTTCGACGCGGCGGTGTTCCACCTCCCATCTCAAACATTTTCAAAAATGAAAATAACACTATGCAAACAACAACAGAAATAACAGCAATATTTGACACAACACTCGAGCGGGCATTTAAAAGCCCCATGCTCTGTGATATTACAAAAGTGCATAACGGATACGGAATTACGCCCAAGGTTACATACTGCACAGAGGATGAAAGTTGGGGAAAAGTGGGGGGCAATCGAAAAGTTTTTATGGCCAAAACACTGACCTTTAAAGGGGGCGAATCTTCTCTTGACAAAGTGTTAGAAAGAAAAGAAAACGAATATTGGAAGATAGAAATTTCTGACTTTAAGGCCTGGTCTATGGGCTTTGAGAAATTTCAAGGCGAGTGGTTTACTACACAATTTCAAGAGGGAAAAGTGCTGGTTCGGTACCGATACACTATGTTTTCAAACAGCACCCTATTTTACCCCTTTCATTGGCTGTTTACTAAAATAGTCTGGCGCAAATACATGAGGCATGTGCTGGAGAACATCAGAAAATTAACCATCAGCAAGGCGCCATACCTGCATGAATAAAAGGTGCGCAAGTGGGCACAAATGATTTTGCGGGACAAATATTTAATAGGCTCTTATCCACCACCATGCAACACCCCCTCTCCATCGGCACAGACATCGGCGGCACCCACATCACTTGTGCAGCCGTAAAAATCCAGGACGGCGAACTTCTGACAGAAACCCTGTCGAGGGCCACTTATAATCACGAGGCCTCTGCGGAGACCATTCTCCAAAGCTGGGCAAAAGCCCTGAACAGCACGCTTTCCAAAATAACGGAATCGCAATTGGCGGGTATCGGCTTTGCCATTCCGGGGCCTTTCGACTACCTGAACGGTGTTTCGAAGATGGAGCACAAGTTCAAAAACATGTTTGGAATTCACATTCCCAGTGCTTTAAATCCTTTGTTGACAACGCAAGAGGAACTGCCGATGCGCTTTCTGAACGATGCCACTTCCTTCGCGGTCGGAGAGTCATGGACGGGGGAAGGGAGAGGGTTTCACAAAGTGGTGGTCATCACGCTCGGCACCGGTTTTGGCTCTGCTTTCATCGAAGATGGCGTGCCCGTCGTATCCGGGGACGAAGTGCCCAAAGAAGGCTGTCTCTGGCATTTGCCTTTCAAAGACGGCATTGCGGATGATTATTTTTCGACGCGTTGGTTTGTTGGGGAATACGAAAAACAGACCGGGCAAAAGATCTCCGGAGTAAAGGAATTGATGGATAAGTCAAGCACAGATGCCCTTGCAAAAGGCCTGTTTATACAATTTGGTCAGAACCTGGCGGACTGCCTGGCCACTCCGCTCCAACAATTTGGCGCGGAGGTTTTGATCATTGGGGGCAACATCGCCCACGCGCTGCCGCTGTTCGGGGAAACGTTCCGGGAAGGCTTGGAAAAGGCAGACGTGCCTGTCAAGGTCGTCGTTTCAAAGCACAGTGAACACGCGGCACTGATCGGTAGTGCCCGATTAATGGACGATGCGTTTTGGGGGAAGGTTTCGGCTCGATTGCCGAATATTTAAGTGCCAATCCTTTTGTTCCACAAATTCGCGCCATTTTGTCGAACCTATTCGATAAAGTGGCGTGAATTTGTCGAATAGAGGATTTGCATGCATGGAAGAACAGAAAGCCTCCAAGCAGAAAAAGGATCGGGAAAAACAATTTCGATTTCATGATCAAGTATTTTTCTACAAAGTTCTATAAAAGCCGAATCGGCCACGATGGCGACGCTCATCCATTAAGGTGACGCTTAAATCAAAGCGCCGCATGCTTAAAAAACCGCCGCTTCGTCCCTTCCACGATAAAACTGTACAGTACCGCAATACCGATCATAAAGCCCAGCAAAGACAAGGGCAATGGAGTCAATCCTAATCTTTCCCCAATGGGCAAATAAGGTAACAGCAGCGTGCATGCTACGGTAGCCACGCTCGTCCCCAGAAGCCAGCGCGAAGGTCGGCTCTTGAGCGCAGGGCGCACAGTGCGGATGATGAGCAGCACCATGATTTCGGTCAGCACGGATTCTATAAACCAGCCGGTCTGGAAGGTGCTTTCTCCAGCTTTGAAAATCAGAAGCAGACACCCAAAGGTCAGGTAATCGAACAGCGAACTCTGGATACCAAACACGACCATGAACCGACGGATGAGGGCGTTATCCCATCTTTTGGGACGACTGAGTTGCTCTTCGTCCACATTGTCGGAAGCGATGGTGAGGGCGGGAATGTCGGAAAGGAAATTGAGCAACAGGATTTGGGCTGGTAAAAGGGGCAGCCAGGGCAAAAACAGGGAAATACCCGCAAGGCTAAACATATTGCCAAAATTAGCACTCGTGGTGATGAAGATATATTTTAGCGTGTTGACGTACGTTTTCCGTCCATCTACAATGCCTTTTTGAAGCACTTCGAGGTTTTTTTCCATCAAAACAATATCGGCGGCTTCTTTGGCGACATCTACCGCAGAGTCTACGGAAATACCCACATCGGCGGCTTTGAGGGCTGGAGCGTCGTTGATGCCGTCGCCGAGGTAACCTACCACATGGCCATTCGCGCGAAGGGCACGGATGAGTCTTTCTTTTTGCTGAGGCTCGACTTCGGCGAACAGGTTGGTGGATTCCACCCGACGGGCGAGGGCCGCATCACTGAGGTTGGAAATGTCGTGCCCGGTGACCATTTCTTTGTCCTCAATACCGATCGTTCGGGCGAGGTGAGCAGCGGCGAGGCGGTTGTCGCCCGTGATAATTTTCAAGGTGATGCCGAGGTTTGCGAGGCTGAGGAGGGTATTCGGAATATCCTCGCGGGGCGGGTCTTCGAGCAAAAGAAAGCCGAGGAACACCATGCCTGTTTCGTCGTCCTTATTAATGACAGGATCGCCCGTCAGGTCTTTCCAGGCAATGCCGATGGTGCGATAACCCTGAGCGCTTTGTGTCTCAAATTGTTGCATTACCGCCTTCCGAACGCTTTCGATGGCCACGATACTTCCGTCGGGCATTTCCACGCGGTTACAAACCCCCAGCACCTCGGAGAGCGCGCCTTTGGTAATCATCAAATCTTTGGCGCCATCGTGGACGACAATGCTGAGTCTTTTTCGCAAAAAATCATACGGGACCTCATCTTTTTTTGAAAAATGCCCCGCCTCCATTTCCTCCAATTTGCGGATGGCCTCGTCAAGCGGGTTGACAAAACCTGTTTCAAAATGGGCATTGAGCCAGGCATATAGCCGCACCCTGTCGCAGTGCTGGCCATCAAAACCAAGGGTCGCCGCCACCTTGGCTTCTCCTGTGGTAAGTGTTCCAGTTTTATCCGAACAAAGAATGTTGATAGCACCGAGGTTTTGTATCGCGTCCAGTTTTTTTACAATGACCTTGTCGCGCGCCATACGGATAGCGCCTGCCGAGAGGGTGGTGACCATGATGGCAGGCAAAAGTTCGGGTGCCAGGCCGACTGCCAGAGCGATGGAAAACAGGATGCTCGCCGCAATGGGCTTCCCAAGAAAAAGGTTGAAAATCAGGATGCCGACCGAAAGCACGAAGGTCATGCGGAGCAACAAGTAGCCAAATTTGTGGATACCCGACTGAAAGGCGGTTTCTGGCTCAAGCTGCCCCATTTGGGCGGCAATTTTGCCGAATTCCGTTTCCGATCCTGCCTGTACCACTACCGCTCGTCCGGTACCGCTCATCACACTTGAACCTTCAAACAGGACATTTTTGCGCTCCGAAAGGGACGCGTCGACGGCTGAAAGGCCCGGTTCTTTTTCCGCAGGGAACGACTCTCCGGTAAGCGCGGATTCGTTGGTGTGCAAATCGGTGGATTGCAACAGGAGGCAATCAGCCGGCACCACATCGCCCGCAGAGAAGAGCACCACATCGCCCGGCACGACCGTTTCTTTGGGCACTTTAACGGGTTTGCCGTCGCGCAAGACGGTGCATTTGATGTGCATCATTGCCCTGAGTTGCTGCACGGCTTTGCCTGCCCGGTATTCCTGCCAGAAGCTTAGCGATCCAGTCAAAAAAAGGATGGAAATCAGGATGACAGCGTTGCTCCAGTCGCTCATAGAAGCCGACAGAATAGCGGCAAAGACCAGCAACAGCACCAGCGGGGAAGCAAACTGCCGGGCAAACAAACGCAGGGTTTGCAGCCAATCGGGTGGATGCTTTTCTGCTTTTTGTCGCTCGGCAAGTCTACGGGAAGCAAGTTTGCCGCTCAGGCCACTTTCGGAGCTGCCCAGATTTTGAAAAACCGTTGTTGAGGTTTGATTCCAGAATGGATTGGGCATGATAAAAAGGGAGGATTGGCCTTTTTATTCGGGCCATTGTGCTAAATTATTCTTGTCAAAATTACTTATTTTTTAAGGTTAGAAACTGGCATTTCGTAGTAAGCCCGCACTCCTGGCGTAAAGCACAACAGAACGATTGCAATTGCCCAGCCCAAAAGTGTTGGTTGGAGAAAGAAATACGGCACCATATATAATGATATGCATTGGGGGCAATGCTGATTAATATCATTCCCGCGTACGAAAGCGGCCTGCACTTTTGTTATAGAAAAAAGTATGTTTTTTAACGAATCAATATTCTGACAGCATGAATACGATTATCGCTTGCACCGATTTCTCCAATAACGCTACCAACGCGGTGCTATATGCCGCAGCGCTCGCCAAGGCTACCGAAGCCCGGCTGCTGCTGTTCCACCATTTCAACTACCCGGTTCCCGCGACTGATCTCCCGGCGGTCTTTCCCAATATTTTTGTGGACGAGATGGCCGCAGGTTTCGAACGCAGACTTCAAGAACTTAAAGATGATTTGGTCCAAAGCTATTCCATTGAAATAGACTGTGTTGTGCGGTCATGGGATCTGCCAAGCGACCTGGACGAAGTCTTTCAAGCCGAGCAGGCCGATCTGGTCGTGATGGGCATGCACGGACAAAATGCCGTAGCAAATGCGCTGTACGGCAGTGTGACTTCTTCCGCTATCCGTCGCGGCAAACTGCCTTTGCTTGTGGTGTCGCGCGGCGTGGTTTTCCATCCAGTGAAGAAAATCCTGTTCCCATTTGACGACCACGCTATCCCAAACACCGAAACTGTGCAAGCCCTTCGAGATTTGGCACTTGCCTTTGATTCTTATATTGAGGTCTTCACCTTGTTTGATTCGAAAAAAACACCTGAATTGGTGCCGCAAGGTGGACTGTCGGCCGCTAAAAGCAAGCTCCAAACGCTGCTCACCGGAATTCGCCACGGTTACTCCTATGAGAACGAAAATGCCGTTGACAAGGGCATCTTGTACGAAGCCGCCCGCAGCTCCGCCGATATGGTGGCCATGATTCCGCACCATCATTCTTTTTTGTCCAACTTGTTCAATCGGAGCGAAACCCAGCGTGTAGCTGCTGCCATCACGCTGCCCTTGCTAGTGTTGGGAGAAAAGGTAAAACAGCCCGCACAACCGGGAAATTGAGTTTGCCAAAAATCACCCAATCTGGTGACTTGTGTCATTTTTACCAAGGCTATCCTAACGGAATTTTGTTGCATCATTCTCCCTACCTTTATTATGGCCGTGATCTCAATTGAGATTTCGGCCATTTTTTTTACGCTTTCTGATGAAACTCCTTGTGATAGATATGCAACAACAAAATGAATAACGAAATCAAAATAGGGCCAAATATAAAGCCGATAAACCCAAATAACTGTAGTCCCACTACAACCCCGAACAGGGTAATGAGCGGGTGCGCATGCGTTATTTTTTTCATCAGCCACATCCGGGCGATGTTGTCAACAGAACCCATGACGAAAAACCCATACAGAAAAATCAGCAGTGCCTTGCCTTCAGCACCTTGCCCTAAAAATATGAGTGAAAGCGGTACAAAGGCCAAGGCTACCCCCAACACGGGCATCATGCCAGCCACAAAAGTGATTGCGAACCACATCCACATATCTGGAACGCCCAAAAACCAATAAATCAGCAATCCTGCAAACGCCTGCACCAAGCCCATGAGCGGGATGCCGAGTGCATTGCCCCAGACCATGTCATTGAGCTGTTTTCGCACATACGTCACGTTTTCGTGTCGGAGGGGCATCCAGTCGAAAAACGACTGCTCCATTTTTTTGCCCTCCGTTAGCATAAACCAAAGGATAAAATAGGTTGCCAACAGCAATCCAAGTCCATTCACAGTAGCCCCCACCAATCCCTGCGCCGCGCCAACGGTCCAATTGCTGAGACTGGCCATATTCTCCGGTGTGAGCAGGGAGATTTCGTACCTGGTTTCCAAGGTCCTGATGAGTGCTTCGGCGTTTTGTCTGAGTTGATCTGCGTTCTGAAACAAGGAGACCACACGTCCTTGAAGCATCATAAACAACCAGTTGAAGGGCAGAAGGATGGCTAAAAATGACAACAGCAAAAGCAGTGCGGCAGCGGCTTTTTTATGCCATTTCCAGCGTTCGGTCAGCACAAACAGAGGGCTTCTTAACAGCACATACAACGTATAAGCACCCAGCAAAGCAGGAACGAAGAAATGGAGGTTCCAAAACAGCACCACAAAAATGCCTGCAATAAGCAGAATCAGAAAAATTTGCCGGATGGGTGTAGCGGGAATCTGAGCCATGTTGCAAGGTATCGTAAACCTCGTAGGTTTTGGAACCTACGAGGTCTATAAAAGCGGGTCACTCGCTAGAACGACCCGCTAAAGGTAAAAACGCTCCTGAATTACTATTTCACCAAAATCAGTTTGGTCGGTTTTTCCATACAAAGTTGCATACAGAAATGCTCCATAAAAAATGATCTGCCTCAGACACAACACTGATTTGTGTGGATGACCAAAATCACCCCTTTCCCAAACTGCCGTCATCGGTTCTCCAGGGTTTGGGTCGCCATCTTGCAGCTGAATTAAAAACTATCTCTTATGATAAAAGAAGTCAGCGGCGACATTCTAATGTCCAAAGCCCAAGCCATCGCGCACGGCGTTGCACCACACGATCACTTCGATAACGGTTTGGCACTCAGCCTTCGACAAGATTATCCTTCGATGGTCAAAGATTTTCGGCACTGGTGTCACCAGACAAACCCCGCTCCCGGCGAAGCTTGGATTTGGTCTGGTGCTGAAGGCAAGCGGATCATCAACCTTCTCACGCAAGAACCCTCCATCGGGCACAGTGGACACCCTGGTGTTGCTTCCTTGCACAATGTAGGCCATGCCTTGCGCGAATTGAAAAAAATCATCCTTAAAGAAGGGATCAAAAGTATCGCAGTTCCACGCTTGGCAACTGGAGTAGGCGGGCTGCGATGGGAACATGTTAGAGATTTGATTTACAGCACGCTGGAAGACACAAACGCCCATGTGTATGTCTATTCCAGCTTTGTGAAAGGTCAGGCAGCCGAAGAATAAACACCTGATAATCAGCTGATCAACATGAATATAAGTACCATTCTTCTTTCATTCTTATACTCCAACTCGACGCGCCTTTTGAGGTGGGCTATCGGTATCAATTTCTTTTGGTTCGGCATGCTGAAATTTTTCGATGGGCTAAGTCCAGCGGAGAATCTGGCCAAAGACACCATTCGCATTCTGACCTTTGGAGTCATCCCGGACGCTGTCAACCTGATGTTGCTTGCCATTTGGGAAGTGGGTATCGGAGTGATTTTCCTGAGCGGGCGTTTTACCAAATTTGGTGCCCAAGCAGCCGTTTTACACATGGTTTTCACATTTATGCCCCTGTTTTTCTTCCCGGAAGTTTCCTTTTCGCACGCTCCGTATGGTTTCACCATCGTGGGCCAATACATTGTGAAAAATCTGGTGTTTTTAGGGGCATTGTTGGTTATTTTGAAAGAGGAAAAAAAAAATTATAGACCCTAAAATTTCCATCAATTTCCATTCCGTGCGAATCCGGCTTACCAAAATACTGACGTTTGAAATGGCACACGTTGCTGCGAAATCGGCTCCGTGATGCTACTTGTTCATCGGGTGACTTGAAGTCACCCGATGAATAAGTAGCAAATTAACCCAAACCAGCAAAAAGATGCAAGAGTTACTCGAAAAATACGACATCCCCGCACCGCGATACACCAGTTACCCAACGGTGCCTTATTGGGAAGCGGAAACGCTCCCGGAAAAAGAATGGACCGACCATGTGGTGCAGGTATTCGAACATAACCACCATTTAAGCCTTTATATCCACTTGCCTTTTTGTGAAAGACTATGTACTTATTGTGGCTGCAATAAGCACATCACGACCAATCATGCAGTGGAACCGCCTTATATTAAGGCCGTTCTGGCGGAATGGAAAATGTACCTGGGTCTCTTGCCGGGCCGACCTGTTTTGAGCGAATTGCATTTGGGCGGCGGCACACCCACATTTTTTCACCCGGAAAACCTGCGGGAACTGCTGGAAGCCATTTTTGAAACCGTAGACATCGCGCCGAAGCACGAATTCAGTTTTGAGGCCCATCCAGCTAGCACCACAGAGGAGCATTTAGAAGTATTGTACGAACTCGGTTTCCGTCGCATTAGCATTGGCGTGCAGGACGTGGATAAGGATATTTTGCAGGTTATCAGACGCTATCAAACGATTGAGCAGGTGAAATTCGTAACCGAAACAGCGCGCTTCATCGGATATGACTCGGTCAATTTCGACCTCATTTTTGGATTACCCTTTCAAAAACAGAAACATATTGTCAAAACAATGGAACTCGTCGGCAATTTAATGCCCGACCGGATTGCTTTTTACAGTTACGCGCACGTTCCCTGGCTTAAAAACGGCCAGCGCGCTTTTGATGAAAACGACCTGCCCAATGCTGTTGACAAACGGGAACTTTACGAAAAAGGGAAAGAATTGTTGGAACAAATGGGTTACCACAATGTGGGCATGGACCATTTTTCGCTTGAAAAAGATGCCTTGTTTCAGTCCGCCCAAACAGGTGTGTTGCACCGGAATTTTATGGGCTATACCCCGGTGTTCACTCCGCTCACCATTGGGTTGGGAGCCTCTGCGATCGGGGATACCTTTAGTGCCTTTGCACAAAACTTGAAAACAGTAGCCGAGTATCAAAATGCAGTCGCAACTGGACATTTGCCTCTATTGCGCGGGCATATTCTGACGGAAGATGATATGAAAATCAGACAGCATATCCTGAATTTGATGTGCCGTTATCAAACCAGTTGGCAGCCAACCGATGAAAGGGATGTGATTTTGGCAAGGCTAGCCGAGCCTGCAGCCGATGGACTTGTAGAAATCGGGTGTTCCGGTGTGCGGGTCACCGAGAAAGGCAAGGGATATTTGCGGAACATCTGCCTGGCATTTGATGCACGGTATTGGGCCAAAATGCCCAGCGGACGGGTGTTTAGTCAGGCGGTTTGATTTGCGATTTACGATTTTGGATTTACGATTTTGGATTTACGATTTACGATTTTGGATTTACGATTTATGATTTTGGATTTTGGATTTACGATTTACGATTTTGGATTTACGATTTACGATTTTGGATTTACGATTAATTTGATCCGAAAAAGGGTTGATTTATGCCTTTTTCGGATCAAATTAATCGTAAATCCAAAATCGTAAATCGTAAATCCAAAATCGTAAATCGTAAATCCAAAATCGTAAATCGTAAATCGCAAACCATGCTTCTCCTCATCTGCGGACTACCCGGCACGGGTAAAACAACTATTGCACGGGCCTTTGCTACCATCAGCGGGGCCACGCACCTGAACAGCGACACCATGCGCCACGAGTTGGGCCTGATGGGGCATTACAGTCCAGAAGACAAGGAAAAAGTGTATTCTACCTTGTTTCAACGCACTCGTGAAGCCTTGTTGTGCGGCGAGACGGTGGTGGTGGACAGCACGTTTTACAAAGAAAAAATCCGTGCCCCGTTTCGAGCACTGGCTGCCGAATGCAAGGTGCCGCTGCATTGGGTGGAGGTACAAGCCGGAGAAAATACATTGCGGGAACGCCTGAGCAAACCCCGCCCCGACAGCGAGGCTGATTTTCAGGTGTACGAGAAAATCCGGGACCAATTCGAGCCACTGCCTGTGGATCGGCTTATAGTCAACACGGATACAGAAACACCTTTGTCAGCCGCTTTAATTATCCAGCAATATATCAACCCATGACAGCCGAAGATATCCATCGTGTCATGTCGGAAGGCTTGTTTCCGGGTATAAAATCTGATGTTTCGCTGGTCGAAACCCACATTTCCTGGGTCATTCTCACGGATGAGTTTGCATTTAAAATAAAAAAGCCTGTCCGTTTTGATTTCCTCGATTTCAGCACATTGGAATTGCGCCGGCATTTTTGCGAAGAAGAGCTGCGCCTCAATTGCCGCCTCGCCCCACAGATGTATCTTCGTGTGTTGCCCGTGGGCACAGCGGGCATAGGCGATGAGCAATCTCTCGCAATGGACTACGCACTGCAAATGCACCGAATGGACAATTCCAGAGAGATGGACAAATTGTTGTTGGCAGGAGCAGTTGACACCGTTGATATGGAACATTTGGCTGCTTTACTCGCCAAATTCCATCTTCAAAACCGACTAGACACTGCCCTACCCTACCATCCATCGGAAGATGCCCACGATTTTGCAGACTTGTTTGCTTTGGAAGCCGATTTGGCTGCACTTCAGGTGCCAGATGCAGGTTTGCTGCGCCAATGGGCGGTGACGGTTCCGGAATTTCTGGACAAACACAAATCGCGTTCAGGAGCACGCATCCGCAGCGGCTTTTGGATTGAAGGTCATGGCGACTTGCACTCCCGCAACATCTTCTTGCCACAAAACGAAACACCTGTGGTGTTCGACTGTTTAGAGTTCAATGCGCACTTCCGACGCTTAGATGTTCTAAACGAACTCGCTTTTCTGTGCATGGATTTGGAGTTTTATGGCAGAAAAGACCTTGCCGACTACTTTCTTGAAAATTACACGCGCCATTGGGCCTGTTTTGAAAACCCTGAGGATAAGTTGCTTTTCAACTATTTCAAAGCCTACCGCGCCAATGTGCGCCTGAAAGTGGCGCTGCTTTCACTGCGACAACACCCTGACGAAAACCTTTCAAAATCTGCCTTGGCGTATTGGTCGCTTTTGAAGCGGTATGTTTCAAACCTCGCAGGTTTTTAAAAACCTACGAGGTTTGTAGAACTGACCACCATCTCCATGCACGCTGACAGCCGTCATCTACTGCGGTGTTTTTCCAGAACACCTTTGTAAAAATTATCAAAAACAACCATCATCATGGACAACAAAGAAGTTCAATTCGATTACCGCGTGAAAGCCATTCAGGGCGAAAATCGGATCAGCAAAATAACCGCCGTGGAAGTGGATACCCCCATTGAATGTGCTACACCTCCCGAGTTTCCGAACGGCATCGCCGGGGTATGGTCGCCAGAGACTTTTTTCCTCGCGGCGATTGCGGGCTGCTATGTCAATACCTATCAGGCATTGTGCGACAAGTTCAAAATGCAGCCCGTATCCTTGGAGTGCGAAGCCAGCGGGACCGTTGCGCTGGTGGATGGGAAATATGCATTCACGGGGGTAATGCTCAACCCCATCGTTACGCTGGCCAATTCCGAAGACAAGGCCACGGCCTTAAAAATTGCGGAAAAAGCACATCGTTATTGCCTGATTTCCAATTCAATCAAATGCCCGGTGTCTGTTTCTGAAAATGTGCTGGTTTTAATTCCATAATTTTGTCCAGACCTCGTAGGTTTTGAAAACCTACGAGGTCTTCAATTTTAGTTAATTGCATCAATACCAACTAAACATGCGCATCTTTCTATCTATTTTATTGTTTGTTGTAATGCTCCATCCGGCTCATAGCCAATTCATCTGCTACTCAGATTCCACCACTATTTATGAGTTTCCTGGCACCGCAGTCCCACCCATTGTCGGCGAGGCCTCATTTAATACAGGGCATTTTAGGGTAATTGTCGGCGGCAAATTTTTGGATACCAAAGCACCTGAATCGGATGGTGTTTACAACTGCGACATGATTGTGGTAGACTATCAAGCGAAGAAGACTTATGTGCTGCCGCTGAGCTATTTCCCGCCTTTTGTGGACGACCAATTTGCAGGGGTGAATCATTGTTTTACGATGGAAAACGACACCGCGTATATTATGGGCGGATTTGGCTTTGACCTGGCTGAAGGGTACGAAACGACCTTCTCGACCATGACGATTTTCCCTGTTAAAACTTTGATAGACAGTGTGATCCATCACAAGGATTACCTGCGTTTGTTTCAAGTAGTGGAGACTGATAGCCGGCTCGCCATTACAGAAGGAAATCTGGTTAAGATTGGGAAATATTTCTTGGTTTACAATGGCCGAATAATCACGCCGATAGAAGACGAATTCACCGATCGGCTTACCGTGAGCGAATGGGAGCTTCGCGGGCAATTGCGCAAATTCACCTTGAAAAAAACGGAAGGGTTCCTGGAAGTGGATGAATTTCAGGTTTGCAACACTTCCAAGGTTTTTTACCAGTGTATGCCTGAAAACTGGACCGGTAAGCCGACCCGGGTTATTGAGATTGATCGGAATTAAGAATAAGCCAGGTTAAATAAGCGCTCGCTAAGATGTAGCCACCGCTCCTTCTTCACCAAATGAAAATCTCGCCTACATTTGATTGCGCTCAACCGCTTATTACCTAGTCAACGTAATGCTGCCGATGATCAAAGCCTACTTAAACCGCCTGGCCGCCCAACACAAAACCACCAACCAGCCCTACAAAAACAAACGCTTAGGCATTGCCCTGAAAATCATTTCCGGCATAAGCTTCGCGCTCATTTTGGGGCCATTGATCTTTGTGGTGATAAGCGGATTCCCCAAGTCTCACCTTGAGCTTCGATGTCACTTTATTTTTGTCAATGATCATTTTTGGGGTTCTACTAAAGATTTTTTCACCCATCCTAGGGCTATGGGATTATGGTAGTTCCATGCTAGCGCCATCTGGAGAGGATGTTTTGGCGCAGGAAAGTGAAGGTTTTATCCTGTTTTTAAAATCAACCACGACGGACAATGAGGGTGAACTGACCAATATCTGGGAGCAGAAATTGATCAAAATTTTCGAGGGGTCACACCACAGCATAGCTATTGGAAAACCGAATGAGATATTCCAAACACTGGACGCCCCCAAGATTTACCTTTCAGAAGATGAAAGGGAAACCCGGATACTTGAGTTGATGCAAAAGGCCAGCATGATTGTAATTCCGATGACCAAAACCAAAGAATCCCAGGGAGAGATTGAACAAATCTTATCCAAGGCCGCCCCTTCTAAGTTGCTGTTTTTCCTTCCCTTGAGCCGCGATTATTCCTATACCGATGTAGAAGGATACCAGCAGTTTACGCGTGGGATGGCCCCGTTTGTAACAAAACCATTCCCTCCCTATCCCAATGAATTGAGATACGCCGTTTTGGCCACCTTTAATAACGATGGGGAACCGATTATTTTAAAACCCGCCCGCTCGTTCACGTTTTTGGAAAAATTCGTTGGCTGGTCTCCTTTTGCCGTCAGATTGCTGGATAATCTGTATTTGTTGTCAATAACCCGCAGTATTCAGCAAAAACTGAAGAGCAGGATGCACTGGTCATTTGCCATGGACTACCTCTCGGCTGTAATAAGAGTAGGTATTTCGGCCTTCTATTTATTCCTGATCGCTTCGCTTATTATCGGGTTGGTTGTGGTTCTTTTTGGGGCCTTGGCGAGCCATTGCTGAAACGCAACGGCTTGCTCTGCCACCCGTCCCCCTTCAATTACACTCCGAATGCCCGCAGTTCTTACAATGCAAACACCCCTCCTGATACACCAGGCCCTCGGTTTTACACGCCGGACAAGTATTGTGCGAAGGCTCCGTGCCATCGAGGATGAACTTGCGCAAGGCACGCACCACCCCATTTTTCCAATTGTTGAGCGAGGCCGTTTCGAGGTGCAAGTTGTCCACCATGTCTACTACATAAGCTAGGGGCATTCCGTGTCGCAGTACCCCTGATATGAGCCGGGCGTAGTTCCAGAATTCCTTGTTGAAAGTGCGCGACAAGCCTTCGATGGTGACTTTGTAGCCGGCTTTGTCCACATACTGAAAGTCATAGCGATTCTTCCCGTCTTCTTTGTTTTTCAGGACTTTACCTTCTGAAATTTGGGTCAGGATGATGAATGAATCTACCGCTCGCCCGGTGAATATCTCGTAGGGCCGACCCTCATAAAGCCCTACGACAGCCACCCATCGCTCGTCGTTGTTCATAAAACTTTGCACCACTGCATCCAGCACTTTAGGGCGTTTGGGCGCGACGGTTTCGGTAAATGCCGTTTTTTTCTCCTCCGCTTTGTTGCTCAACAACACCCCACTGCGCGAGCCTTCGCGGTACACCGTCATGCCTTTGCAACCCGCTTCCCAGCCCGTGAGGTAGATTTTTTCGATCAGGGATTCGGTGGCATCTTCGGGTACATTCACCGTGACGCTGATGCTGTGGTCTACCCATTTTTGCACCCGGCCTTGCAAATGCACTTTACTCACCCAGTCCACATCCTCGGCAGTTGCGCCGCTCCAAGGCGAGGTTTCGATGATTTTGTCAAGTTCAGGTTCAGACAGTTTGTCCACTTGTGCCGGTTCGTAGCCATTGGCCTGTAGCCAAAGTTTGAAGGGATGGTGGAACACGTGGTAATCCTCCCAAGCGTCGCCCACTTCGTCGGTGAAGCTGACGCGGGCATTTTGGTCGTTGGGGTTCACCTTGCGGCGGCGTTTGTACGAAATACGGAACACCGGCTCAAGGCCCGACGTGGTTTGGGTCATCAAGCTGGTGGTGCCAGTAGGAGCAATCGTCAGCAGCGCGATGTTGCGCCGACCGTATTGGGCCATGTGGGCATACAATTCCGGGTCGGCCTCGCGGAGGCGTTGGATGAACGGATTCTGCGCTTCGCGCTGGGCATCGTAGATTGGGAAGGCTCCGCGTTCGCGTGCGAGATTTACAGAACCTCTGTACACTGCAAGAGCAAGTGTCCGGTGCAGGTTTTCGCAAAAATCGAGCGACTCGGGCGAGCCGTAGCGGATACCCAAGGCGGCCAGCATATCGCCCTCGGCAGTAATTCCGATGCCTGTGCGGCGACCTTGTTGGCATTTTTCCTGAATTTTCAGCCAAAGGTCCCGTTCAGTCGTCTTGATAGCCTCGGGCTCGGGGTCGCGTTTGATCTTGGCCAAAATACCCTCGATCTTTTCCAACTCAAGGTCAATGATATCGTCCATGACGCGCTGGGCAAGTTGCGCGTGTTTTTTGAACAGTTCAACATTGAAGCTGGCCTCTTTGGTAAATGGCTGCTCCACATAACTGAGCAGGTTGATGGCCAATAAGCGGCAACTGTCGTAGGGGCAAAGCGGGATTTCCCCACAGGGGTTTGTAGAAACGGTCCGAAAACCCAAATCGGCGTAACAATCCGGCACCGATTCGCGCAGCACGGTATCCCAGAAAAGCACCCCTGGCTCGGCACTTTTCCAGGCGTTGTGCACGATCTTTTTCCAGAGATCTGTGGCATTGATTTCCTTTTCCATCGTCGGGTTTTGCGAACCTACCGGGAAGCGCAGACGATAGGTTGAGCCACTGACGGCTGCCATCATAAATTCGTCGTCAATCCGCAGGGAAATGTTGGCGCCGGTCACTTTTGTGTGATCCAGTTTGGCGTCCACAAAGGTTGGGGAATCAGGATGTTGTATCGAAAGCGTGAGCATCAGGGCTCCTCGGCGACCATCTTGTGCCACTTCGCGGGTGGAATTGGAATACCGTTCCATGAAAGGCAGGATTCCAGTACCTGAAAGGGCGCTGTTCATCACGGGCGTACCCGCAGGGCGCAAATGCGAGAGGTCGTGCCCTACCCCACCGCGCCGTTTCATGAGTTGAACCTGTTCCTCGTCAATCTTCATAATGCCGCCGTAAGAATCCGCATTGCCTTCCGCCCCAATCACAAAACAGTTGGACAACGACACTACCTGGAACGGGGTGCCGATGCCCGCCATGGGGCTGCCTTGTGGTACGAGGTATCGGAACCGCCGCAGCAATTGGTAAATCTCGGACTCCGGCAAGGGGTTGGGATATCGGTTTTCGATGCGGGCAATTTCTGCGGCGATGCGGTGGTGCATCGCATCAGGGTTGTTTTCGTAAATATGTCCGTAGGAATCCTTGAGTGCGTATTTGCTCAACCAAACCCCGGCGGCGAGGGTGTCTCCGCCGAAATATTCCGTGGCTGCTGCAAGGGCTTCTTCGTGTGAAAAGATGGGCCTTTCTGATATTTTCGGTGTGGCAGCAATGGGTGTTGGATCTAGCATTTTCATGGAGCTTCTTCTTTATTTAGATCGGTAAATATAGAACCTTCCACACCGTAAGAGGGGGTATTTATTGGATAATTTCAAGGCTATATTGGCAAAAAATGCGCCGTAAAATGGCGCAAAAACGGCGGCTGATATGTGATCTTATACCCCGACTTATTATTGCGATGTTTTACCAGTTCGCAAAAAGTTTCCACCACATAATCAATATGGCTTTGGGTGTACACCCGTCGCGGAATCGCGAGTCGCACCAGATCCATCGTGGCTGGAATCAACTTTCCATCTGCATCATATTTCCCAAACATGACCGACCCGATTTCGCAACAGCGGATGCCGCCCAATCGGTACAATTCGCAAACCATGACCTGCCCGGGATATTGGTCTAGCGGAATGTGTGGATAAAATGCCCGAGCGTCCACATACACAGCGTGACCTCCCGCCGGGCGCATGATCGGAACGCCCAGTGCGTGCAGTTTATCGGCCAAATACGACGTGCTTTTGATGCGGTAGTTCAAATAATCAGCCTCGAATACCTCCTCCAAACCGATTGCAATCGCTTCCATGTCGCGCCCCGACAGCCCTCCGTAGGTAGAAAAGCCTTCTGTGACGATGAGTACTGTGCGGCAAAGAACGGCTAGATCGAGGTCGCGGAGTGCCAGAAAACCGCCCATATTTACCAGCGCGTCTTTTTTCGCGCTCATGATGCAGCCATCAGCAAGGGCAAACATTTGCTGGGCAATTTCGCGGTAAGTCGTGTTTTCAAAGCCCGGTTCGCGGTGTTTGATGAACCAGGCATTTTCGGCGATCCGACAGGCATCGAGTATAAAACGGATGCCATGCTTTTTGCAGATTCCTGAAACATCGCGGGCATTCTGCATACTCACGGGCTGCCCACCACCGCTGTTGTTGGTGACGGTGAGGATCACTGCGGCAATGTTTTCCATACCGTGTAGGGCGATGATTTCCTCCAATTTCCGCGTGTCAAGATTTCCTTTGAAAGGGTGCAGCAACGATGGGTCGCTATTTTCTGGAATGGGGCAGTCAATCGCTGTCGCGCCCGTGAACTCAATATTTGCTCGCGTGGTGTCGAAATGCGTATTGCTGATGAATACTTTTCCGGCCCCGCCAATGCGTGAATACAGCAAGTGCTCTGCGGCGCGGCCCTGATGAGTCGGTAAAATATAGGGACAACCCGTCAGGTCTTGTATTGCCTGTTCCATGCGCAGCCAACTGGAGGCTCCCGCGTAACTTTCGTCGCCGCGCATGATGCCCGCCCATTGTTCGCTGCTCATCGCCGAGGTGCCGCTATCGGTCAGCAAATCAATGATGACCTCATTGGAGTGGAGCAAAAAAGGGTTGTAATGGGCGTTTTGGAGAAAAGTCTCCCGTTCTTCCGGGGTTGTGAGGCGGATCCGCTCGACGGTTTTGATGCGGAACGGTTCGATGATGGTTTTGAAATTCATTTTTTTAGCTTGAAATATTCCCGCCAGCTGACCATTTTTTCGCTGTCTTCGTCCCAGAGTTTGTTGAAAACACAGCGCAGGCTTTGCCTGAAAGTAAGTGCGTTTGCCACTTGGTCAACACCGGGTTCTCGTGGTGGCAGCGCGCGAGTTCGTAATTTGGGACGAGCGAGTTGAGGTGATGGATGTGGTGGTAACCGATATTGCCCGACAGCCAATGAAATAGGCGTGGCAATTTGTAGTACGAACTACCCTGGATGGAGGCACGGAAGTAATCCCAATTATCCTTAAATGCCTTGTAGGTGAATTCGTGCTGGTGCTGGATGTAAAAGAACCAGATGGCAATGGTGCCAAAGGCCACGAGTATGGGGAGATGTACGAGCAAAAACGCTTGCCCAATATCGGTAAGGAATGAAAGTCAAAAAACTGCTCAGCGAACCGATGATGTTGTTCGCCTTCCGGGAGGCGGTGAACGACTGGTGGCCGCAATCGTGCTGAATGATGAAAATCCGAACCAAAAAGAAAGCGTTGACCACGGCGAGCGCTATCGTGAGCCAAATGGACACATCACGCCAGAGGTACATCGCTACCCAGATCGCGAAAAAGGGCAGGAACGAATTGAGAACCTGGATGGTCGCTTTTAGGCTGCTCGGTTTTTGATAGCGTTTTACGATGGCGGGGAGTTGCTGGTAAATGTTGTTGTTCGGTTGTTGCATTTTTTACTGTTGCTTTAATACCGTTCTCTAAAGAGCTGGGCACCCAAAATGGATGCCCAGCAGACGAATAGAAAGTTCTGAAACAAGGATTATCACGGTAGGCCTCTTTCAATCACCTATGGTTCATTTTCTCCAGGGCAATTCTAGTACCCGCTGTGCGGCCAGCTCACCTATTCGTACGCCCTCTTCACAATCCATTCTGAAATGCACGCCCAGTGGGATGCGCGAATAGGCATCTTCGTCCGCCATTTCTTTGAAGGACGTGAAGGTACGCGGGATACCGATGAACTCTACGCGGTCTTTGTGGCAGAGGTCGGTAAACGTGTAGCCCCCCGGGTGTTCCGAATTGTATTCGAAGAAGGAAGAAAGAATCCTGCCTCCAGCGCCCCCGAAACCGGAGTGCCCGGAAGGATATGCCGGGAAAGCAGGTGTAAGGCCTATTGTACCTGAAATTGGATTATTCAACAACGATTTCCAATTGGCCGCCGCCGGGTCGTGTTGTGCCATCACACGCCGGATGTAGGAAATGGGGCGCTCGACATTGTACACATATTTCGACTTCCAAACCGAAACGCCGGCATCGCTCAGGGCCATGCCCATTTTAGCGTACAGTTCAGCGGTTTGGGCGAGGTCGAGGTCTTCCTTTTCGATGACCTGTGTTGCGATCGCTGCAAGGCGTGGCGGCGGGCCGAAAGTGAGGCCCAAAATATCATCGCTCCAGAATTCGGCTCTCCATTTTGCTTCGTAGGCACCAGGGCCGTTGTTCACGATGTTGTTCACCGTATTGTACGTTTCGAGTGCTTGTCCGTAAAACTGGGAATTCACATCCTCGCTATACGGCAGTGGCTGCCGGCAAAGCAAATCGGTCTCACGCATGGCGAAACAGCGCACACTGCCCCAATAGGGGAACATGGCTGCACCGTAATCCGGCCAGGTTGGCTGCCACAGACCTGGGCCTGCTGGCGGTTGATAATCCGCAGGCTGAGGGGTGAGAAAAGCATTGTGGCCAGCAACATCCTGCGTTTCCCAATTGTAAATGGCCACCGCGACGGCTCTGCCGTATGCTTCGGAACGCTCCAAAATCTCGGGGGTTGTTGCTTCGGCATACTGCTCATGCAATAGCCCACGAAGGTGCTCAATGCCGTTGTAAAGGCCTGGGTAACCATTTTCCATTTGGAAAAAGAACTTTCGCATCAGGTAGGCGTAGGATTCGTTGACGCAAGCAGGCCAGTAATATTCTTTGCCTTTCTCTGCTTGCGGTAGCGAAAGTCCTCCGTACTGTGTGGCAAGAGAGTTGTTCTGCGGCATTCCTGCCACGACAGATTCGTAAGCAGACAAGCCCAGGTAGGCTAAGGCGCGTGGCCCGGTGCCTGGTCGGTTGCCGCTGGCATATCGGTCGAGTTCGAGAAACTTTTCGTTCCAGGACTTGAACACCTTGTAGTCATAAGATCTTGTCAACGGCACATTCTCGATCGGTTCGACTACATCGTTTTTACAGGATTGGAAAAGCATGGCAGCCACCAGGATAGTCGGCAGCAGGATTCGGATGTGTTTTAAAAAATTCATGACATTCTGTTTAAATTAAAAGTTTGAAAAGCGGGGGGCAGGTTCTTAGTTGCCATCAGGTTGGGAACTGTATTTCGATTGATGCGTCAGAGTTTATCGAATACCCGGAATTCATATTGAAGAGTATTTTGTCTTAAAAATAGACCAAAAAAATCACCCAATCAATCTGAATCTTTTTTCGCGGGTTGTTTGAGCCAAATCGGCTAGTGTGGTGGATTCAAATTCTGTGATCAAACTGGCTTTGATGGTTTTCCAAAAATCGTGCATCGGACAAGGGTGAATTTCATTGCATCCAGAAAGGCCGAGCAAACATTTGCTAAAAAAGTCCTCGCCCTCCAAGGCGCGGAAGAGATCGGCCAGCAAAATGTTTTCGGGCTGAATCAAAAAGCCAATACCTCCATTCGGGCCTCGGTAGGATTGTAAAATGCCTTTTTGGGTCAGACTTTGCAGTATTTTGGTCAAAAAATGAAAAGAAATATCCAGCTCCTCAGACATCTCCCGAATGTTCACATACTCCTGACTCGTTCGATGTGCTGCCATGTACAACAAGGCACGCAGCCCATATTCACCTGATTTTGAAATGACACGCATGGATTCAGTTATATTTAAGACTAAAACGTCCGCAAACATAAGCATGCCTTGCCTTCTCTAAATCAAAAAATGATACATTTTTCTACAAAAGGCTCTTGAACCTAATTCTACTAAGCACCCAGCGCGATTATGGCATACCGCCGCCCCGATACCAATACCCGATGCCATTCGGACGCTCGCCTACCGTTAAAGTCGAAACGACTTTTTGCGAAGCAATCTCAATCACAGAAACTGAATCGTCGTTTGTGTTCGTCACAAATGCATAAAGCCCGTCATGGCTGATTACCACACCATGAGCGCCCGACCCTACCGCGATGGTTCCGCTGATCTGGGCAGTTTCAACATCAATGATATAGACCTTGTCAGACCAAGGCTGGCTATTCAGCCCACCCTGGTCACAGACAAAGACCTGCTTGCTATCGGGACTTGGGTAGAGTTGAATCGGGCCTAGCGAACCGGCTGGTAAGGAAATCCGCAACAGCGCACCACTTGCCAGGTCATAGCGAACGAGCTCTTTGGTGTCGTACAAGGATGCGAAGGCAAACTTGCCGTCTGGCAAAACCGCCGTCTGTACCGCGACTCCTCCCAGCGCAACTTCGGTTTGTTCTCCGGTAGCAATATGGAGGATGGACAAGCTCTTTGCGTCCAAATTGGCAATAAACAGTTTGCCTCCAAAATAACGCAAGCCATGTGGGGAATGACCCGAACCTAGATTGAACCGCCTTGTCACCTGATAATTTCTTGCATTAATTTCCAGCACCTGATTCGAGTCCGTGGCGGTTGCATAAGCGTACTCACAAGCATCGTCAAGCACCACGTGGGCGAGGTGCAAACCAGCACCGACTTCGATACGCGCCATAATTTTTGAAGAAAATGGATCCATGACGATGATCTCTTCCATTGCCCCTCCATGTTGGTGAGCACCCCCTGGGATCACTGTTGCCCAAACTGATTTACCGTCAGGGGCTACTTGGACATTATGAACCAACACTGGGCTTTCTCCAGATTCAGTCAGGTCAATCTCATTCCATTTTGTAAAATATACCGCGTCAAGCACCGAAATGCTGCCGCTTTCTTCATTGGCGACAAAAACCATCGCTTTCGGAAGGGAGTAATCCTCTTTGCATCCGGGCCATAAAATGAACCCGACGCCCATTGCGAGCAGAAGTCGAAGGATATTGAAAGATGATTTCATTGTTTAAATTTTTGATTGCTGTTGTAGTTCCTCCTAATACGTGCCGTCGAGATTGGACTTTTCGTCCTCGTCAAGGTCATCCACGGTTTGTTCCGTACTGCTCAACTTAAGCGAGCGCATACGCGAAACCATGAACCAGGCCAGCGGTATCACGCCCCCAAAGAAGAACAGCGTGGCACCGATGCCCCTGAGCCAGGTAAGTGTTTCAAAAGTACCCCCGTGGATGAATGCTGCTGAGCGACCATACCACAGCCCTTTGTCAACCACCGCCTTGAACTGAACCGCGCCTGCCGGAAATAAATCCAGGATGACCATCAGCATCAGGCCGGCATTAATGGACCAAAACACGTTTCGAATCACTTTGGGGTTCCAGCGTTCGGGGCGCGTCACCATTTTAGCGGCAAAAAGCATGGCGGCCAGTGATACGTTGCCATACACTCCCATGAGGGCGGCGTGAGCATGGTTGATGGTCAGGTAAGTACCGTGTTCGAAGTAATTCATGATCGGAAGATTGACGATAATGCCCATCACACCGGCGCCGAAGAAATTCCAAAAATTGACGGCTACGAGGAAAAGAAAGACTTCCGGGAAAGCAAAATTGCCTCCCAACTCCTTGTGTTCTACATCCCCTACTGCGATCTTCGGCATGTTTTTAAATCGCCAGGCTTCTACGGTGAGCAAGATCAAGGGGATAAACTGCAAGGTGGAAAAAATGCTGCCCAAAGCCATGGTGGCCACAGGTTTGGCATTCCAGTAGAAGTTGTGTGAGATGCCCAACAAACCAGTGCCAAGGAATAAAAGCGTGGCAAAATACACCACCCGAACGGCGGCCTGTCGACTCACCAATCCCATCAGCACCAGCAAATAGCTGACGATAACGGTGATGAACACTTCAAAAAATGCTTCCACCCACATATGAATGACCATCCAGCGCCAGAAGTCTGCAATGACGAAGTTGGTTTCTGGAGTAGCTACGAACCCGCTGATAAACAGTAGCGGAATGCCGATCACCGAGTACATAATCCATTTAGGCAAACTCCAGGTATCAGCTTTGGCGAATACCGGGCGCAGTCCTCGAAAGACGATTATGCCCCACAGCACGAAGATGACCATCAGCAATACTTGAAACAGCCGTCCGAAGTCCACATACTCCCAGCCTTGATGTCCCAGCCAGTACCACCATTCCCCCAAAAGGCCAAGTGGCCCCAACACCATGCCCACAAGGGAGCCCGCTACCAGTAGGAACAATAGCCAAAACATGGAATTGACCAGCGCCAATTGGCCCGGTATCTCTTTTTTTGCAAGGATTGGGAGGATAAAAATAGAGGAAGCGATCCAGCAGGTGGATATCCAGTACAAGGACAACATGATGTGCCAGCTACGTGCCAGCGTTACCGGAATCGCATCGGTCACGTGAATACCCACATACCCGAGATAGTCAATAAAATCATTTAGGGTGATGAAGCCGCTGCCTACCTGCACCAGGAACAACAGCGCTGCCACTGCAAAAAACTTAAAAGTGGCTCGTTGTGAAGGCGTTGGTTTGAAACTGCCGACTTTATCGAGGGTTAGCAAGTCTTTTTTCGGGGGGGTAAAAAACTTGTTCGGGAGTTGGTTGTACTGCCCGATGAAGTAGAGCACAATGCCGCACCCCAACACGAAGCCGAGCATGCCCAGTACGCTCCACAAGATGACTGGAGAGGTTGGGGTGTTGCCGGCTTGTGGGTCGTAGGGCCAGTTGTGCGTATAACTGAAATCAGAGCCGGGGCGCTCGACGGCACATACCCAGGCCCCCCAGAAGAAAAAGGAGGCCAGATCTTCTACTTCTTTTCGGTCGCTAATATACCCTGGAGGAGGAAAAGATTTGTCCGTATTGTGGTCAATAAATACGCCTGTATAGTATGTTTTGAGTCTACCCAATGCATAGGCCTGACCTTCTGTCAGGTAAATTTTCTCCGCTTCCTTTTTATAGCCGTTGGTTTTTAAATCTCTTTTGGTGCCTTCTTCCATTACTTTGACCTCATCCTGCGAAGGCTCCCGACTATTTTTAGTTCGAAACGCTTGAACGGCAAACTCCGTCATATAACTCGCCGTGAGGTGGAGTGCCTCTGCGGTGTAGTCTGGTCCGCGCTGCGCTCCGTCGCCGAAATAGCTCCCGTACTCCATCAACGCATATTTATGGAAAACTTTCTGCCCCCGCACAATGGCATCCTTGTCCATGACAATCTCTCCAGAAGGCCCCGCAAAAGCCGCTTCGGGCGGCGCTTGAAAATAAGTTTGATAACCAATCATACCTACACCAGCCAAACTGATGACTAAGATAAAAGTCAAAGGCCCCCACCAATTGCGGGTGTCCATGAGGTAATCAACTCCTTTTTTGGGCAGATTGCTTCCATTGCCGTTGCTTGATTTGTTGTCTCGTTGTTTCATATTGATCGAGTACAGAAAAGGATTTAAGAGTATTTTGTCTGCAAATGTAATTGCGATTTTTTCTTTCAGAATCTTTCCACTTTCTTTTTTTTCACTTTGTCTTACATCTGACAATCAAGTCTCCGGCTGGCTTTGTCAGAGAAATGTAAATCAATATTTTTATTTAAGAGTAATTAGTCTTAATTAAAAATTCCACCTACCTTTGAGTCAAAGTATGGTCTCAATGGAGCATAATACTTAGGAACAATGAAATAATAAATTCACGTTATTATGGTAGAATTTGAAACTAGTATAGCCAAGTTTGAACCCTCAGAAAGGTTTATCACCGTTGGAGAAATGGTCGTCGCCGATTACCGCAAAGCAGAAGTTTTCAGAAAATACGGTATTGATTATTGTTGCGGCGGAAAAAAACCTTTGGAAGAAGCCTGCGCCAAAAAAGGGCTTGACCCGCAAACGCTCCAAAAAGAGTTGGACGAATTGGATTTAATACCAAACAAACCCCAGCAAGACTACGAAAACTGGTCATTGGACGACCTGGCAGACTACATCGTTGAGCATCACCACCGTTATGTGGCAGATTCAGTGCCCATTTTGTATGAATTGACCAATAAAGTGGCCCGA
>Ga0163146_10002194_pt1 | contig 26881 bp, 21 predicted proteins | sample OliLakLV19MP7G1_FD_148648 | JGI IMG/M metagenome (GOLD analysis project Ga0163146, IMG submission 148648) | Freshwater microbial mat bacterial communities from Lake Vanda, McMurdo Dry Valleys, Antarctica - Oligotrophic Lake LV.19.MP7.G1 | ecosystem: Environmental > Aquatic > Freshwater > Lake >...
CCCGGGGAACCGTGCGGGTGCCGTTCGGATCGATCATCGGGAATCTCCTTGCGCCCTGCACACTAAACTCGGAGAGCGAAACTGTCTCAGTCATGTTGGCACGCAGGGCCCCACCCGCAGGAACATCGAGCGTACCGCTCCGATCGGCTTGGTGCAGGGCTTGGCCCAAGTTCATGAAAGTGCTTGCTTCGCGCTTGCGGGCCGCCTGCGCCGGACGTACCTTGCCACTGTTGCCGCAGATGCCGGTGCCTCTGCGTGGTTGTTAGCCCAAAGGAGATTCTGATGCGCAAGCTCACTATCGCTGCCCTGCTCATCGCCGGGAGCGGACTCGGACTCGGAGTCGCCCCAATTCCGGACGATCCGTATATCGTGGATCTCATCATCATCGACCGGACCACCAACCCAATAACGCTTGAGGAGATTTGGTCGGATCACACCACGGTGATCAGACCCGCCACCCCGGGCGATACTATGGATTATAAGTGCGGGGCTTCAGCACTCTGCACTAATATTGACACCAATTGCCGCATTATCCCACAGCCTGCGACCGGCGTTGATTGCTATTACTGCACTGCGGGTACCGCCAACGACACATTCTGCTGGCACGTCGCCACCAAGGCATGTTCGAGGGATGGCAGCTCGGTCACATGCGGTAACAAAATGGAGGCAACATGCGTGATACCCGCTGGCGGCGCTCCAACTGACCCTGCTACCAATTGCTCGGGTGGGACGCCCGCGCTCCAAGGTACCTGCACGCTCTATGGTTGCTCTTAAGATCGCGCTGTAGGTCAACATATCTTCCCTATCAAGGCAGTACCGCGGGCATCCCTGTGCGAACTGTCCCAATGCTACTCTGAAGGAGAAGGATGTTCGTTATCCTTGGCATCGCGGCTTTGCTGTCAGTCCCGCCCGACTCGCCTCGGCTCGACTTGACGTCGGCATCAACGCCGCATACTTCGGGCATACTGATCACGAACTCGGATGCGATTTCATTCCTTCGTGGGATAGAGGCCGCTCAAGACGGTGCCGAGCTGGAGCTTCAGGTCACAACAAGATACGGCGAGGGGGGGTCGACGCCACCTGAAGTATTCAATGAAAGCCATTTCGTGCAGCGACTCCACGTTCGTCAGCTTGTCGAACACGAGCAATATCGCATCGTTAGCACGTTCGTCGAGACGAACGTGCATTTGGCCGCCTTGAAAGGCCAAGTGCACACAATGACATGGAATGGCGAGCAGGCGCGCCTGACCACGCGTGGCTCCAGTTCATCGAATCCGGCACAGCAGAACGCGCGAATTGACAACGTTCCCACCCGAGATGTTCGAGACCTTCCGACGTTGACATATTGCGGACTCTGGGTACTTCAGAACTCCGAATTCACGAGCTACTCTGATCTGCTTGCGACCGCGAGTCCTATGGGTGAACCGGCAAGCGACGATGAGCAAACTACGGAGTGGACCTTGGCGTCGCCAGCGCTTTCGAACACGATCATACGTATTCGTATGGCCAGAACGTCGAGCGGATTGGCGCTGTTAGGCGCGCACCAGGAGTGCTATTCGACGTCTGAAGCTATGTCTACGCGCGATCCGGCGGCGATAATCCTTCGCACCTCCGTCGTTTACGGTCCAGCGGATGCTGGCATGAGCGGGCTGCCGAGGTCGGCGCGAATCTTACACCAACACTGTCGAAAGAACCCCGTTGATGGATTCTGGGGCGCCAGCGACGTTCAACTGATCTCTACCGCGAAAGTCGAACACGATGACGCGGCGTTTCTCGCTCCACTTGATGACAACGCCATCGTCGGTGACTCGAGACTCAATATCGCTTATCATCTCGGTTCGACGCATATCAATATCGATGGTCGGCTCCTTGAAACCCAAGAGCCGCTGAAGGGTGATGTTGGGGCGAAGCTCAGCTGGTGGATCGCACACGGACACTTCATCGACACTACGCCCCCCCGCGTGACAACGGCGCCGACCACCCCAGCAAAGGGGAAGTAATGTCCATCCCTTCGCTTCGAGCGTTAGCCTGCGGCGCATCGTTCGCACTCGTAGGTGCGACGCTGCATCTAAGTGGATGCGGCGCAGATTCACCTCCACCTGATGCCAAAGCGGGACAACAGCCTCCAGTGTCGGCGACGCCAGGCATTGCAGCACCAGTGTTGGATACCCCGCAGGCATTTGACTGTGGAGAGATCTCGCTGGACGGGGGTTCGCAAGAGGTCCGGCACCAGCTCATCGCGACGAACAATGGCGCGAGCACTGAACGCATTGGAAAGATCACAACAACCTGTGGTTGTCTGGTAGCAGCCAGCGTTGGTGACGCGGTGGAACCAAATGGGCAGCTGGCATTTGACCTTTCCATCGCCGTCTCGAACGTCGGTCGGATACAGCAGTCGGCGATTGTCTTGTTCGAGAGCGGTAGAACGACCAGGCTTACCTTAATGGCGACGGGGATTCGTAGCTCGCAGCTGCTGATCTTGCCTTCGCGACACCGACTAAAGAATTCCAGCGAAGAAGTGATCATTTCGCTGCACATTGTGGATCGCAACGGAAAGCTTACCGAGGCTCCCCCGAAGATCACATTGCTGGGCAACGAGTTTCGCACTGCGGAGTTTACCGGGTGGACAATCGTCGAGCAAGGGGACACCACGACCGGCCGACCGCTTCGCCAGGTGGGCGACATCAAGTTACAAGTATCCAAGGCTGAGCTGCAGCTGCCGGCGAAATTCACGATCGACGTCGGCAGAGGGCTCTCCGCTGAGTTCGTGATTGATTCCGCCGTTACATCCGACTGAGCGAGCTATCGCTTACTCGAATAGGAACTGGAGCGGACGCAAATGCAAACGCAGATCTGCGTTCGGTTCGGGCTGAAATCGAGGTGGTTGCAACAGCTTGGAGGCGCGACTGACGGACGCAATCACTCGTCTCGCGATCGCGCTAAGGGGTGACGCTGTTTCCGACTCGGAATTTGTCCTTCCCTCACAGAGGGCATTTGTGTTCCAACTTCCATCGGTGATCTAACATGCTGGCCGGCAAACTTATCTGCCTCGTCCTCAAAGCTGGCGCATTGCTTTGCTGCGGCGCTTTGATTAGCGTTGGTATCGCATGGTGGATCAGCGAGGCTTCGAAAGAAGAGCGACAAACAACTCTCAAGGGCGATGGTTGGACAACGGTTCGATTGATCGAGGTACCTCGCTGGACGTTTGCCACTCAATCAAGGTTTGGGGTGCTGAGGGCAGTTGCCCAGTGCATTGTGACGCCGGAAAGGGCCGAAGCCCGAGATGCTCCAGCGGGAACCTTTCCTCGTTGGTGCTCGATTCACCACTTGGAAGCCGTCGACCCGCTCTCGGTCTTGGATGCAAACGAAGGATTTAGGGTCGCGATCGTCTACGAGGACTGGGCCTTCGGCTGGCCCTTCGCGGCGCTCTCGTTTCGATACAAACTTGCTAGTCGGCGGTGGCCGGATGACAGTTCCCTATGTTGGGGCGACGTGCATCTGCCTATTCGACCTAATTGGACTGGTGTCACCGGGAATACCTTCGTCTACGCAGGCGCAATTTGGATAGGCATGGCCGGCCTCTCCAGCGCACTGAGGCGTCTTAGAGTTCGCGCTGGACGCTGCGCTATGTGCGCGCACTTGACTGCGGGCTCAGATCGCTGTCCTGAGTGTGGATATGCGTTTCGGCCCATTCGCTCCGACAGGCTTATTCGGGCCCTGGAGCGATCGCTTGGAAAGACGCCTGCAAGGAGGTGATGCACCTGGCTTCGCAATCCGCGGAGCCGACTTGCGCTCATCTGCCCCGAAGATCCATCCGAGCTAACAGAATGATGGCTGCCCGCACCTCTGACGCCAGTACCCACCACGCTCGCAAAATCATTAAGGACACTCACCTTCAAAAAGCGATTTCGAACGCCTCCCCGGCCATTCTCGGCGAGCCGGCTCCCAATGTGACATCAAAACACGCGGGCGCGAAGGGCATGATCGCTCAAACGCGGGGTTTTGGGCTTCGCTGAAGCCGTCGCCGCGCGGAACACCTGCTCCGCGCATGCGGCGACCGCCCCCGGATGTCCGGATTCGCCCGTGCTCGCTTCGATTCTCGATGCAGTCCGCGCTACGTGGCGAGCAGACGCGGAGTCTGCGCAGTCGCCGCCGCCTGGCCATCGCGGTTCGCCGCCGCCGCCTTCACGCGGCGACCGCTGTCGTCCTCGGCATCGCCGAAGATCCCGACCGCGAACTTCCTGCCCGTCGCCCTCGCGTGCTCCGCGAGCGACCTCGCGCTGCCGCTGAAGTTGCCCCACGCGCCGTTCCGCGCCCGGCTCATCGCCCGGTCGAGCTTTGCGGTGATCGAGCGTGCTGCCCGCATCAGCGGCGACGCCGCCGTCTGCTCGACAGCAAACACCGCGAGCTCTGCGTCGAGCTGGGCCAGCACACGCGGCGTCGATTCGGGAATGCAGCCGCTCTTGCCGAATGCCGGTTCGCGGCCCTCCGCATCGATGTCATGAAGGAACGCCGCAAGGCTTGAGCCCTCGATGACCGGCGGGATCCGGCCGTTCAGCCAGGGGTTCTCGACGCCGCCCGGCAGGACCGGCATGGCGGAGACGGCGGGACCGGGATGGCACGGCATCGCGGGAAGGAGCTGCGCATCGCGGAGCCGCTCGCGTGCGGCGGCCGCTTCGCCGGCGAACTCGCCGTTGGCGATGCGGCGCTTCAGATCCTCGACCCGCTCGGCGACCGTCGCGAACTCGTACTCGTCAAGCGCATCGGCGATCGACGCCCGCACCGGGTTGAGCGCGACGTAGACCATGTGGGCGATGACCGCGTCGTCATCGAGCGCGACGATCGACTTGAACCGTCCCTCCCAGCAGTGGCCGGTGGCATCGGCTGCGAGATTGATCGCCCTGGCGATCTTCTGCTTGAGGAGCTTGTGGAAGAAGGAGAGGCTCGACAGTTCTTCCCGCCATTTCGCGATGAGCAGCGGATCGGCAACCGCCTTCTCGATCTCTTCCGGCTGGGCGGGAAGATCGATCGCGATCTTCCGCCTGATGCGCCACGCATGATCGGGACAGAGCGAGCGGTAGCGCCGCGCGACCTCCCGGCCGTCCCAGAGCGCGGCGAGATCGGGATGCGTGGCAGCGACGACGTGAAGGTGATTGCCGAGGACGGCGGCCTCGAGCACGTCGATCGCGACATGCATGGTCAGCATGCGCATCCGGTCCATCAGTCCGCGGCGCCATTTCGGGTCCTCCAGGAGGAAGAGACGGCGCACGCACCGCGAGACGCAGTGGCACACCACCGGTTTCGTGTGATCAAAGAGGAGTTTTCGCGCGAAGGTCATGGTGACGGCGATGATGCCGTCGTGAAAATGCCGACCCCGGAAAAACTATGCTTTTTCCTGCAGATGAATGCGATTTCCTGGGGCAGCGCTGCGCGCCGGGGATGCGCATCCGCCGGGCGAGTCCTGCGGCCGGCCGAATCCTCCAAGACTTCGTCGGTGACGGGGAGCGTCATCAACGCGGCAGGCGTTCGGCAAGCCGCAAGGGCGTCGATCGAGTGATCGAGTCAAAGTGCTCGCGACTGCACCGAAACAGCCCTCGCGTCGTCCTGTTTGGTCTGACAATCGGAGTTCGGTTCGCCGAGAAATGGCCGAGGAGCCGCTCGAAAGTGCGTTTTGAAGGTGAGTGTCCTTAATGACGTAATGACGTTCTAGTGTCCTTAATGACGTTCTTAATGACGTTCCGTCTCCACCATTTCGGGGCAAGTCCAGCCCGGGCGTTCCCTTCATCCTTCTTCCTTCCTTCATCCTTCATCCTTCATCCTTCATCTTCCGCCGTCCCTACCTGCCCGTAAAAAACTTCCTGATCGCATGCACCGTGACCGCGCGGCCAATCGCCGCGATCGATTCCGTCAGCGGGATTTCCTTCGGGCACACCTTCACGCAGTTCTGCGCGTTGCCGCAGTCGTTGACGCCGCCTTCGCGCATCATCAGATCGAGCCGCATGGGGGCCAGTGCCTTGCCTGTTGGATGCATGTTGAATAGCCGCGTCTGGCTGAGCACCGCGGCGCCGACGAATGCCGTGTCCCACTGCGTCGCGTCCGGTTCCTGCGTGTACTGTGGGCACGCTTCGAGGCAGCACCCGCAGCTCATGCACGTCGACAGCGTGTAGCGGACCTCCTGTTCGTGCGGCGTTTCCTTCGGACCGGATCCAAGGTCGTACGTGCCGTCGATGGGAACCCATGCCTGCACGCGGCGCAGCGCGGCGAACAGCCGCTCGCGGTCGACAGCGAGGTCGCGAACCACCGGATACTTCGACATGGGCTCGAGCGTGACGACACCGTTCGCAGCGATGCGGTCGATGAGCGCCGAGCACGCCTGCCCCGCCTTGCCATTGATGAGCATCGTGCATGATCCGCACACCTCTTCGAGGCATCCCGAGTCGTAAACGACCGGCGTCGATGGCGTGCCGTCGACGGTCGTCGGATTGGCGGCGATCCATTGCAGGCACGAGATGACGTTCGCACCGGGCTCAACTGGAACGTCAAAATGCTCCCATCGCGGCGCGGCGTCGGGTCGGTCGCGGCGGAGAATCTCGAAACGGACCGTGCGATGCTGGAGGACAGACGAGGTCGTGGCTGGAAGAGCGGCCATGGAACACGCAGTGCGGCGAAGGGGGACGGCCAAGCGAAGGGATCGGGAGTGTAGAGGAGTCGCGATCATCAGGGGCGAGCGGGGGCTGCTGGAGTTTCATGCAGGAACGTCTGAAGCAGTGGACGGCGTCGCCGCCGGGTGCCGATAAGGGAGCCGCGTCGTACCCCACGTCGGTCTCCCGTCACGTACCTTCTCACGCTGCATGAGGAACTGGATTCGACTTGCCCGGCCCGGTGACTGGACGAAGAACGTCTTCGTCCTGCTCGCGCTGCTGTTCTGGCTGCCCACGCATCTTGAACTGGGTGCCGGACTCGGGGATCCCGTCGTCGCGCGCACGCTGTTCGCGACGCTGTTCGCTTTTGCGGCGTTCTGCGCAGCGGCCAGCGGCACGTACATGATCAACGACGCGCTCGATGCCACGTCCGATCGCCTGCACCCGGTGAAGCGGTCCCGGCCCGTCGCGAGCGGGGCGATCTCGAGTCATGCTGCACTCGTCGGCGGCGTCGTTTGCATTCTCGTCGGCGTCGTGCTCGGCTTTGCTGCGAGCTATGGCGCGGGCATCTGCCTCGTTGTGTACGCGGTCCTGCAGGTGCTGTACAACCTGGGGCTGAAGCGCGTCATCTTTGTCGATGTCACCACGCTCGCGATCGGATTCTCGCTGCGTGCTGCGTGCGGCGCGATGGCGATCGGCGTGCAGATCTCCGCGTGGCTCATCGCCTGCGTCTTTGCACTGACGCTCTATCTTGGATTCATCAAACGACTGTGCGATCTGACGAGTGCGCGGAAGGCGCATGCGACGGAATGGAAGAGCCGCGCAGGCTATGACAATCCGCTCGAGCTGAACTGGCTGCTTGGCGTCAGCGCGACGCTTGCGGTGCTGATGTACCTGATGTACTCGCTGTCGTCGCACGCGCAGCACATCTTCGGTGTCCGCGCCTTTGGCTTCGCGCTGCTCACGCCGCTCGTGCTGATCGTGATTCACCGTTTCTTTCGCCGCGCCAACGAAGGACTCTCCGACAGTCCGCTCTCGGCGCTGCGCGAAGACCGCGCCGTCGCCGTGGCCATCGGCCTGTTTGTCGCCGGCGTCGTTGCGACGCTGTACGTCCCGCAGGTGCGCGAGCTGATGGGGGACCTCTTCCTGATGGATCCGACCGTGGTGCGGCCATGACTGCAGAGTCCCGGCGGCGCGACATCGCGGCTGCGCTTGGACTCGTCGCCGTGGTGCTCGCGCTCACGATGCCCGCGATCCTCAGCGGCGCGCTCGGTCAGAAGGCGCGCGATCACCGGTTTCATCATCTGCCGCTGGTGCGTGAGTGGGCGGCGATGTGGCCCGTCGTCGATCTGCGCGACTACAACTCCGCGACCGGTCCGCTGTATCACTGGCTGCTAGCGGGAACCGCCCAGTTCACCGGAACGGACGGCGGTCCGGAGACCTCGCCCGCGCTGCAGATCACGAGTTCGCTGTTCGCGGCGATTGCCGGACTGATGGTCTTCTGCTTTGCCCGACGCGTTGCCCCGACAGGCTGCGCGTTCCTGGCGGGACTCGCCGTCGTCTGCTCGCCGTACGTGCTTGGCAATGCGATCTGGATGATGACCGACAATCTTTCACTCGCACTTGTCGCCGCGACCGTCGGACTGGCCGCGTTTGGAACGGTGGCGCCGTCGTCGCGTCTGATGCAAGGCGTGAGCGCCGCCGCCGCAGTCGCCACGCGGCAGGTGAACATCTGGCTGCTCGCGCCGATGACGGTGGCCTGGTGGATGTCCGGACGCCGCACGACCTGGGCTGCCGTGGTCGCGAGTCTGCTGCCGATCGCAGTGCTGCTGACGTTCGTCGTCCTGTGGAAGGGTCTTCTGCCGCCGCGGTTTCGCACGCTGCACGCGAGCGGGATCAATCTCGCGGCGATCGGTTTCACGCTCACCCTGTGCGCGGCGTACGGAGCGGTGCTGCTGGTCGCAGTCCCGGAAGGCGTGCGCGCAGTCGTCCGGCGGCCGCGACTGTTGAGCGCCACCGCGATCGGCGGCGCCGTGCTCAGCGCGCTCGGACCGAGCTTCGCGCTCGAAGCTGCAGGGCGCAACGGCGGATGGGTGTGGCAGAGCGTTGCGCGGCTGCCGGTCATCGCTGACCGCTCGCCACTCATCGTGCTCGGCGGTGCCGCAGGCGCGGTGGTGCTGGTCGCGCTCTTCGCAGCGGCTGAGCGCGCGGGACAGAAGTTCGCAGCGATCGTCATCCTGGCATCGCTCGCCGGGTTCGTGGCGGCGCACGTCGCCAACTTCCAGGTCTTTCAGCGCTACTACGATCCGATGGTGCTGCTCACGCTCGTGTGGCTCGTGGTGCTGACGAACGACCGCCGCCGCCAGTCAGTGGCGTTCGGACTGGCCGTCGCTCAGCAGGTGCTCTTCGCGATCGCTGTGCTCTACTTGCCCATGCTGGCTGCTAGGGATTGAGCCCGGCCTTCGAATAGTTGCGCAGTCTCGGCGCCGAGAGCCCAAGCTGGACGTTCTCGAAGGTGATCACCGGCCGCGCGATTGCCGCGTCAAACTTGGCCACGGTCGACTTCAGAAACTGCTCGTCATTGCGCTGCGGATAGTCGGAGCGATAGTGACTTCCGCGCGACTCCTTGCGCAGAATGCCGCCTTCGATCATCGCATCGGCCAAGAGCAGCATGTCCTGCACGGCGCGGGCATACGAGAGATTCTGATTCGTCCACAGACCGGTGTCGCTGAGACGCATGCGGGCCGCGCGGCCGCGCAGGTCTGCCAGCTTCGCCCGCGCCTGCAGCAGGCGCGCTTCGTCTTTGACGACGGTTGACGCTTCCGTCATTTCGTCGCCCAGCAGTCGGCCGAGTTCGTAGGGATTCTCGGTGCCGGTGCCGCGCAGGAGACCGTCGTGGCGCTCCTCTTCGGCGAGCGCGCTGGTGTCGAACAATCCCGCGCCGGCTTCCGCCGCGCCTGCCTTGCGATCGCGTACGTAGTTCGCGACGCTCAGGCCGCAGAACAGTCCGTCGAAGATGCACGACAGCAGCGCGTTCGCCCCGAGCCGGTTCGCGCCGTGGTATTGATAGTTCACTTCACCGAACGCATACAGCCCGGTGATGTTGGTCATCATGTTGTTCGCGGCACCGATCTTCATGCCTTTCGCGTCGTCGTTCGCGGTATAGACGGTGTAGAGCCCGCCCATCGAGTAATGAACGCCGGGGAAAATCTTCATCGGGACTTCAGCAGGATCTTCGCCCACGAATTTGCGATAGATCTCGATGATGCCGCCGAGCTTCTTGTCGAGATACTCGCGTCCGAGATGCGTGAGATCGAGGTAGACCTGACGCTCGCCGCCGACACCCAGTCCGTCCTTCACGCAGACGTTGAAGATCTCGCGGGTCGCGATGTCGCGCGGCACAAGATTGCCGTACGCGGGGTAGCGCTCCTCAAGAAAGTAATAGCGTTCGGCGATCGGGATGCTCAGCGGATCGCGCGAGTCGCCCTTGGTGCGGGGAACCCACACGCGTCCGCCTTCGCCGCGCGCTGATTCACTCATCAGCCGCAGCTTGTCGGCGCCTGGAATTGCCGTCGGATGCACCTGGATGAACTCGCCGTTGCCGTACCAGACGCCGTGGCGGTAACACCGCGCCGCCGCGGCGCCGGTGCACATCACCGAGTTGGTGCTTTTCCCGAACACGAGGCCGCAGCCGCCGGTGGCCATCACCACTGCATCGCCGCGGAACGCGCGGATCTGCATCGTCCTGAGATCCTGCGCGACGATCCCTTGGGAGATGCCGTTGTCGTCGATGACCGGCCGCAGAAACTCCCAGTGCTCGTACTTCGTGACCTTGCCCTCGGTCTCCCATCGCCGTACCTGCTCGTCGAGCGCATATAGCAGCTGCTGCCCGGTCGTCGCGCCGGCAAAATGCGTGCGCTTGTGCAGCGAGCCGCCGAACAGCCGCAGATCGCGCTGCCCTTCGAGTGTGCGGTTGAACGGCACGCCCATGCGGTCGAGCAGGTCGATGATTCTCGGCGCCCAGTGCGTCATTTCGTAGACCGGCGGCTGATTCGCCAGAAAGTCGCCGCCGTATACGGTCTCGTCGAAGTGCTCGAACTCCGAGTAGCCCTGCTGCCGCGCGATGTCATTGCAGGCGTTGATGCCGCCCTGCGCGCAGACCGAGTGTGAGCGCTTGACAGGCACCATGGAGAACAGGTCGACTGCGACGCCGGCTTCGGCGATCCGCAAGGTTGCCGCGAGGCCAGCAAGGCCGCCGCCGACCACAATCACGCGTCGTTTGGAATTGAGAACGGCACTCATCGCTGATGCATCCGCTGTTCGACGTCTTTCGCCCGTTCCACATCGAGCGTGCTGAATCCGACGACGGCCGCGACACCTGCACCTGCGAGGCCCAGGCCGACCGCCGCACAGACGTAACCCCATCGACGCTGCGCCTGGACGCTGACGGTCAGTCCCCACGTGATGGCAGCGGTCCACAGGCCGTTCGCGAAGTGAAAGACCAGTGCGAGCACGCAAACGAGATAAAACGCTGCGATGAGCAAGCCAGCGCTGCCGTCCTGAAGATGTGTCGCGAGGCTCGACGAGGCCGCGTGCGGATCGAATCCCGGCAGCAGTCCTCCCCACGTCCATCCCCAGCGGAGGCTCGACAGATGCATCAGGATGAACAGAAATCCGACGTAGCCGGTGAGGCGCTGCAGCGTGTACCGCACGTTGTCTTGATATCGATAGCGATCAGTATTCGAGCGGCCGGTGCGGGCGAAGTAAATGCCCATGAGCGCGTGAAACGCGAGCGGCAACCACAGCACGACAACCTCGATAAGGACGAGGGCCGGGAGGCCGTGGATGAAGTCAACCTCGTGCTGGAATGTCGCGATGCCGGCGTCCGCGCGATCGATGCCGTCGAACTTCGATCCGTTCAGCATCGATCCCCAGACGATCGAGGAGTTCGTCGTCAGGTGCGGAAAGAGGAATACGCCGATCGGCACAACACCGCTCAGCGAGTGCAGTCGACGCAGCAGGTGATAGTGGCGGTCCACGAAAGCTCGCGCGCCAGATCGCGCCGCTGGCGCGGATGATTCGCGGGTCGGTTGGCCGGGGTCTTGCGCGGCCGGCGCGGATGCGGACATGCTCGTACTGACGCCTCAACAATGATGCTTGAACGCGGGCACAGGACGGTGGACGGCGCTTAGGTCTCGATGATTGGTCGCCGCGGTGCGGGTCCGCTGCCGGCCAGGCCCATTCCCGGGCCGCCCATTCCCGGGCCGCCCATTCCCGGGCCGCCCATTTGGGGGCCGCCCAGCATCGCCCCGCCCCCAGGACCGGCGACTGCACCCTTCTGGACTTGTTGTGCGACGAGCGTCGCGATCTGCATGAAGCGCGAGCTGAGCTGCCCAAGAATGTCCGTGAGATCGCGGACTTCTTCGGTCGTCAGGTTGCCCTTGGTCTTCTCTTCCAGCACACCCAAGAGATCGATGGCGAAGCGGGCGCCGATCAAGTCGACGACCACCCGTCCGTTCTCATCGCCATACGCGCCCAAGCCCATCATTGCCTGCGACGCCAAGATGCCCATAAGGCTCTTGAAATCGGCGGGGGGCATCTCTTCTTCGGCCCCCGCCTGCGCGTCGCCCTCAGGACCAGCGCCGGAAGTCGCTTCCCGTCGGGCGCCGGGCGCGCTGCCGGCGCCGCCTGGGCCTAGACCTCGCGCCCCTTGCGCCCCTTGCGCCCCTTGCGGCGGGCGGGCGGCTCGCTCGCGCTCGCGTTCGATCTCCATCTTGGCAAGCCGTTCCTTCTCGGCGTGCGCCTGGGCTTTCCAGTCACTGTCAATGTGAAGCTTCGGCGTGGCGGATGGCTGGTCGGGCGAATCGGATTGGACAGACATGGCAACTCCAGAACGACGGCACACTCGCGACGCGGACAATCGGGCGAAGCGTGAGCCGGCGCGGACTCGAATACGGCAGGCCGCGGAGTATAGACGCTCCCGGCCCAGACCCCGGCAAGGGACCCTCGCAATCGTCAGGCGCGCGCGCGGCGGCGCTCATCTGCAGCAGCGAAGAACGCATGTACACTTCGCCGCGTGCCACCGATTCCATTGAACATGCCGGTTGGTCGGGCGCTCTGTGCCGGGGTCGTGGGCGTGCTCGCCGGACTGGGCGCTGTCGGCTGCGATAGTCTCGACGTCACCGAGTCGAAGTCGCGTGCGGTGTCTCTGGCCGACTTCAGCATGCCGTCAACGTCCTCGCGAGCGGCGCCGCGCGCGTACTACGTGGATACCGCGGGCCCGGAGCTTTCGGCGGGGTCGGTCACCGGCGACCGTTCAGCTGCGTTGATTGACGACGATGCGGAACTGCTGGCTGGCGATGACTCGTTGGGCGCAGTGCCTGGTGCGGTGTCGGCAGCCGGAGGGCGAGCTGCGTCTGTTCCGACGGGTCCCGATCGTGCTGCGCAGGCACTCGGCGCCGACGAACTGGAAGCGGAGGAGGATCGGCGCTGGATGATCGACGGACTCGTCGGTCAGATCAACGGACGTCCAGTGTTCGCAGACGATTTCATGCTGACGCTCGAACCGAAGTTGCTGGAGTTTGCCGCGCTGAGCGATCGCGCAGTCGGGCGCCAGGCGATGGTGGAACTGATTCGCGATCGATTTCAGAATTGGGTCAACAGCGAGCTCATCATTTCTGAGGCGGAGAATCAGTTGTCGCCCGAGCAGCAGCAGGGCCTGTTCGCGTGGCTGCGGTCCATTCAGGAAACGGAGATCGCCAGCCGCGGCGGCACGCTCGCGGAGGCGCAGCAGAGCCTCGAAGAAGATCTGGGGATGCAGATCGAGGAGTTCCTTCAGGTGCGGCGCGATATGGGTCTCGCCCGCTACCTCATCGACCGCAAGGTGAAGCCACGGACGATTGTGTCGTGGCGTGACATCGAGCGCGAATACGGGCGACGGGCCGCGGAATTTAACCCGCCGGCGAAGGTCGCAATCGGCAGGGTGTTTGCGGACGAGAAAGCAGAGCCGGAGCGCGCTGCGAGGGTGAAGACGATGGTGGAAGCCGGCCAGTCGTTCGAGGCCATTGCGGCGGAACTCGAGCTCGCGAACGGCGGCGTGCTTGCCGAGGTGGTGGTCGAGCCCGGGCAGAGCGTTGACGAGGCAATTGTGGCTTCGGATCTCGCTGATTCCCTCAAAGCTGCGCTGCGGGGGGTTGAGGTCGGCAGCATCACGGGACCGATCAAGGTGCGCGATGCGCTGGCGTGGTTCGCGCTCCTGGGTGTTTCGCAAGGGGTGGCGCGCGATATCTACGATCCCGACGTGCAACTCCAGATCAAGGCAGAGTTGAACGTGCGGCGCGGCGACGTCGAGCAGAGGCGCTATCTAGCTCAGCTCCGCAGTCGCCGGATCTCCGCGGACATCGACCGCATCGAAGAACGTCTGATGATCATGGCCCTGCGCCGCTACTGGCTGTCCGGCTGATCAGGGTGCGTGCGTGCGTTCGTGCGACCGTGCTTTCATCGGTTCATTCCGTTCATTCCTTTCAATCTGTTCATGGCCGAAGCACGCCCCGACGGCGAGGCATCGGCCCGTCGTCAACTGCCGCGACGAAGTGATGGGCGACACGGTCGTGCGATCGTACTGAGCGCGAAGCGCCTGACGCTGCTGTAGTCCCGGCGTCGGTGACGGAATCAGTCTCCTTCGCATGCGCCGCATCGGCGCTTCGATCCGCCCCGGACGCGAGCTGCACGGTGATGACATCGATCCTTGGCACCGCCCCACGACAGCGCGGATCGCGAGACAATCGGATCGCAAGACGTCGCAGGCGCGATGCTTTCTCGGGACCGACCTGCAGCTCGGGGCCCATCGCGCCGCCAGAACTCGACTTGACTTCGACGAGCACTACCTGGCCATACGGATCAAGGGCGAGAAGATCTCCCTCGTCGTGTCCGCGCCGCACATTGGCGTCCAGTATTTCCCAGTCGCGCGCGACGAGATATCGCGCAGCCGCCTGCTCTCCACGATCGGCCGGCCAACAGCGCTGCGGCAACAGCGCCCAGATTTCGCGCCCGATCCAGCGCACGACTCCGGACGCAATGCGCACGACCGCCTCCTTCAGAAGTAAGAAGTAATCCGCTCGTTCGTGCGTCAGTGCCAGCGGTACTCAAGGCGCGGCGTCGACAGCTCAATCATCGCGTCGCGAATCGCCGCGGATTCACGGGTGCCGATTGCAGGCTGTCTGGCTACATCGGATCGCAGGTGGCCCCGCAATTGGCCCAGCAGACTCGGCCCAAACAGCGGCGCCGGTTCGAACAGTCGAACACACTGCGCGCTCTTGGAGGGTAGCGACGCGAGTCGCTCTGCAGTCGTGATCGCATCATCGAGGTAGCCGATCGAGTCAATCAGCCCGATCTCGATCGCCTGCTCGGCAGTGAAGATCCGACCGTCGAGGGCCGCGCGCAGCTTCTCAGGATCGGCCGCCTTGGAACCGCGGCCCGTCATCACGCGCTTCGCGAACGTCGTGTACGAATGATCAAGCAATCCCTGCACGACCGCCTTGTCGGTCGGCAACCACCGGCGGTATGGATCATTGGCGTCACCTTTCTGCGGAGAACCGTCGGCCACCATGGTCACCGGTTCGACACCGATTTTCTCCATCAGGTCGCCGAATGTGAAGACTGACGCGATGACGCCCACGGATCCCGTGATACCCGTCTCCTCGCACACAATGTGATCGGAAGCGCAGCTGACGTACACGCCACCGGACGCCGCCACCCCGCCGTAACTGGCAACGACGGGAAGCCCAGCCTCCTGCAGCCGTCCGATCTCGCGCCAGATGCGGTCGCTGGGGCTTACGCCGCCGCCGGGACTGTCGACCCGCAGCACGACGCTGCGGAACGACGTGTCCGCGAGCACGTAGTCGACGGCACGCGCCACCTCGGCGCTCATCGCGTCGTCGATCGATCCTTCGATCGCGATGATCGCGACACGCTTGTCCGAGTCTCCGGCGCGGACCGTGTATTCGAGCGGGAGTCCGCGTCCGCCCGGTCCCGCCGGCATCAGCGTCGCCGCAAAGCCGAACACGATGCCCGCGATGAAGAAGCCCGCGAACATGATGAGCGCGAGGACGAAGACCAGGGCCTGAGCGAAGCCGCCGCGCCTCGCGACGACGTGCACGACAGCGGGTGAGGATGCCGAAGCTGGCTCGATCCGCGCACCGGTGAGGTGTGGGGGCAGCTGCGCAGGGAAGCCTGAAGGAGGAGGTGGGGGGTTCGTGCTCATCGTGGCGCGATGGTACCGCCCCGGAATTCAGCCCCTGAGAAAAGGGGCAAATTTCGCCGCAAAACACCGGGTCGTCCCGGTGTCAGCTGAAGCGCGGTGCAGCTCGTCGGCCGCGTGGATGCGGCGGCGCCCGCAGCGCCCGCCGGGCGTCAAGAGCCGGGCGGGGCCACGATGCCGAAGTCCGCATTTGCGAGAACAACGTCACCGAGCCGGATGCTGACGATCTTGACGCCGATCGTTGGCATGAAGATCGCGTACAGAGAATTCGCGCCGCTCGACGGCTGATACGGGAAGTCCTTGATCGTCGGGATGCCGCGTTTCGGATCGAGCCGCACGTCGACACCATCCGACTTCACCCAGATGAAACCAATTGGTGCGTACGTGTTTCCGTTGGCATCGACGAGCAGCAGCGGCGCGTCTTCGCCAGCGAGTTCGCGATTCTTGTTGAGGTCATTCCAGACATCGATGGAGCTCAGACGTCGCGTGATCGAGAGCCGCACAACCGCTGTACCTTGGGCAGCGTAGATGCCCTTGATGCGATTGGACTTCGACGCCATCTTGCCGCCGCGCTGGAACTCCTGAGATCCCGCGGTCAGCCACTGATCCACCTGCTCGATGTTCGTGAGTTCGTTGATGTTGCCGACGCCTGGTTCAATGGACGCGTCGAGGGTGATATCGCGCCGGGCAATCGTCTTGGCCTTCGGATCGAACTCCGGCGCCGCGCCGACCACCGACGGTTCACGGCCCCGCATGATCGCGTCGACCGCACGCTGATCCAGCGGACCCTCCGGAAGGGCGAGGCGGAACCGGGCGCTCTTCAGCTGCACGTACAACGGCGCCCTGTTGAAGTCGCCGAGGCCTTGCGCCGGAAACACGAAGAAGAACTTTGTCAGCTGCTGTCCGGGAACGTTCGTTGCGAAGTTGGAAATGTCATCAAACGAATAGATGTCGCGAGAGCCGCTCTCCAGCGACTGACTCCACTTCTGGGGGTACGCGACGTTGGGCTCACGAACGTCGCCCGCAGGAAGCGTTTCGATCAAGCGCACCTGAGACGCGCCGACAGTGACGACCTGTCCGGAGTCGCCCGCCGCCTTCTCCACATCGAGCTCGGCGACCCAGGCGCCCTTCTGGCCTCCACCGAGGTCATAGTCGGGCGCGTAGAGGAGGCGGCCCACTTTCACCGAGCTCGGCGGAAGAGCGTTTCGCGCCCGCCCCTTGCTGAATGAATCACGATGCAGTGCCTGAGCGGTGTCGGCAAGCCGCGGGTACGCGACGCGCAATGGCGTTCCGACTTCCGGCGCCATCGCTCCGACTGACAGGAAGGCGAAGAAGTCCTCTGTCATGTGATGGAGCGGAACCCAGAGCTTCGCGTTATTGAAGTCAGGCTGACCCTTCGTGGCCACGGATCGCACGGATCCCTCGAACCCCATCAGCGTCGTGGTCGACTGGATGAAACCGCCGCCGATCAGGAGCATGCCGACGGTGAGAATGCCGCTGCCGAGACCGAACACGCCGCCGAACGAGAAGTTCGCCCACGAGGGGAAGTTCACGTTGTTCGGTACAAGCTTGTCACTGGCGATGCGAAGGATCAGCAGGAACACCGCGAATGGAATCAGCAGCGCGAGGCCCCATGCGTAGTTCTCCATGAAGCCCTTGTTGAGCATCAGGATCGCGAACGGCTCCCATACAGCGAAGGCGAGCGCGCCGGCGGCGACCACGCACACGAAGTGCAGGATCGCACTGAACAGTCCCTGGTTCGCCCACCAGTAGGCGATGAGCAGCGCGAGCGCGATGAGAAGGAGGTTGAAAGCAATGAACATGGCTTGGCTCTCCGGCTGAAGGGATCTGTCTCGACGCTGCAGACGGCGGTGCAGGAGCGTCGGCACTCCGGCCCAATTAAATTGTCGGGTCAATTGTCGGGTCCGTTCTCAGGCTTTGACCGGTGCTGGTCCAGTCTTGGGTGCCGGAAACACACGGACCAGCTCATCGACCGTCGTCACACCCTCGCGCACCTTGGCCATCGCGGCCTCCTGCAGTGTCATCATCTTGCCCTCGCGCCGGGCGTATGCGTAGGTGCTCTTAAAGTCACCTTCCGCAAGCATCGAACGCATGGCATCGTCGACCATCATGACTTCGAAGCACGCGGTGAGTCCGAAGTACCCCGTCCCCTGGCATACGGGGCAATCTTCGACGCGGTTCTTGACCTGCACCTTGCCGTTCTGCCGGAATGCAGTCACGTTCTTGCCCTGCGGCGCGCCGAGCTTCTTGAGAAGGTCAGGCGTGAGCTGCAGCGGTTGACGGCACGCCTCGCACACCTTGCGAATCAGGCGCTGATGGACGACCCCGACGAGACCCTTCGATGCCTGCTTGAGATCGCCAATGGTGCGGAACCACTCGGTGACCGCCGCACCGATCGATTCGGCAGGCACGGTGATGTAGATGAGCGGGCCGTTGAGCCCGGGAGTCGAGGCGATGCGCCCCACGTTCGCGTCGCTGATGTCGCTGACGTAGACGACGTCCGGATCGCGGCGCAGAATGGATTGCAGATTCGTCGCGTAGTCCACAGTCGGGTTCGCGGGATTGAACTGCGAGTGGTCGACGCCTTCAAGATTTAGCTCGACGACTTTCTCAAGCGTTTTGATATTGCATGTGTACGCGTCATGGCGGGCCATGAAGCTGTACGAGGTGGTCGTGATGCCTTGGCCGGGCAGCGATGAGAGCAGCACCACGCCGTGACGGCGCGCGGGTTCGGCAAGGGGCGTGAGCGCTTCCATCTGAGCCGGCAGAAGGCCGAGCGAATCGAACGACACCTGCAGCTGCTTCGCGCGGTCGAAGTCCACGCGGAGCGACTGGCCGGCGTTCGAGCCCCACACTGAGACCCGCGCGGCCGCATCACGGGTGGGGCCCGCGACGCGGATTTCAGCGGTCTGCCGCCGTCGACGCTCGTCGAGCTGGAGCCCGGCAATCTTCTTCAGATAGTCAATCGCCTCATTGGCGGTCTGCGGAGCGAGCGGTTCGCCCTTGATGCGGACCCCGTCGATCGTGTTGAGCGGAACGAGCGGCTGCTGCGGCGCCGTCGCGACCAGGTCGAGACGACTGACGCGGCGCTCCAGTGCAGGCGCGAGAAATCCCTCGAGCGCCATATGCACCGCGTACTCGGGCGAGTCTTTGAGCGGCATCGGATGCCCCTTGCCCGAGGCGGTCATGAACTTGAGTGTGGATTCAGCCAGATTCTTCTTCGCCTGGCGTTCCGCCATCTGCTTCTGGAAGTCGGTGGAGATGAGCTTGAACTTGTTGTTCGCCGGCACACGCTGATCGCGCCACTGCCAGTAACCCCAGAGCCCTCCGATGAGGATCAGAATCATCACGGGCCAGCCGATCCAGAAGATGGGGATCAGCAATGCAGCGGCGATGCCCAGCGCGGCCACTGCCATGAGGATGCCATTCCACGCCACCGTCGGGAGCAGGAAGCGACGTGTGTCCGCTTCGATCTTCGCCGCCACCCACATGAACGGGATGAGTGTCGCGAGCATCAGCACCGGCTTGATGAACGAGACGAGGGTGAACACAGTTGCCTGGGCGAGCAGAGCGCCAGGGTGAACTGCCAATGCCAGCAGCGCTGGCTGGATGGGATCGGAGGAGAGGTCCATCATCGTGGTGGCATCGGCTGAGGCATCAGGAGAGCCGTGAACGACGGCCCGCGCGCCGGTGAGAATGAATGGAGGGGCGACCGGCGCGATGCCACTCGTAGAAGCTCGTCCCGGCCCCCCGCAACGTCAGAGCGTGGCGTCAGGGCCGTGGGTCAGGGCCGTTGGTCAGGGCGGGGGGAGGAGAGTCGTCACTCAGGAGATGCCCTTGAGGCGCATCTTGAGCTCCTCAGGTTTCGGCGTCGCTTCAAGGGCGACTTTCGCGTGAATGTATTCCCCCTCCACCAGCTTCACAAGGCTGGAGGTGAAGTCAATCATGCCTTCTTCGTGGCTCTGTTTGATGATGTCGAGCAATTCGCCTTCCCGACCCTCGAGGATGTACTTCTGCACACCGGGGGTGTTGCGCAGAATCTCAAGCGCAGGCATGCGGGCGATATGTTCGTGCAGCGTCGGGAGCAGCTTTTGATAGACGATCGCACGCAGGTTGTACGCAAGCAGCTTGCGGATCTGCTCGCGCTCGCCCTCCGGGAACAAGTCATAGATACGACCAAATGTTTGCCAGGCGCTGGAGGCGTGAATCGTTCCAAACACCAGGTGGCCGGTTTCGGAAGCGCGGATCGCAGCTTCAAACGTTTCGTAGTCGCGCATCTCACCGACGAGCACGACGTCAGGGTTCTCACGAACGAGCGCCCGCAGCGCCTCATTGAAGCTCACACAGTCGATGCCGACTTCGCGCTGGTTGATCGTCGCCTTGACATCTTGAAAGATGTATTCGATCGGATCTTCGATTGTGACGATGTGGACGGGCTTGCGCTCGTTGATGTACTGGAGCATCGCCGCGATCGACGTCGACTTGCCGGAGCCGGTCACACCCGAAAAGAGGATGAGACCTTGCGCGCTCATCGCCACCTCGCCGAGGGACTTCGGCAGATACAGATCCTCGAATCGCTTGATGTTGCTCGTGATGAGACGCGCCGCGATCGACGGCTTGCCGCGGGCCATGAACAAATTCACGCGGAAACGGTTCCGATCGTCATAGTCGTACGCGAAGTCCATTGATCCGTGCGCGGCGAAGTGCGCGTACTGACGATCGTCGAGCACGTCCTTGGCGATCTGAAACATCAGATCGGTACTGGTCGGAGGCGTGTCGAGCTTCTTCAGCGATCCGCGCAGGCGCACCTTCGGAGCTGTCTCGCTCTTGCAGATGAGGTCGCTGCCGCCCAGACGAATGATCGCATCGAGATAGCTGCGCCAGACCTTGTCTCCCTCGCCCTCGACTGTTCCGCGGTCATGATGCACCGGCGTGGACATCAGCTCAGTTCGTTCCACAGGGAATTCTCCAACTACAAAAGCGACGGGGAGTGCCCGCAAAAGGACTGTGGGGCCCGCGCGAGGATCTGGCGCAAGGTCAACGACGCACGACGTCCGTTGTCATGGCCGCACATGACCGCAGGGCGCAAAAGCCCTGAATCGGAAGAAGGTAACAGATGAACCGGGCTCGCGGCGCGTCCAAACCTCATTCGTTCGCGGACGGCTGCGGGTTCCTTCAATCGGTTCTCCAGGCGCTCGCGCCGTCCGTTGACAATGGTGCCCGGTCCAGCGAGACTCACTCGATGGAGCACAAGATTGTCCAGGATGGCGTCACCTTTGATGACGTTCTTCTCATTCCCGCGTTGTCTTCGGTCACCCCGGATCACGCGGACACGGCGACTCGGCTCACCCGCAATATTCGCCTGAATATCCCGCTGGTCTCGGCGCCGATGGACACGGTCACCGACGCCGGCCTGGCGATCGCGCTCGCTCAGGAAGGCGGCATCGGCATCGTTCACAAGAACATGTCGCCGGCGCGCCAGGCTCGCGAGGTCGCCAAGGTCAAGCGCAGCGAAAACGGGGTAATCACCGACCCTGTCACGCTCTCACCAGACGACACGATCGGCCGCGCGTCGGCCTTGATGGCCGAGCAGAACGTTTCGGGCTTCCCCGTGACCGCGGACGGGTCGAGCAAAGGGGAGATCGTCGGGATCCTGACACGGCGCGACATGAAGTTCCTGGTGGGGCGCGAAGGCTCGGCCCGAGTCGGCGACGTCATGACGCAGATGAATCTCGTCACCGCGCCCGGTGACACCACGCTTGAAGCGGCGGAACTGCTTTTGAACCGGGCACGAGTTGAAAAGCTCCTTCTGATCGATGATCGACGCCGCCTCAAGGGGCTGATCACGATGCGCGACATCGAGAACGTGAAGAAGCACCCCAACGCCTGTCGCGACAGCCGGGGGCGCCTGCGGGTCGGGGCGGCGGTCGGCGTCCACCAGCTCGATCGGGTGCAGGCCCTCGTCGAGGCGGAAGTCGACGTCATCGTCGTGGACACCGCGCACGGTCACAGCGACAACGTGCTTCAGACGGTGGAAGCAATCCGCAAGCGATACGACATCGACATCATCGCCGGCAATGTCGGCACGGAAGCCGGAGCGCTGGCGCTCGTCAATGCCGGCGCCGACGCCGTCAAGGTCGGCATCGGACCCGGGTCCATCTGCACGACGCGCGTGGTGACGGGAGTCGGCATGCCGCAGATCACCGCGATCTTCAATGCACTCAAGGCTTGCGAGCCGCTCGGCATTCCGGTGATCGCCGACGGCGGCATCCGCCAGTCCGGCGACATTGCGAAGGCCATCGCCGCCGGCGCCTCATGCGTCATGCTCGGGTCGCTGTTTGCCGGTCTCGACGAGAGTCCCGGCGAACTCGTGCTGCACCGCGGCCGGCGCTTCAAGACGTACCGCGGGATGGGCAGCGAGGGGGCGATGGCGGCCGGCTCCGGTGACCGGTACGGCCAGGGGCAGATCAAGGAGACGCGGAAGTTCGTGCCGGAGGGAGTCGAGGGGCGGGTCCCATATCGCGGACCGCTCGGGGATTTTGTTTATCAGATGGTCGGCGGTCTTCGAAGTGCGATGGGGTACTGCGGCTGTCGAACGATCAGCGAATTCCAGCGGGAATCACGATTCGTGCGCGTGACGAGCGCGACCGTGATCGAGAACCATCCGCACGACATTCAGATCACGAAGGAAAGTCCGAATTACTCGATGCTCCAGTCTGTTCAGGAGTGAGCGGCGGAGGGTCGGATCCCGACCATTTTGCGAATCCGCGCTAGTCTCTGAGAGAGATGGGGCTGGCTCCGGTGATGCTGTGCACAACGGCTCGCGGAACTCGCACGCCATCGGACCGCATTCTGTAGCGATCCGGACGTGCGACTCGAGCCAAAGGGCGGGGCGCGGCGGACGAGCCTCGGTCGATCATTGGATACAGGAGCGCTATATGAAGAAGTGGGCTTTCATTGCATCGTGCGCGGTCGTAGTGTCGACTGGGCTTACTCCGGCGAGTTTCGCCGCACCGCCTGCGAACGACGACTGCGCCAATACGCAGCCGATCACGGGTGCCGGACCATTCAGTTTCGACCTCACCGAAGCGACGACTGGCGTCAACGGCGTGTTCGTACCGAACTGCGATCTGGGCGGCATCACGATCGGTCACGACATCTGGTACTGCTGGACCTCCAACTGCAACGGCCTCGTGGAGTTCTCGACGTGCGGCCAGACCCAGGTCGACACGAAGATCCGCATCTACGCCGGCTGTACGTGTCCCGCGGACGTCGGCCAGCCGCTTTGCTGCTCGGACAATGACTGTGGCAAGCAGACGCGCGTCGTCTGCGATGCAGTCTGCGGCGCGACGTATCTGATTCAGGTCGGCACGCCCGGCTTCGCTCCGGGCGGGCCTGGCTCGCTGACCATCACGTGCCTTGAAGAGACATGCCCAGGTGAAGAGCCCGGCGACTGTGACTGCTGCGGCGCGCGACCGCCGCTCGTCGAGTCGCTCTCGACACCGTTCAATCCGGGACTGCTCGCGGCTACGACCAACTTTCAGTTCGCAGGCACCGATCCCGCGGTGTACGTGATCGATCTCGGCAACCAGGGAAGCGCCCCGCTTGGCTCGAACTGGAACACGCAGCGATACACCGCTGCCGACTGGACGATGGACAAGCTCGGCGGCGTCTTCGGCGTCACGCTCGACAACGTGGGCAACGTGTACGTCGCCCACACCTCAAACTACGGCGTCTTCGCCACGGATCCGCTCGGTTCGCTCGGCGGCGCCGGCAGCATCTATATCCTCAACGCCAACACCGGCGCCGCGTCGGAACTCGTGCGGCTCCCCAACGCCCTTGATCCGGTGATTGTGGGACAAGGGCAGGCCGGCCAGGCATACCCCGGTCTCGGCAATCTGACGTTTGATTGCAACAGCGACCGGCTCTACGCGGCGAATCTTGAAGACGGCCGCATTTACTCGATCGATCCGGGCAATGCAGGCCAGCCGGTTCGCGACACCTACGACATCACGACCGGCGTGACCACGGGCCCGCTCCCGACGAACGCCCTCGCCGAACCGGGTGATCGCCCCGGTTGGGTTCCGCTGGGCCAGCGACCGTATGCGGTCAAGGCGCAGAACGGCCGGCTGTACTACTCGGTGTGGGCGGGCTCGATCTTCAGCGGCGGGCCGAACACGATTCGGTCCGTGCAGCTCAACGGTGCAGGCGACTTCGTCGCCGGCACCGATCAGCTCGAGCTGACGATCCCGGCTGTCCCCGGCAACCCCGGCTCGAACGCCACAGTCGACATCACGTTTGACGACGAGTGCTGCCTGCTCATCGCAGAGCGCGGCATCGACGAGATCCAGACGGGTGCGCATTCATCCCGCGTCATGAAGTTCTGCCGCGATGCAACGGGCGGATTCGATCCGAACGGCTTCCTCTACTCGATCGGAGACGCGGGCTGCATCGGCCAGCTCAACAGCGCTGGCGGTGTGGGCTTCGAAGTCGGCGCGAGCAACGTGTGGGCGATGGGCGACGCGCTGCTGATCTGCAGCGGCGTGAACGTCTATGGTCTCCAAGGCCAGCCGGACACCGGTGCGCCGATCAATCTGAGCATGCTCGTCGATCTCGACGGCATCACCACGCAGCAGCAGAAGAATCAGCTCGGCTCGCTCGAAGTCAACTGCCTCGATGCTCAGCCGCCGTGCCTGACGGTGACTGAGGAAGACATCCTTTGCAAGGAAGACGGCAGCTTCGATTACACGTTCACCGTGACAAATCAGTCGGGACAGACGGCAGCAGTGCTGATCCTGCCTGACCCGAATATGTCACCGAATGTGATCCCGCTGAATCCGCCGCTCGCATCCGGCAATTCGACGACGGTGACGGTGAACCTCAACGGGCCGCTGCCTGGAACGCAGTTCTGCTTCGAGATGATTCTGGGAAGCATCCAGGGACAGGTGTGCTGCCACCTTGAGCACTGCGTGGAACTGCCTGACTGCGAGTGCGCGGAGATTTCGCAGGTCGGTGTCACCGCGACCTCGACGCCGGGAGTGTTCGACGTGACGTTCACCCTGACGAACCTAGAGCCGTGGCTGATGGGACACATCTCGCTCTTCACGACCGGTGGCAACGGCACGCTGACGCCGGCGCTGCTGACCGTGCCCGCGACGCCGATGTGGGGTTCGCAGGTGCTGGGCCCGATCACGATCAACACGACCGTGGCACCTGGCTCGCAGTTCTGCTTCACGATCGGCAACCACAGCATGGACTGGATCCAGTGCTGCTTCGTCGAGCTGTGCGTGACCGTGCCGACGCCGAGTCCGAGCACCAATCCCGCCGACCTTGACAACGACGGTGATGTCGATGCAGCGGACCTCGCGATGCTGCTCGGTGCATGGGGCTCGAGCGGACCTGGCGATCTCAATGGTGACGGCACCGTGAATGCTGCGGATCTGGCGATCCTGCTCGGATCGTGGGGTCAGTGACGGAGACCAAACGCTCCTCGTGAAGACACGGCCTGGCACTTGCTGTCAGGCCGTGTCGCTTTTGAGGTTCACGTACGCGTTGACATTCGCGCCGCACTGCCCGAAGATCGTTGGCCCACGTGCATTGCCGGTGTGGCGGAATTGGCAGACGCGACGGACTCAAAATCCGTTTTCCCTGATAAGGAAGTGCAGGTTCGATTCCTGTCACCGGCACTCGACAGGTGAAAAGCGAGATTCACCACACAACATCGCGCCGCTGTGAAGCGGCGCGGGGTTGTGCTGGGCAAGAAAGCCTTTCGCCACAACGAGTTGCCACGCACCGCGTGGCTCCCACCTCACCGTCTCCGATGGCCGCCAATTCATGAGGATCGTGCGGTCAAGCGGCAACGGGGTTCTCCTCGTGACCAGCGTACTCACTGGTCGTCGAGCGAAACTCGCCGCAACCCCAGTTGAATTCACGACGGCGTTCCGTTCCTCCCGCCGTCCGCTTCAGTGAACGCCTCGTCGCGACGCGCGATTTCGGCGACCGCCGATCGCACCTGCAAGTAACAGCGTCGCTCCGGGCATCGGGATCACGCAGCCGGCGTTGATGATGTTCGTGTCCATCGTGACCGCACCGTTGAGCGCGAACGCGCGACCGTCCAGGATGTTCGCTCCCGTGTTCAGCGTGATGCTCGTGTTGGCGAGGATGTTGCCTTGAAACTGGGTTTCGGTGCCGAGCGTTGCCGCGCTTCCCACCTGCCAGTAGATGTTGCACCCATCGGCCCCGTTGATGTTGAGGATCGACGATGCGCTCGCCGTCGTCAGCGTGCTCGCGATCTGGAACACAAAGAGAGCGTTGGGATCACCGAGGCCGTCGAGCGTGAGCGCGGCGCTTAGCTGGGCGGACGATGAAAAGAAGTAGACGCCCGGTGTAAGCGTCAAACCGCCGAGATCCATGCCGCTCAGATTCTGGCCGAACGACATTCCCGCGAACACGTTGTAGGCGGTGAGCGCGTCGGCCTGCGCCTGCTGCGCCACACCGTTGTTGATGTGCTGGACGCCGTTCACGATGCCCGGCGGAAAGCCCGTCACTGCGGTTCCGGGCCAGAGACCCAAGTCTCCGTTGATCACGGACGCGCCCGTGTTGGTGACCGTTGATCCGCCCAAGACACCAAAGTTCTGTGCCGATCCAAGGAAATCTCCGCTCGTTCGAGCTACGAAGGCGATCGCCGCACATGCCGCCACGAGGCACACTGCTGTTCTCTTCATTTCTCACCCCCTGGTTTTTTCTGCTGGACTGTCCCGGGTGGACGCGTGGGGCATGCTGCACCTTGGAACGCGTCGCGATTGGGTTCCCGCGGACCGAGCGTACCCGTCCTAGCAGCCCGTGGCGTAACCCCATTGTCACCGCAGCTGCCCGCCTATTGAAAGTCTACGGCGCAACCACATCGCAGCTGACGGCGGCGTCGGTCGCGGACGCCGCGAGCACAGACGCTCGATATGCG
>Ga0163146_10002197_pt1 | contig 26840 bp, 25 predicted proteins | sample OliLakLV19MP7G1_FD_148648 | JGI IMG/M metagenome (GOLD analysis project Ga0163146, IMG submission 148648) | Freshwater microbial mat bacterial communities from Lake Vanda, McMurdo Dry Valleys, Antarctica - Oligotrophic Lake LV.19.MP7.G1 | ecosystem: Environmental > Aquatic > Freshwater > Lake >...
CGAAGCCGGCCGGACGACGACGGTCGACCTGCGCACGCCCTGATCCGGATCGCATCCGCCGTGCCGATCGTCGCGATCGGAAGTTCGGCGTCGAGCACTTCACGCGCGCCGATGCCGAGTACGGTCCACGCATGTGAGCCACGTTGCGCTGAACGTCGGCACACGAAGGGACGATCAAGGCGGCGTGAGCGCCGGCTCACGCCGCTCTCTTGAGTGCGAGATCTCGACGCATCATGCGTGTGTGACCTTGCCGGATCGCGCACGCAGCTATAGACTTCCGCCTCGTTCGCCCGCAGCTCGGGCGATCGCACTCGCGATGAGCACTCACTTCATGCACATGTGTTTCGAGTACCGGAACCGCATCCGCGGTGGCCGCTCTCGATCCATGGGCAGGACGCACTAGACGACTCCTCGCACCCTCGATCGACGAAGAAGGCCATCGCGACGCGGTGGCCTTCTTCGTTTTCACCCAGGTTTTCCCGGGCTTTTCGAACACACAGGACACTCCATGAACGACTCGAACCCGAAGTCACTCCGCGCCAACGTCATGCTCGCCTGCCTCGCCTTCGACCACCGACCGCTGATCCCGTTCCTACTTTCCGGGGCCATCGTCGGTGCCGTGAAGTGGGGTTGGTTGAACGCGGTTCCATGGTGACGTCGTGGAGCTCACCTCGATTCGCAATCGGAGCTTCGCGCGCGCACGCGCGGCGGCGACCACCCACTTCATCATCGGACTGACGCTCCTCGCGGGCGTCTCGATCACCGCGTGGCACCTCCATCGACTCGTGCCCGCGCTGCCTCTGCCGACCATGACGCTGTTCCTCGGCGTCGCGGTGGGCAGCGCTTGCGCGCTCTCACCCGCGCTCCGACACCTCCGCCCAGCCGCGGAAGTGCCCCTCGCGGTCGGCATGGTGCTACTCGGCGCGCAGTGCGACGTCGTCGCAGTCCACACGGTCGGCTTCGTCGGGATCGCACTCCTGCTGCTCCACTGGTGGATCGCGGGACGGATCCTGCGTTACGCGCTCGAGCGCGCGGGTGAATCGAAGCGCACCGCGAGCCTCGTCTCGGTGGGCTCGAGCGGAGCGGGGATCAGCGCCGTTCTCGCTGCGGAATCGAGCGATCCGGAGAGTCCACCGCGCGCGAGGCTCCTCGCCGTCGCGTCGACGCTCGTCACCGGCGCACTCGGGTTCGTGCTCTTACCGCTCGTGGCGTCGAGCTTCTGGTCGAGCGCGACGACGGTCGCGCGTCTCTCGGGGATTGCGATGCCGACTACGGCCGAGGCCGTGTTGATCGGAGCCGCGCACTCCCCCGAGGCCTTGCGCGGAACCGGGGCGTTTCGCTTCGTGGTGAACCTGCTCCAGTGGATCCCAGTGCTCGGTCACGCTCGACGATTCGCTCCACGCGAGGAACGCGGCGCCGCTCGATCCGTCGTGCGCACGGCTGCAGCCGTCGCGCGCAGAATGCCCGGATTCGTGTGGGGCCTCACGCTGCTCGCCGCAGTCGGGACGCTCGGCGGTTTCGCGGATCACGAACGCCGCGTCCTCGCGAACGTGACGAATTGGGCTTTTCTCGGTGCACTCGCCGGCGTCGGATTCGCGATCCGCCCGCTCGAGATCGCGGCACTCGGCTGGAGGCCGATCGTCGCGGCGGTCATCGGCTGGCTCGCGGCGGCGACGATCCTGCTCGGCGCGGTGATCGCGTCGTCGCGTGCATGAGCGGCCGGACCTCGTCCACGCCCATCGCCAACGCGATGCGGTCCTTGCACGCCACCACCGCGCATTCACGCAGTCCCGGTCAACGGGTTCGGCAAAGGGGCGTTCGTGTAATCTCGCCTCGAGCACGGGGCGCGAGCGCGCGCTCGATGTGCTCGACGCGCGAACCCAGCATGCACGATCTGCCTTTCGAGTCCGGACCGATAGAGCGGTTGCGCACCGTCGATGCCGCCCTCCTCGAATCGATCGGTCGCACGCCGCTCGTCCGCCTCGCGCGGATCGGCGCAGGTCTGCCGATCCCCGTGCTCGCGAAGTGCGAGCACCTGAACCCGGGCGGCAGCGTGAAGGACCGCCTCGCGTTGGCGATGGTCGATGACGCCGAGCGACGCGGCGTGCTGCGACGCGGCGCGACGCTGATCGAAGCAACGGCCGGCAACACCGGCATCGGGCTCGCGCTCGTCGCTCGGGTGCGCGGCTACGAACTCGTGTGCGTGATGCCCGAAAAAATGTCGGTCGACAAGCGCACCGCGCTCACCGCGATGGGAGCGCGCGTCGTGATCACACCCAACGCGAAGCCCGATGCGCCCGATCATTTCCAGAACGTGGCGCGCCGTTTGGCAGCCGAGAACGGGTGGTTCCTCACCGATCAGTTCTGCAATCCGGCCAACGTGCGCGTGCACGAGGAGATGACCGGCCCCGAGATCCTGGAGCAGACCGACGGCCAGATCGGCGCGTTCGTCGCCGGCGCGGGCACGGGCGGGACCATCACGGGCGTCGGGCGCTGCTTGAAGCTCTTTGGTTCGAGCGCGCGGATCGTGCTCGCCGATCCCGTCGGTTCCGGTCTCGCGCGTTGGGTGACGGACGGCATCGTCGGGAACGATGCGCCGTATCGCGTCGAGGGCATCGGCACGAGTCGACCGCCTGTCATCCTCGATCGCTCGGTGATCGATGCAGCCGAGAGCGTGTCGGACGCAGAGAGCTTCGCCATGACGCGACGACTGTGGACGGAGGAAGGACTTTTCGTCGGCGGATCGTCGGGCACCGCCGTCGTCGCCGCGCTGCGCGTCGCGAGCAGCGGACTCGTGCGCGATCCGGTCGTCGTCGTGCTGCCCGATGCGTCGGATCGCTATCGCTCGCAGGAATGGGCTCGCGCTCCAGTCGATTCACCTGCCTGACTCGAGTCCGCAACTCGAAGTCCCCTGATGAGATGGCCCGGACGCTCTGGAATCAGAGGAGCGCCGCAACCGCGGCAGCTCGATCGTGAACACGCAGCCGAGGCCGGGGCGATTCCGTGCCTGGACCGTCCCGCCCATGGCTTCTACTGCGCGCTGGCTGATCAAGAGCCCGAGGCCGGACCGATCCTTCCCGGTCTGCGCCGTGCCGGCGAAGAACTGTTCGGCCTGTCCGGGTCGCAGACCGCCGCACTCGTCCCCCACTTCGATCGCGACGCGATCGGGCGTCGAAGTCGAAAGCAGATGGACGTGCCCGTTCGGGTGCGTGAATTTGATGGCGTTCTGAAGCAGATTGGAGACGGCCGATCCGAGCAGCTGCCGATCGGCCTCGACGGCGACCCCCGAGTTGCCGCGCCGGACGGTGAGGGCGACACCGCGCTCTTTCGCATCGATGCTCCCGGCCGCCTCCATTTCCTCCAGGAAGTTGGTGATATCGAGGCATTCGGGTCGGTCGAGGCCCGATTCCAAACGCACCTGCGCCAACGTGCGGTCCACGAGTCTCTGGAGGCCCAAGAGACTGCGGCGGAGCACGGCACCCGTGCTGCCGCCGATTCCGACGGAGCCCGACTTCAGGATCTCGAACGCGAGATTGGCCGTATGCAGGTGATTGCGCAGTTCGTGCGCGAGGAATCCCAGGCGTTCCATCTCGTTCTCGGCGATCGAACGCTCGCGCAACCGCGCGTACTCCGTGACGGCTTGCGCGATCGCGTCGTCGAGACAACGGTTGAGCGTCTTGAAATCTTCCGTGTCGATCCGTGCTTCGCGTTCGATCGCGAGCTGGGTCACGACCTGACAGAGGTCGCCGTAATCGTGCACGACCTGCGCGACCGTGAAACCCATCTGCTGGCGCACTTCACCGTGGCGCGTCGCATCCTCGTCGAGCTTCTCTTCCGCACTTTTCTTGCCGGTCAAGATCGCGACGAGTTCGTCCAGGAAGAGCGGGATGCCGAGCGTCAGCTCATCTTCAGTCGGCTTGGGCGCGAGGCGCAGCCCGACTCGTGCACGTGAACGCAGGAGGATCTCGGCGCGGTTGTCGTTGAGGAACTGATGTAGCATCGCGAACTCGCTGAAATCGAGCGCGAGGATGCGGGGGGGGCGCCGCGGAACGCGATCTCGAGTCCAGAATCTCGCTCACAGCGTAGCGAGTTCCCTCGAATCGCCTCCGAGAACGCCCGGCGAGGGCCGCGGACGCAGCTTCAGGAGGCAAGGCCAGGGAATACTTTGGATCGCTTCGATGCGGCGGACAGCCGCGCCAACTCGGCGCGATTGGGGTCGAGCGATGGAGGCAGAACTCGCTCACGTGCACGGACGAAGCGCGCGTTGGTGGTTCGCCGTCGGCGGTGCTCGCGTCGCATTGTTCCCACCACGCCGCAGCGCCGTTCCGGTCATCGCCGTCGCCGCGTTCGCGATGATCGAGCGAGCGACGACCAAGCTCAGGGAGAAGTTGCCGAATCGCATCGCTCGCTCCTGTCGTTCGATCGTTGACGTTGGATGGGCGCGCGTCGAAGAGCGCACGCGATCGACCACGGTGCAGACAGCCGGGTCAGGAGAAGAACTCGGGCCCACTACCCTCCCGTGCTCGATGTGCCGTGTCGGGAGCGCACGTGTAGGTTGGCGCGAGCCGTCGCGCCACGATCACTGCGCGGCTGCGCCGCAAGGCCACTTTGTGGGTGCTCCGCACCTGCACTTCGCGGGTGCTCCGCACCTGCACTTCGCGGGTGCTCCGCACCTGCACTTCGCGGGTGCTCCGCACCTGCACTTCGCGGGTGCTCCGCACCTGCACTTCGCGGGTGCTCCGCACCTGCACTTCGCGGGTGCTCCGCACCTGCACTTCGCGGGTGCTCCGCACAAACACTTCGCGGGTGCTCCGCACAAACACTTCGCGGGTGCTCCGCACAAACACTTCGCGGGTGCTTCGCACCGTACAAAAGTGGGGGCTGGACAGTGCTCTCCCGGAGAGTGCTCTCCCGGAGAGTGTTCCCGACGGGAAGTGAGAGATGGTCGGGGCGAGAGGATTCGAACCTCCGACCTCTTCCACCCCAAGGAAGCGCGCTAGCCAGGCTGCGCCACGCCCCGACCGATGGTGGGCGAGGAGTCTACGCAGGACGCAGCTCGACTGTCCACCGTGGCGCTTGTGACTCTGCGCGAACCCCTCCAGAATCGAGGCGTGGCGCGCCCTCTTCGCAAACTCCTCAGCGCTCGTCCCAAGGCGCGGCGTCGGCATCGCACCTGGATGTTCGCGATGACGATGGCGAGCCTGGGTTGGGCCGTGGTGTGGATCGACCTCGCCCTCGCGCGTTTGGCGCCGAGCTATGCACCCGATCTCTCCGTCGCGGCCTGGATCGCGTGCGCGTTCGGCGTGGTCGGGCTGCTCGCCGTCGTGTGGGCGGTGCGCGCGAAGCTCGCGTGGCTGCTCGTCCTGCTCGTGCCGACGATCGCGAACGCGACGTTGATCGCAGCACCGTGGGCGCTCGCGGCGCTGCGGCATCCGTCGTCGATCTCCGCGAACGGCTGAGTCACCGCGAACTAGGCGAGATCGTCGGTCAGCGCGGACTCGCGAGGCTGACCATGATCACGCCCGTGATCGCGGCGAGCACGACGAGTCCGAGCGCGAACCATGCGAGCTTCATGTGCGTGCGCCGCGACTTCGGGAAAAACAACGTCTTGATGCCCAGCGCGCTCGCCACGAGGAGCCCGAGCGTCGCCGCGCGCGCCAGGAACAAGTGGATCGGCGTGATGATTCCCGCCGACGCGAGGTCGAGCGTGTCCCCGAGCCGGTACGCGTAGTAGATCGTCACGGCGAGAGACACGTACGCGAGCAAAACGGCCGGGATGTGAACGCGACGCTTGGCGCGCGTCCCGCTCCAAGCGACGACGCCGAGCAGCGCGAGCGTGACGAGGAATGCAGCCGCGAACGCGAGCGTCGGCGTCAACCGGCACCCTCGGAGAGACCGTCCATCTCGCCGGCGGGCGCGCGGGTCATGAGCTCGAGCACGGCTTCACGCGGATCCTTGCCTTCGAACAGCACCGCGTGGACTTGCTCGGCGATCGGCATGCGCACGTCGGCCAGGTCGGACTCCGGACCGAAGAGAGCCTTCGCCGTCCACACGCCCTCGGCCACGGTTCTCGTCTTGGCGAGCACCGCTTCGAGCTTCTGACCGCGACCGATCGCTTCCCCCACCGCGCGATTGCGGGAGTGACGCGAACAGCACGTCGTCACGAGATCGCCGATTCCAGCGAGACCGAAGAACGTTTCGGGGCTGGCGCCGCGCGAGCGGCCGAAGCGCGCCATCTCGACCATGCCGCGCGTCATCAGGGCCGCTTTGGCGTTGTCGCCGAGTTCCAGGCCGTCGCTGATGCCCGCGCCGATCGCGATGACGTTCTTCAACGCGGCGGCCAGTTCGGCGCCGACGGGATCACTGCTCGTGTAGATGCGGAACGATTTGGACGAGAACGCTCTCTGCGTGCGCGCAGCGAGCGCAGCGTCCTCGCTGGCCGCCACGATCGAGCACGGTTTGCCGACCGCGACTTCTTCCGCGTGGCTCGGCCCCGTCAACACGCACGTCGAGCGGTTGCCGAGCACTTCGCGCAGGATCTGCGCCGGCGTGCGGAACGTCTCGATCTCGATGCCTTTCGTCGCCGACACGATCGGCACGTTGCCGGGCAGAGCTTCCTCGAACACGCGCGCGATGCCGCGCAGGTATTGCGTCGGAACCACGCTGACCACGAAGTCGGCGCCCTTCGCCGCGGCGAACGGATCGGCAGTGATTTCGAGGTCGGCGGGCAACGGCACGCCCGGCAAGAAGCGCCGGTTTTCGCGCTGCTCGCGCATCTCCTTCGCTTGCTCGGGGAACGCGCTCCACAGACGCACGGGGATCCCGTTGCGATGCAGCGCGAGCGCGAGCGTCGTGCCCCAACCGCCGTCGCCGATGACCAGCGCGCGCTTGACGACTTGCGGCTCAGCCATGCGGCCTCGCCGCCGGCGGCGGTTCGGTGGGCTTCCGGCGCGCATTCGGCTCCGTGCCGGCGAGCATGCGCTGAATGTTGCCGCGGTGGCGCCAGACGATCAGGCACGCGAGAGCTGTCGCACCGACGAGCATCGCCTGCCGTTCGGTCCGATGGAGCACAGCGACCGCGATCGGGAACGTGAGGCCCATGAGGATCGACGCGAGCCCCGCATATCCCGTCACGAGCCGCGTGACGATCCAAACGATCCCGCCCGCGAGGAACGTCGGCCACGACAGCGCCATGATCCCACCGCATCCGGTCGCGACACCCTTGCCGCCGGTGAACCCGAGGTACGGCGAGTAGCAGTGCCCCAGCGTCGCCGCCGCGCCGACGAGGATCTGGAGCAGTTCGCGGTCCTCGCGCGTGCTCCCGAAGAATTGGTCGACGGCCAACGCCGGCAGGAAACCCTTCAGGAAGTCGAGCGCGAACACGGCGTAGCCCCACTTGCGCCCCATCGCTCGGATCGCGTTCGTCGCGCCGATGTTCCCGCTGCCGATCGTGCGGATGTCGACGCCCTTGACGAGGCGCGCGAGGATCAAGCCGAAGGGGATCCCCCCGATGAGGTACGCGGCCGCGATGGCGACCCACGACCACGGCCCGGCGAGGAGCACAGCTGCGTCAGGGAGGAGGATGAGGACGGGGGCCAAAGCTCGAGGGGCGCCAGATGCGAGCGCTCGCGAGACGATACCGATTCCAGAACTCCCTCGCCCGCCTCGCGGAGATCGCATCCAAGGACCCGATCCGCGCGGAAGCAACGGGGTTGCAACGTGGGCAGACCGCCTTACGATCTTCCGACACGAACCCCTGGGAATCGTGGGCCCAATCCGAGCCCTGAGTCGCCGCCCACGAGCCCGCCGAAGAGCTTCTCCGATGACCTATGTGATCGCCGAACCCTGCGTCAAGACGAAAGACACTGCCTGCGTCGAGGTGTGCCCCGTGGACTGCATCCACCCGACGAAGGACGACCCGACCTTCGCCAAGCACGACATGCTCTACATCAACCCGGATGAGTGCATCGACTGCGGCGCGTGCGTGCCGGAGTGCCCGGTGGACGCGATCTTCGACGAGGCGGAGTTGCCCGAGAAGTGGGCCTCGTACAAGAAGATCAACGCGGACTGGTTCACGCAGAATCGCTGAATGTCCACCACGGTCGTACACGCGACCGACGACGAGCCCGACGGCGCGCTGCGCGGTCGGGCTCGTGTGTTTTCGAAGCGAGGATCGCGAGCGCGTTCAGGGCAGATCGAAGTCCTGCCGGAACTCGTCGACGTCGGCGGGGATCGTGAACGTGCGCTCGGTCCTCGCGCCGTTCCTATCCAGGTTCGCGACGTACAGGTGCCACGCTGCTTCGACTCCCATCGCCCGAAACCGACGCCGGATTCGGCTGGACGATTGCGGACGTCCGCGACGTCGACGTCGACGGAGTACGGGATGTCGCCATCGGCTGCCAGCCCTCGTCGGAGCGCGAGTTACAGTGAGTGCGCACGACCTCGGCGTCTCGAACTCACACGCACGAGCCCCCACGTCGCCCCCGCGCTAGACCCAGATGTTCAGCCGAAATTTGTCGCTGCGGCACCACGCCCACTGGCTCTTGGCGGCGGCCGTCTTCCTCATCGGCTTGCCCTGGCTCGGCTCCGAGGGCACGTACCACGGTGACGAGCGCTTCTATACCGACGCGGCCCTGCGGATGATCGCGGACGGCAATGCGTGGGCGCCAGAGTACGCGGATGGCAGCGCCCGTTTGAACAAACCGCTGCTCGTGTATTGGCTCATCGCGGTGCCGTTCGAACTCCTCGGCCCGAGCTTGTTCGCCGCGCGGCTCCCGTTTCTCGTCGCGGGAGCGCTCCTGGTTGGTGTCACAGGGCGGCTCGCGCGGGCGCTCTTCCCGACCGATCCGCGCGCGCCCTTCCTCGCGGCGGCGATCGTGGCCTCGAACATCTCACTCGCGGCGTTGGCCGTGCGGTCCACCCCGGACATCTTGCTCGCACTCGCGACGGCCATCACTTGGGTCGGAATCGCGGAACTTCTCGTTGGCGGCCGGCCGGCACGCGCGGCTGCACGTTGGTTGTGGCTCGGCATCGGGTTCGCGGCGGCGGCGAAAGGCAGTCTCTCGATCGTGCTCGTCCTCTTCGTCGTGAGCGCGATCGCCGTGCTCGGCGGCCGCGGCGCGTGGCGCGCACTGCTGCTTTCGCCGTGGCTCGTCGCCGCCATCGCTCTCGCGGGAGTTTCGCTCGTGCCCTTGTGGCTCGTCGACGCGCCGCTCGGAGGGCCGAGCTTCGTGCAAGACCAAGTGTCGACGCGTCTCTCGACCTCGCCGCTCGAGGTGGTCGGGATGGGGCTCGGATACAGCGCCTCCCTCACGCGCCATTTCTTGCCTTGGATTCTCGCCCCGATCATCCTGGCCTTCGCGAACCGCACGGCGCTCCGCGAAGCCTGGCGCGGTCACCGCCGAGGCCTCGTACTGGTCCTCGCGTTCACGCTCCTCATGTGGCTCGTGTTCTCGGCGGCGAACCTGCATCGAGGTCGCTACCTCACGCCGATCTACCCAGCCTTCGCGTGCGCGACCGCCGTCTTCGTTCCTCTCGCGCTCGACCTGCGCGGAGTGCGGAGGGGCGTCTGGATCCTGACGGTCCTCGTCGCCGTCGCGGCGGGCCTGATGGCGCTCGTGGCACTGCGCGTCGACATCGCGGCGGCCATCGGCGCGGGGGCGGCGGCCGCGGTCGCGACCTATTGCGCTTGGAAGGTGAGTGCCGACCAGCGCGCGCCTGCCTTCGCGATCGCGTTCGGTGCGCTCGTGCTCGTCGCCGTTCCCGCGCTGCGCCATGCGTTCCGCTCGGGAGACTACGCGCGCGCCGCTGCGGCGGAACGCATCGACGCGGCGTGGGGCTTCGATGCGTTGACACCCAGCATCCTGCGCGTGCTCTCGGGAGGCCGAGTCGATCCGCGCTCGTGGCCGGCAACTCCCTCGGAGGAAGACTTCGCTCGCGCTTCCGTCGTGATCGCGCGCGGCCCAGCGCGTGCCGCTCTCGAAGCACGCGGCTGGAGCCTCGAGCAGTACGCATCCCGCCATCGGAATCCGAGAATCGGCGACCTGCTCGAACTGCTCGGCGAGCCGGATCCCAGCGCGTGGCTCGCCGAGCGCGGTGAGCCGGTGTACTTCGCACGCCGACCTCCGGCGATGCAGCCGACTCCACCGCTCGATCGGTGATCGAAGGGTGGTGAGGGAAGCGAGGGACGAGGAGTTGCGCGCTGCGGCGACGGCCCGACGCGATCCGCCCGTGCCTTTCAGTTGGCGAGGACCGCCTCGATCTTGGCGCGCGCTTCGATCTGCTGCGGTTGGTCCTTCGGCATCAGGCAATTGCCCACCGCGTTCAACAAGGTCTGCGCCGTCTCCAAGGACTGATCCTTCGGCAACGACTTCGCGAGCTGCGATGCGCGCGTCTGCATCGCCTTGAACTTCGAGCCCTCGGCCACCGCCGGTTTGCGCCACGACTTCGCCTCGGGCGGCAGCTTCGCGGCGGCGGCCTTCGCGGCCACGACGCGGCTCGCGAGCGTCGGGTGGTCGCTCATCATCTCCGGCGTCGTGTCGTAGCCCGCGTCGACCATCGCCTGGAAGAAGTCGCCGAAGTGATCGGGATCCCATCCGGCGCGCGTGTAGAACGCGAAGCCCAGATCGTCAGCCTCGGCCTCGTCGCCGCGCGTGAAGCCTTTGTTGAGGAAACCGGCGAGTGCACCCGCGCCGACCGCGGCGAGGCCCGCGTACTCGAGCTTGTTCTCGTCGTCCGCGAGCGTGTAGCCGAGCGCCGCGCCGGCGACCGCTCCGCCCATCGCGAGATACTGCCGGTTCATCCCCTTGTGCACGTGCCGCGCGTAGACGTGCGCGTACTCGTGCGCCATCACGGCCGCGAGCTCGTCCTCGGTCTGGCACTGCTGCAGGAGCTGCGTGTAGATGTACATGTGCTCGCCGCCCGTCGTGAACGCGTTCAACGTCTCGCTGTTCACGAAGTGGAACTTCACGTCGGTGAACATCCAGCCGTCGTCTTCCTTGCGGTGGCTCGAAGGGCCGTAGCCCGTGTCGGAGAGCTTCTTCGCCTCGACGATGATGCGATCGCCCATCTCCTGTAGGTATCCAGCGAGCGTCGGATCCTCGAGCACCGCCGGTTCGAGATCGCGGTGAGCGTCGTCGGCTTGTTGGATCACTTGCCGATCCGACGCGCAGGCGGAGAGCAGCGTGAGGAGGATCGGAGCGGCGAGGTGACTGAGGAGCGCTTTCATCTGGGATTCCGGTCGAAAGTGGTTGAGCTCGCGCCGAGGGGCGAAGCGGAGCGCCACGAACCTATCACGCCGCCTTGCGGAAGCGGTCGCCGCCGCTACCGTCCGTCGCCCATGGACCTGCCGAAGAACTCGCGATCGATGCGCAGGCGCGCCACGATCGCCCTTTTCCTCGTCAGCATCGTCTGGGGCTTCACGTTCCTGTGGATGAAGCAGGCCGTGGACGCGATGGAGCGCGTCGCCGGTCCCGATCGACTCGTCGCGGGTTCGGGCGTGTTCTTGGCCATGCGGTTCACGATCTCCATGGCGATCCTGCTGGTATTCGTGCCGTCCTCGCGCAGAGCGCTCACGAGCGACGCCACGAACGTCGTGTGGGGCGGGGGCGCATGGCTCGGCGTCTTTCTCGTCGTCGGGTTCGTCCTCCAGATGATCGGGCTCGGCGACGTCACGCCGGCCGTGTCGGCGTTCTTGACGAGCCTCTACGTCCTCTTCTTGGCCGTGATCACTGCGTTCGTCGAGCGGCGCCTGCCGCGTGTCGGCTTCGCGATCGGCGCGCTCCTCGCGACGGCGGGGGCGGCAGTCGTGCGCGGTCGACCCGAGATCACGGAGTGGCGCACGGGCGAACTGCTCACCGTCGGCGCGTCGATCGCGTTCGCCGTGCACATCCTCGTGACGGATCGCGTGACGAAGCGGGCGCCGGTCATGCCCGTCACTTTCGCGATGTTGGCGTGGGTCGCGCTGGGCGGCATCCTGCTCGTCGGGTTCGAGAATGCGCGCGGCGCGGGGCTCACCGGGGCGGAGTTCGGCGCGTTGTGTCGCGATCCTGAGTTCATGCGCCCGCTCCTCCTGACCACCGTCTTCGGGACGGTCGTCGCGCTGGGCCTCATGAACATCTACCAACGCGAGGTCGATCCGGTCCGCGCGGCGATCCTCTACGCGCTGGAGCCGATTTGGGCGGCACTGATCGGCGTCTACGTCGGAGCCGATGCGTTGACGGGCTGGCTCGTCGTCGGCGGCTCGTTGCTCCTCGCCGGAAATCTCGTCGCTGAGCTCGCTGGATCCCGACGCGACGGCCGCAGCGTGTCGACCTGAAGCCACTGCGCGCATGGCTTTCCGCCTCGGGGAAAGTCCTTCCATGCTCGCGGCGAACGCGTTTCACCCGAGAATTGCAGGGCGGATCTGCAACTCGTGATTCGTGCGCACTTGCGCGCTCGTCGTGCGCGATCGACTGGCCGCGTCGCACGCGCGATGTACGGTTGCTCGATCGCTCTCCGGTCGGCAGGCCGGAGCCGCAGCACTCCTCCGCAAGGGAGCGCAAAGCGATCACCACCCTCCGCACGATCGCTTCCCGCGCTGTTGCTGCCGTCGCCAGCGCGAACATCCGCACCCTCCACCGACACCATGTTCAAGTTCCTCTCCACGCTCTGTCTCGTCGCAGGCGCCGTCGCGCTCGCGCCTTCGTCCTTCGCCAACGGCTGTAACGGCGGGGGCGGGGGCGGTGGCCAGAACCAGCTCCGCTGCGATGCCGGCGGCCCCTACGTCGCTGCCGCGCAGGCGCCTTTCGCCACCGTCCAACTCGACGGCCGCGGCTCGCTCAACGAGACGGGCTACCAGTGGTCCACGCAGTTCCCGGGCGCCCTGTTCGACGACGCATCGAGCGGCACGCCGACCCTGACGATTCCTGTCGGCAGCCACTGCTCCTTCCAACTCAACGTGCGCCTCACGGTCACGAACGCGAACGACTCGAAGACCTGCTGGGTAACCGTGCGCGTGCGCGATTGCACGCCGCCGGTCATCACGTGCCCGGAAGACGGGAAGATCTTCTGCGGGACCAGCACCTCGCCGAACACCCTCGGTCGCGCCACGGCCACGGATAACTGCGACACGAACGTGAACATCAGCTACTCCGACACGGTCGTGCCCGGCGAATGCGCCGCGAACCGCTTCGACAGCGTCATCCGCCGCCGTTGGCGCGCTCGTGACAACAACTTCAACACGTCGACGTGCACGCAGATCATCGACCTCGTCAAGACTGTCACGAGCCTCGACATCCGGCCCGGCGTCTTCCCGAACGGTTACGACGCGGATGCCTGCGACCTCCTGCCCGTCACGATCCTCGGACTGGACGGGTTCAACGTCGGCAACATCCAGTGGAACACGGTCAAGCTGTACGGCCGCAACTGCGACGGTGGCCCGGTTTCGCCCCAGTGCTTCTCGATGGGCGACGTCGCCGGTCCCTTCTTCGGCGGCGCGGAATGTGACGGCGGGGTCGTCGGCCCCGACGGCAAGCTCGACCTGACGGCCTACTTCAGCCGCAACAAGCTGAACCAGCGCCTGAACCTGGACGACCTCCCGGCCTGCACGGTGGTGCCGCTCGTCGTGACGGGCCGCCTCTCCAACGGCTGCAAGTTCATCGCGGAAGACTGCGTCCTGATCCTCTGACGGAGTGACCTTCAGGTCTCACACCGCGGGCCGGCCCTGTGCCGGCCCGCGGTCATTGGCCTGGCGCGCCTCGACCGGACTGCGCCGACGGCACTTCGGAACAAGCCGCCGGGAATGACAGCGACCCGCTGCCTGGATCAGGTCCACAGGCAGCGGGTCGTCGTCGATTCTCGGACGCCGAAACGGGCGTAACGAGCTGAATTGGAGCGGCTGAAGGGATTTGAACCCTCGACATCCACCTTGGCAAGGTGGCGCTCTACCACTGAGCTACAGCCGCGTCGGGCGGGCAGGATAGCGCCGGTCTTGCCCCAGGCAAGCGTTCCGCGGATCCGCGTTCAAGAGCGCGCGATTCCGGCGATGCGGGCGGCCACGAACTCTCCCGCCGAACGTGCGGCGGCCGTCAAAGGTCGCCCGAGCGCCAGCTCGGCCGCCAAACGCGTCGCGAACCGGCAACCCGACCCGCGTAGCTTCCCGCCCGGAGTGCGCCGGTGACCGAACCACACGGGTGCGCGGCCGGCCTCGAGGAGGAGGTCGCGCACGGGATCCTCGTGGCCATGCCCGCCTTTCAACACGACGGCGGCGGCGCCCAGCCCTGTGAGGAGCCGCGCGACATCGACGCGCGCGGCCAAGTTCGTCTCGAGCTCGCGCACCGGCACGCGCGCCAGCTCGGCTGCTTCGATGAGGTTCGGCGTCACGATCACGTCGAGTCCGAGCAGCGTTCCGCGCAGGACTTCGACATCCAGCACGTCGAGGAAGCGCGCGCCGCTCGAAGCGGCGATCACGGGATCGAGGACGACGTGGACATGCCCGGCGTGGCGCAGTTCGACGACGAGCCGCGCCGCGTTCTCGATCGCATCGGATCCAGGAAGCAGTCCGAACTTCACGGCGCCGACTCCCGATCTTGCCGCGAGACGAGCTTCGGCCAGCCACGTGTCCGGATCTCGCGCGCCGATCGAGCGCACTCCCGCATCGTCCTGATCCGTTTCGGCGGTCGCGACGAAGAGGCCTTCCACGGCGATCTCCGTCAGCGCGTCGCGATCCGCGTCGAGGCCCGCGCCGCTCGGATCGCGGCCTGCGAGGACGAGGATGCGCTGCACGTGCGTCAGCCTCCTGCCAGTTTCAGTTCGACACGCACGCGACCCGAGGGCGTCGTGAGGATCACGGGCTCGTAGGCTTGCGCCGAGACTTGGATCGCGGCGATGCCGCGTGGGACCAGGATGCGCACGACACCATCGACGATGTCGAGCGGCCGTCCGTGTGGACGCGACGTCTCGGACGTGACGGGGCCGATGCTCGCGCTCTCCATCGGCTGCCCGCGTTCGTCGACGATCTCGAGCTCGAGCACCGTCGCGCGATCCGTCAGATCGACGTGCGCGAGCCGTGTGTCGACCGATGCAGCTCCGCGCGGAACGAGAACGCGCTCCAAGACGAGCAACGGTTCCTCGAACCCGACGGGATGGAAGATCACGCGGACCTCGCCGGCGTCCACGTTGCTGAATCCGAAACTGCTCGTGCCGTCCGTGCTCAACGCCAGTGCGGCGCCGTTCGCGCGTTCGACGCGCACGATCACGGATCCCTCGGGGGCGCCGAGCGGCAGGACGACATGGCCGCGCAGAGAGCCGTGCACCGCGATCACGACGCGCGCGCGCGAATCGCCGCGGCGCAGCGCGAGGGTCGCCTCGGCCGCGCGGCGTTCGGGCTCGACGGCACGCACGAGCAGTGCATCGTCCGCCGGAGCCGGTCCGCGCAGCGTGAACGCGCCGCGTTCGTCGGCCTCCACGCGCGTGCGCGGATCCGCGACGGCGCGCGCGTCGCACAACTCGACGGTGGCGAGCTCGATAGGCCGCTCGTTCTCGTCGAGCACCGAGCCGCGGATCAGTACAGGCCAGTCCGGCGCGAGCACATCGCCCAGATCGAGTGGATTCCTCGCCGTGCGCGGCTCGACGGACATCGTCGTGCTCGCCACGGTACGACCGTAGGGATTGCGCGCGACGAGCACGAGCTCGACGGCGCGTTCCGCCGCATGAAGAGCCGGCACGTCGATGACGAAAGCACCGCGATCGTCGGTACGTTCGGCACCTTGCTCGGACCAGGCGCCGCCGAGAATCGTCCACGCGACGACGTCGAAGGAGCGCCACGGATTCCCGCGTGGATCGAGGAGGCGGCCGCTGACGCGCGGCATCGGCGAGGTCGCGGCGAGCACGACGCTCGTCTCGTCCTGATCCGTCGTGCGCACGTCGGCGCGCAGCTCGAGGGGCGAGCAGCGCGTGCGTGCGATCGCAACGAGATCCATCCCGGCGGGTAGGTCCTCGAACACGGCCAAACCGTCGACGACCGTACGCCTTCGCTCGACGCGGCAGTCGCCCTCGCGTCCTGCGGGCGCGAGCGTGACCACGGACTCGCTCGCGCACGGCTGGCCGTCCGCGCCGTGCACCCACACGAGGACGCGCTTCCCCGGCGGCGTGACGAGACGCACGATTTCAGCGGGGATCAGGCCCGCGGGCAGAACGATGCAGGCGTCGCCGGGAACGTCTACAGCGACGGTGAGTTCGTCGTGTCGAGCGCTCGCCGCGAGGATCGCACCGTCAGCGAAGCGCAAGGTCGCCACGCCATCGGCGCCGGTGCGACTGCTCCATATCGTGCGACAGTCGGCGCTGCGGAGGAGGACGGGCACGCCTGATCGCGCCGCACCGAGCGCGTCGTCGACCCGCACGGCGAGCGTCGTGTCGCGTGCGAGGACGATGCGTCGGTGACTGACGTCCTCACGCTGCACGACGGCCGAGCCGTATTCGTCGCCGAGCCGCGCGTCCATGATCATGGTTCCAGCTTCGCTCGTGAGCATCGCGAAGCCACCGGCGAGGGTACGCACGGTTCGAGTCGCCTCGGCCAGGAGATCGGACGGGTGCATCGCGGAGGGATCGCGGCCCGACGCACGCACGGCATCGAGATCGCGCTGCAGCATCCAGCGCACGTTCGCGTCGAGCGCGGGTCGTCCGTCGGCGCGCAGGATGTGGAGGCCGAAGCCTTCCTCCTCCGCCGGAACTCCCGCTGGCAACGCGCCCAAGCCGGGGATGCCTGCTTCACCCGATCTCGGGCGCGTGGGGCGCTGACCTGCGACCGGTGTGCTGGGCTCGGTCGTCTCCGGAGCAGCCGTCTCGGGAGCAGCCGTCTCGGTGGCCGAAGGATCGGGCAACTTCGCGTCGATCGGCACGCGCGGCGCGACGGTGCCCGACATCTCCCCGGGGAGGAGGTCGCGCGGGGTCCTCGCCGGCTTCACATCCGCCACGGGAACCAGCGCGTCGACCGTCGCACGCATCGCCTCGTCGCGCGGCATCGGGGGGCCGGATGCGGGCCGCGCGAGCGCCGCGAGTCCGGCGATCACGAGAAGGAGCAAGCTCCAGACGGCGAGGCCGAGTGCGATCCGATGCATGAGGTCGGCCGACAGGATAGCCGGGGGCGGGCTCCGCGAAGCGAGTAGCATCCCGCGTCGTGCTCACGGTGTTCCTCGCAGTCCTCGGATTTCTTTCCGCCGACCCGGGCGAGCGCCCGCCGGACCGCATCGTGCTCGCGGACGGGACCCGGCTCGAAGGACGCGTCGTCCAGGAGGACGGTTCGCGGATCATCCTGAGAATCGGTTCGAAGGAGCGCGTGATCGATCGCGTCGACGTCACCTCGGCCACGACGCGCCTCTCGGCCTGGCACGAAGCACTGGATCGCTGGCTGAAGCTGGACAAGGACGACGCCACGAAGATCGCCGACATCGGGCTCTTCGCCGAGCGTCTCGGGCTGCCGGAGGAGGCGCGCGTCTTCGCCCTCCGCGCATTGGCCATCGACGCGGAGAATCGGGCCGCCCGTGAATTGCTCGGCCACGAGCGCAAGGAGAAGGGCTGGTACTTGCGCGAGGACGGCCGGCGCTACTTCTGGCCCGAGCGCGTCAAGAAGAGCACGGACTTCGGCAGCGGTTGGACGCTCGAGACGACGCACTGGTCGCTGCGCACGAACCTGCCGCTCCTCGACGCGACGAACGCGATCCTCGACCTCGAGAACATCTACGCGATCTACTTCCGCGAGATCGCGCCGGTGGTCGAGGCCCGTCACCTGGATGGGCCTCTCTTGGCGCAGATCCACGCGGACTCGGGCTCGTACCCGGAGATCGCCGCCGGTCGCGGGTTCTACGATCGAGCCGGCCGCGTGCTCGTCGTGAACGCCGAGGGCGGCCTGGACCGTGGGCTCATGGTCCACGAAGCGATCCACCAGATCCTCGCCGAGACGGCCGTTCTCGCGCGCGGCGGTCGCGGAGAAATCGGACCGTGGCTCGACGAAGGCTTGGGCGAGTACTTCCGCGCGACGACGTGGGGTCCGGCCGGGAGGCTCGCGTTCGACGCGGGTCGCATCGACACGATCGCGATGCGCAAGCAAGTGCACTCGAACGAGACCTACAAGCTCTCCCGCATCCTGACGTTCGACAGCGGCGAGTACCTGTCGACGTCGAGGCAAGACCTCAAGTACGCGCAGTCGTACACGTTCGTCCACTTCCTGTTGGACGGCGACGGCGGACGCTATCGACCGGGGTTCGACCGCTTCCTGCGCAGCGCGTGGAAAGGCCAGGGGTCGTCGACCGACCTGGAATCCGCGTTGGATGCGAAGGTCGACCTAATCGAAAAGGCCTGGAAATCCTGGGTGAAAGACCGCGCGCGCTGAGAGCCCGTGAAGAAATCGAGTCTACGGGCTCTCGGATTCATGTGGCGACGCTTCGCGTCGTGAGAGCGTGTGAAAGCACCGGTGCCGGCCGCTTTCTGAGACCATCCGCGTTGCTCTGGCAGCCCGCTCCCGGCGATCAGAACTTCGAGTCGACGAGATACTGCACCGCCGCGAGGATCTCCGCCCGTCCGTGGCGCGGGTTGATCTCGAGAACGCGTTCGGCGGTGCTCGGCACGTAGTTCGACACGAGTTTGAAGTCGACCTGCCCCGATCCCGGCGGCATCTCGGTCACGCCTTCGACGGCGTCCTGCAAATGCACGCCGATCATCCGCGGCGCATAGGCGTCGAGCCATTGACCCTGGGGGGGCAAACCGGCGCGCTCGCGCAGGTGGAGACGGCCCGTGTCGTGCCAGTAGCACAGACCGCGGCGCTCGAGGTCGTCGAGGACCCAACCCACGGCTTGGAAGCTCAGGAGGTCGAGGAAGCTGTCGCCCGGCTCGATGGCGATCTTCGTCTCCGGCAACTCGTGCATCACCGTGTGGAGTGAGCGGCACAGGTGCTCGACCTGGCGCTGACCACGACGTTGGACGCGCGTGGCGAGATCGCGCACGACCTCTTTGTTCTCGTCCGTCGGCCCCTCGCGGACCAAACGCGCGCGGAGGCGTTCGGACTCGTCCTGGAGCGCCTTGTCCTCGACCTCGCAGCCGCGAACGATCACGGTCGGGCACTGGTAGCGTTGCGCGAGGCGCACGTGGCGACGCAGCGAGTTCACGGCCATCTCGCGCTGGTCCTCGGAGAGCGAGCCGAGCTTGCTGCCGGACATGTGCTCGGAGCGCGGATCGAGACAGCCGGTGACGATCGACCGCACGGAGATGCCGGTTTCGCGCCGAGAGTCCTCGAAGCCGTTCAACTTGACCGGTGCGTCGAGCAGGCCCAGCTCGATCCTACGGAAGCCCATCGCGACCGCGGCGAAGGCCTGGTCCTCGATGGTCTTGAGTCGCGACCCGTAGCAGGCCGTCGACAGGGTGAATTGGTTGGGGATCCCGGGTTGGGTCAATCGACCGCCTTGTCGCCGTCTTGGGGGGAGCCCGCGGCGACCCCCTAAGGTTCGGACGCGGGAGCTTCGGACCAGAGAAGAAACCGACCTCAGGGAATGGGATGCGCTCGGTTCCACCCCAACCCAGTTTCGTCGAGTACCTGGAAGTCGATTCCTCCTCGGACGGAGATCGCTCACGGATCTGTTCCGTCGAACTGAGCGATCGTGCGCAAGATAGGAACTCCCAAAAGGACTGGTGAAACGCTGGATGAAGAGAGTGTGGAACTCGGGCCTTACGCCTCGATCTCAGACTCGCACTTCGGCCTTCTCGCCCAGGAGGTACGCGTTGCGCTCGAGGATCGGGTCCACTTCGGCTGCCAGGAATTCTTCGACCTGCTCCGGCGCGCGGCCGACGAAGCGCGCGGGGTCCAGGATGTCGTCGAGGTGCCCCGCCAGTCGACCGAGGACCGGATCCAGGGCGAGCAGCGACCGCAGTGGGTTCTCTCCTCCCGCGAGGATGGCCTCGGACGCGGTGCGACTCGCCCGCCGGATCGACTCGTGCACGTCTTGCCGATCGGCACCGGCCTTCACCGCCGCCATCATCACGTGTTCCGACGCGAGGAACGGCAACTCGGCGGCGAGGTTCTTCGCGATGACGTGGGGTCGCACCACGAGACCGCGCGCGACGTCGAGCTGCAGGATCAGGATCGCATCGGTCGCGAGGAAGCTCTCGGCGATCACGAGGCGTCGGTTCGCGGAGTCGTCGAGCGTGCGCTCGAGCCACTGGTTCGCGGCGGTGTGCGCCGCATTGTCGAGCCCGGCGATCACGTAACGCGCCAACGAACAGATGCGCTCGGAACGCATCGGGTTGCGCTTCCACGGCATCGCCGAAGACCCGATTTGCTTCGATTCGAACGGTTCTTCGAGCTCTTTGCGGCTGGCCAGGAGCCGGAGGTCCACCGCGAACTTGTGCGCGCTCTGCGCCACCGACGAAAGGACCTGCAGCACGCGGAAATCGGCCTGGCGCGGGTAGGTCTGTCCCGTGACGCCGAACGAGCGCTCGAAGCCGAATGCACGCGTGACGCGCGCATCGAGCTCGCGCACTTTCCCGTGGTCGCCGTCGAAGAGTTCGAGGAAGGAAGCCTGCGTCCCCGTCGTGCCCTTCACGCCGCGGAAGCGCAACGTGGCGCGCGCGTGGTCGAGGTCCTCGAGGTCGTGGACGAGATCCTGGAGCCACAACGTCGCGCGCTTCCCGACCGTGGTCGCCTGCGCGGGTTGTAGGTGCGTCCAACCGAGGGTCGGCAGGCTCTTGTACTCGCGGGCGAACTTCGCGAGCGCCGCGATCACGTTGACGAGTTTCGCGCGGACGAGGTCGAGGCCTTCGCGGATCGCCAAGAGGTCCGCGTTGTCCGTCACGAAGCACGAGGTCGCACCCAAGTGCACGATGGGCCGCGCGCTCGGGCACAGGTCACCCCAAGCATGGATCTGCGCCATCACGTCGTGACGCAGTTCGCGCTCGTACCGCGCCGCCGCCGCGATGTCGATCTCGTCGACGTGGGCTTCGAGCTCGGCGATCTGCTCCTGCGTGATCGACAGGCCGAGTTCGCGCTCGTTCCGCGCGAGCTCGATCCACAAGCGCCGCCAACGCGTGATTTTCGTGCGCTCCGAGAAGTTCGCCAGCATCGCAGGGCTCGCGTAGCGCTCCGAGAGCGGAGAACGCCAAGTGTTGGAGGGGTCGGTCACAGCCAGGAGATCTCCGGGAGAAAACGCGGCAGGAAGGTAGCGAGTCCCGCCGCGGCGATGCACGCGAGGAGTCCGAGGAAGATCGCGCGCGTGAACCGACGGGGGTCGTTCGCGGCGCGGAGCACGCTGACCGCAGCCAGTGCGCCGACGAGATCCGTCACGACGTCGAGCACGGACGCGTCGCGGCCCGGGACCGTGGATTGATGCAGTTCGTCCACCACTCCGTGGACGACGCAGAACGCCACGATCCAGAACGCGATGCGCGCGGACGGCGCCACGGTTGCGCTCGGGCGTCTCAGTGCCAGCACGATCCACGTCGCGAGGCCCGCGTACTCGGGTGCGTGCGCGAGGTTCGAGACCCAGGCGCCGGTCGGCGAGCCCGCGGACAAGTCGCTCGGTGGGCGCGACGACAGGGTCCAGATCAACGCCATCCACCCGATTGTCAGCACGACACCGATGGCCGGGTGGACGCCCCGCAGGCGTTCGACGAGTGCGCGCAGGTGTTCCAAACGCGTCAACCGCGCGCGTACGTGCGCACCGCCACGAACTCGACGCCCAAGCCGTCCTCGCTGCGCACGACGTCGAGGCTGTCCAGCATCTGCGCGAGGAGGAAGAAGCCGCGTCCGCGCTCGTCCTCGATGTCGGGCTCGTCGGGTTCCGTCAACAGCGCGCGCAGACTCTCCGGATCGGCGCCGCCCTGATCGCCGACGCGCAAGGTCCAGCCGTCTTCGCGGACGACGAGGACGAGCGACATCCGTACGCGCGAGCGCAGGTCCTCCTCGCGCAGAGTGCGCTCACCGCCGCCGTGGTCGACGGCGTTCGTGAGCAACTCGCCGGCCACGAATTCCAGCGTGTCGATTTCGTTCGCGGGGACGTGTTCCCGCTGCGCGAACTGCCGCAGCACGCCGCGCGCCATGCGCTCCGCGCTGTGCGCGGCAGGCAAATCGAGCCGCAGCTCGTGCGGTCGTGCGGCTCCGTTCCGAGTCATCGTGCGAGCGGTAGGAGATCGAGAGAGAGATCCAGCGCCGGCGCCGAGTGCGTCAGTGCTCCGACGGAAATCCGATCGACTCCCGAACGCGCGACGTCGCCGATCGTGCTCTCGTCGATGCCGCCGGACGCTTCGAGCTCGACCGGTCGACCTCGCGCCGCCGCGCGTGCCCGCAGAATCGGCGCGAGCCGCGCCATCTCCTTCGGCGTCATGTTGTCGAGCAAGACGACGTCCGCGCCGCCGTCGACTCCGGACAGCGCTTCGCGCTCGTCGCGCGCCTCGCTCGTGATCCTCACGCCGGGGCCGATGGCGCTCCGCAAGTCCGCCAGCACGACTTCGATCGGTCGGCCCGCCAACTCGATGTGGTTCTCCTTGACCATGACCTCGTCGAAGAGGCCGAAGCGATGGTTCTCGCCGCCGCCGCAGCGCACGGCGTACTTCTCCAGGGTGCGCAGGTTAGGCGTCGTTTTGCGCGTGTCGAGGATGCGCGCCGGATTCATGCCTGCATCGGCGGCGAGCGCGACGTAGCGCCCCGTCATCGTCGCGATACCCGACATGCGCTGCACGAAGTTCAGCGCCGTGCGCTCGGCTGTCAGCAGTGCGCGCGCGGAGCCTTCGACACGCACGAGGATCTCTCCGCGACGGATCCGAGCGCCGTCGCGACCGAGCACTTGGATGCGCGCGGTCGGATCGCACAGCTCGAACGTGCGCGCGAACACTTGGAGTCCGGCGGCGATGCCGTCGCTCTTCGGGAGGAGCGTCGCGACCGCGCGCGCGCTGTCGGGCACCGCGTGGGCCGAGGTCAGGTCGCCGCCGCCGCGATCCTCGGCGAGCGCGGGTCGGACCACCGCGTCGACCTCGGTCGTCGTCAACGCGTCCGGGATGCCGAGGCGCGGCGCGGGCAGTGTCCGCGTGGCGCGTGAACCCGCCTCCGAACTGGACGCGGAGGATCGAGGGTCCGAGGGTCGTGCGGTCACGGTGACTCCCCGCGAGTGTACGCGCGGTCGCCGAACGGCTCCACGAGCCTTCCCGAGAGCGCTTCCGCGGCCGCGTCCGTGGTGGCCTCGCCGATGCCGGGAACGTCGCGCCAGGCGTCGGGCCCGCCGCGCAATCCGTCCCAACGAGCGCGAACGATCGCCAGCGCGCGCGCCGGGCCGATTCCCGGCAGCGCACGCAGTTCCTGCGCGCTCAGTGCATCGGGATCCAGAGTTCGAGCCTTGGTCGGCGGCGATGCGTAGCCCGGTGTGGTGGCGCGCGAGCTCACCGCGATGCCCAAGGCGAGCCCGACCAGGCACCACGCCGGTACGTCGTGGTTCGTGCGCTCCTCGCCGCTCATCACTCGGCAGGACGAGCGAGACGGCCTCCGGTCGCGCGGAATTCGCGAGAAAACTCCGGCTGCTAGGAATCGCCGACGAGCCGGGCCAAGCGCTCTCCGAGGCCGAGGCTCGGCCCCGTGGGCACGTCCCGCACGAGGAGATCCGCGAGTCCGCGAAGATCCGCCGCGAAGCGCGAGTCGGGCTCGCGACAGACCACCGGTGCGCGCGAGTTGACGCAGCGAACCACGGCCCGATCGTCGGAGAGCATCCCGAGGCAAGGCACCTCGCGACCCAGGAACTTGCGTGCCGCACCGCGCAGACGATCAGCGACGTCCGCCGCTTCGGCCGCTGACGTCGCGCGGTTCACGACGAAGCACGGAGCGGCTCGCGGATCGCGTTGGACGAGAACTTTCAAGAACGCATACGCATCCGTGAGCGCCGTCACATCGGGCGTGGTGACGAGGAGCACGCGTTCGCATGCAGCAGCGAGCGCGACGGTCTGCGCCGAGATGCCCGCGCCCGAATCGACGAGGACCCAGTCGTAGTCGCGCTCGAGATCTCCGATCGCGCCGGCGACGAGTGCCATCCCCCACGCTTCCAACGCGGCGACGTGCGAGACGCCGCTGCCGGCCGGAAGCAAGTCGAGGTTCTTGCCGCACGACGCGACGACTTCGCGCGCGGAAGCACGACCCTCGATGAGATCGACGAGCGAATGCTCTGGTGCGACGTCTTGCAGGATGTGCGCATTGCCGACACCGAGATCAGCGTCGACGATCAGCACACGACGCGACTCGGCCAGGACGCACGCGAGCGAAGCGGTCACGACGGACTTGCCGGTTCCGCCCTTGCCGCTCGCGATGCACAACGAGCGAGCACGCGATCCAGGTCCGGCGAGCGGCCGACGGACGAGCGCGGAGGACACCGCGGGTGCGCGTTGTCCGTCCCAGTGGAGGATCCGCCGGGCGTGGTCCCAGTTCATCGGGCGCGTTCTGAGGTCGCGGCCCCCAAAAAGGCTTCGCGTCCCTGAGTCATGGAACCGTCCCGAAACTTCGATCGCAAGGGTTCAACCCGGATGCTCGGTTCCGAGAGTCACAGACGCAAGTCCCTGTCCGATCGAGACCTGTGGAAGTTGGTGGCGTGTGGAATTCCCTTCCGGCGGACGGTACGGACGCAGAAAGGATTGCGCGTTCCTAGGGAATAGTTACTCTGCTGGAGATTAGGCCATCGAGCCCGGCTCGCGTCCTTCCGCTCCGCTTGGAGCAGGCGCGGTCTCGGGGCAGCGAGGCCCTGATTCCCTCATCGCCTCACAGCACGAGCTGCATCCATGAACAAGATTCTCCTGTCACTTCTCGTCGCGGGCTCCGCGCTCGGTCTCGGGTCACAAGCCCAAGCTCAAAGCAACAGCCTCGACAAGCCGGGCAGTCTGCTCATCTTCCCGTACTTCAACAACAGCGTCGGCTCGCAGACCTACATCACGGTCACGAACACGAACAGCGACTTCAACCAGAACGGCCAACTCTTCGCCGGCACGGTCGACGTCGAGTTCGTCTACATCGGTGGTGAAGACTGCCTCGAGTACAACCGCACGCGCCGCCTGACGCCGAACGACACGGTGACCGTGTCGTCGTTCATCGACAACCCGAACGCCCTCCGCGGCTACGTCTACGCGTTCGCGAAGAGCCCGGCGTCGGGCGCGGCGATCTCGTGGAACTGGCTCGAAGGTGACTCGATCATCCTCTCGCCGCTGCGCTCCATCGTCACGAACGTGCCGCCCGTCGTGTACACGGCGATCGGGGCGAACGGAACCGCCACGGACGGCGACGGCGACGGCCTGCGCGACATGAACAACGTCGAGTACTCGGCGAACGCTCAAGAGCTGCACATTCCGCGCTTCGTCGCGCACCCGGGGTCGGGCCTGATCCTCATCGGCCTGACGGGTAGCCGCTTCACGACGATCGTCAACTACCTCGCCTACAACGACAACGAAGAAGCCTTCTCCGGCCAGATCTCGTTCGACTGCTGGGATTACCGCTTCCTGAGCGACATCTCGGGCATCTTCTCCGACAGCTTCCTCCAAGGCAGCACGAACGACAACGACCTCGAGACGGGCGTCGCCAACAGCGAAACGGGCTGGATCCGCATGGTCGGCGCCACGGCCTTCTCGACGGCCCAGCAGCGCAGCAACCCGGCGTTCCTCGCCGTGCGCATCGACATCACCACCTTCGCGTCGCTGCCCTACGGCATCGGCACGAACCTGAACGGCGACCTGCTCGTCATCGGGCCGTTCCACGACACGAACTGAACTGATTCGTGACCCATCGGACGCCTCGGCGTCCTTGGAACCGAGGGCGGTGCGCAAGCGCCGCCCTCGGTGTTTTCAGGGGATTCGGGAAGTCGTGTGGGCCGTCCGCAGCGGCGCGGGGTACTCGCCACCGGAGTTCGGCCGCGCGTGAAGCGTCGGCCCTCGGTCGATCTCACGTCGCTGGCAGCGTCGGCGATCTCCGAAGTCCGTCCGGCGTGGTGGGCTGCACTGCGAACCGATGCTCGAGTCGAGAACGGGGCTGGACTGAGGAGGGACCGGCATCGGGCCGCCTACGCCCTCGAACGTTCGAAGCGGCGGCGAAGTCCGGGGGAGTGGCTCGAAGCTCACGTGGGCGGCTCGAGGTCTACGTGAGCCTGGCTCCGGGTGTTCCGCACATCCTTCCGGCCCACGTTCGGCCTCGAGGCGACACGTGCAGCGGATGTGCGCGGAATCATCGGCGCGCCTGAACTGTGCGTGCGCACCGGACCTAGCGACCTCGGTTGCGACATCCTCGGTCGCTCGCACGAGACGAACGGGTGTCGACATGATTCCGTCGGTCTGACGCTGCGACTGTGCGACGGCCGAGGTTGAGGGTCGAAGCCGAGTGCCGAGTGCGGAGTGCCGAGTGCGGAGTGCGGAGGGCGGAGTGCGGAGGGCGACGCGCTGCGTGCCCAGGGCCGAGTGCTGAGTGCGACGCGCGGCGTGCGGCGTGCGGCGTGCCCAGGGCCCCAGGGCCGAGGGCCGAGGGCCGAGGGCTGAGGGCCGAGTGCCGAGGGCCGAGTGCCGAGTGCCGAGGGCCGAGTGCCGAGGGCTGAGGGCTGAGGGCTGAGGGCCGAGTGCCGAGGGCGGAGGGCGGAGGGCGACGCGCTGCGTGCCCAGGGCCGAGTGCTGAGTGCGACGCGCGGCGTGCGGCGTGCCCAGGGCCCCAGGGCCGAGGGCCGAGGGCCGAGTGCCGAGGGCCGAGGGCTGAGGGCTGAGGGCTGAGGGCTGAGGGCCGAGGGCCGAGGGCTGAGGGCTGAGTGCCGAGTGCCGAGTGCCGAGGGCCGAGGGCCGAGGGCCGAGTGCCGAGGGCCGAGGGCCGAGGGCCG